>MDTB01241842.1_pt1 | contig 17186 bp, 3 predicted proteins | sample 811161 | NCBI WGS metagenome assembly MDTB01 (sample SAMN05326650, study PRJNA326480) | marine metagenome | isolation source: seawater | place: Mediterranean Sea | collected 2009
ACCATCTTGACCATCTTGACCATCTTGACCATCTTGACCATCTGCTCCAGCTGCTCCTGTCGGTGCTTTAGTTAAAGTTTGAACTAACTCGAAAGTGAAATCTGTACCATTTAGAGCTTTACCGGTTATAGTATATGTTATAGTCCAGCTATCCGGTGTGTGACTCGATTGATAGTTATGATCGTTTACTATAGCGGTGTTACCATATGATGTTGCAATGTTACCTACTATACTCCCTTCTGCAAGATTGGCTTCATTACTTACAATAACCATATACTGACCATTGCCAGGAGTAGAACCAAAGAAGCTATTGTAAGTTAGTTTTTGAGCTCCTTCAAAAACATTTATATTGGTACCAGAACCGATCCATGATAAAACTTGATTATTTGCATCTGCTGGTAATGTATGAGCAGGATTTGATAATTGTCCGGATATTGTTCCTGAACCTTCATCTAAATTTATTATTGTAACGGAATCTTCAATATCATATGTTGATGCACCTGCTACATTTCTTTTGTAAGTTATGGTAATTGGTGTGTTAGCTACTTCATCATTATACAGATAAACAGGATTAGTTGTTACTGGAGTATTTTGAACTAATGTACCACCAGCAGTGGAAGTTTTCAAAGCAACATTAGGTGATGATGTCCATTTACCTGATGAGTTATATAATCCGGAACCTTGACCAGTTAAAACTATAAAGTTGGGTGTTACACTACCATTTTGATCAGTTTTAAAGGTTAATGATGATGCATTTAATGTTAATGATGATGCATTTGTACCATCTTGCCCAGGTTGCCCATCTTGACCTGGTGCACCATCCTGCCCTGGTGCTCCATCTTGTCCTGGTGTTCCATCTGTACCAGCTGGTGTCTTAGTTAATGATTGAACTTTTACTATTGTAGAGGTTCCTTCTAAACTAATTGTAAATTCATTGGTAGCATTATTTTGAGTCATAGTTGAGTAAGCAGGCTGCACAACATTATTACCACTTACAGTCATTCCTGCTGAGGTTAAATTTGTTTGTAGACGACTTACTTTAAACTGCCCTGCGGTCGCAGTTCCTGTTACTTTAGGTGTTAAATAGTTACCAGATTTAAGAACTGATATTGTAGTTCCTGAACCATTTAAGTTTGCATTTCCAAAAGCGTCAGCAGGTACAGCGTGTGAATCATTAGATAGAACAATCGTATAAGCATCTGCTCCATCTGCACCATCTGTTGTAACACTAAATGTTTGTTGTACAGATTGTGTAAATGGGACATTAGCGTTTGTCAAACCATGTATAATAAAGTCAACAGAACCGCTTGTAGCTATAGCACTCTCATGGTCAGCAATTTGTGCACCTACAGAAGCAAAACTATCATTCAATAAAAAGGTTTGCCCACCGGGTGTAATATTAGTACCTGCTATTGAATCGACTCTAAAAGTACCAAGTGTGGTGCTACTAGCAGGGTTTATATATTGCAAAGGTGTTGCACCTTCAAATGCCTGAATATTAGTACCAGACCCAGCATACCCTAATACAGATCCATTAGAATCACCTGCAAAAGTATGAACAGGGTTAGATAAAGCTACAACTATATTTGGTGATGCATCTTTCGATTTTATAAACGTTTGTTTTTTAGTTAATGAGAACGCAGTTCCATTTTGAGATTTACCTGTTATAGTATACGTTATTTCTGCCGTATCATTTTGCATGCCTGAATGAGCGCCATACACAGCTAAATTACCTGAATCGGAAGGGAATGATGGTGTTATATCAACACTAGTTGCAACAACTTTAAATGTTCCAGCTGATGTTCCAGCAGCATCATGATTTAATGGTGTTGCACCTTCGAATACAGAAACAGTTGTACCTGAACCTGCATGACCGTTTGCAAGAACAGTTCCTGTAAAATCACATGGTATAATATGAGTAGTATTAGACAGTGTAGCAGATATTACTCCTGAGCCTGCATCTAATTTAGTTATAGTTACAGCGTCAGATACACCGTCACAAGTAGCTGTTACTATTACAGATGAATTTGCACCAAAATTAGTTGCAGATAAAGTTCGTGTATCACCTGAACCACCTAATGTTACAGTTGGTGAAGTTGTAAATGTTGTTCCACCTGCAGTATTTTGTTTGGTTGCTGTAAAAGTAATCGTACCAGGTGTTACAGTACCAGCAATGTCTTGAGAAAATATATTAGAGTCAGCAGATAAAACAAGAGATTTAGGTGATACACCGTCATCACCACCTGTTAGTTTATAAATTTTCATTGCATCAGAAACACCGGATTTATTTGCTGTTATAGTAAGTGGTAATTTAGATGCATTACTACTTAAATCGCTACTAAAGCTTATTGAACCTGACATTGTACCGGTTCCACTAACTACACTTGCGCTAATAAACTCAACACTGGTAATTGATATTCCATCATTACCGACAATTGAAATATCGCTAATAGCTAATGCACTATCCATATTCTGCTGTGTTATAAATACAGTAACTTTATCATCATCTGGTGTACTTGTAGCACTATCACTAAATGTGAAGTATTGTGTATCTGATGTTACTTGTACTAATTTTGCGCTTGTTCCATCAATACCAGGTGACCCAGCTAATGATTTATTAAGTGATATTGTATTTGATTGTTGATCAAATCCTGTATTGTTCTGAGTTGATCCTGTAGTATTTACTATTACGGTACCTGAACCAGTATTTAGTCCATGTATTCTAATATCAGCTCGTTTTCCTTGTTCCGTTTCATTTGTTATTCTATGTCCTGCCAATAACATATCAACGCTTGGTTCTGAGCCGTCTACTAAATATACTGCAGGTAATGCCATTTCTTGATATTTAGTACCTGTATCTGCAGCAGTATTGGTATTATAATAATGATATGATCTATGAGTGGCTTTAGCAGAATCTGCTGTAAATGTAAATACTAAACAATCTGCTAACTTTTGTTTGGTTTCTAAGTCATATACACCACCTCTATATTTGCCTTCTGCAGTTGGGTTACTACCAGCCGGGTAAACCATTCCAGCAACCATATACCATTTGTTAAGTTCACCCCAGTCACCGAATATAAAATATGGATTGGCACTGTAATTACCTCCAGTGGAATTACCAGCACTAATTGTTGCTCCTGCTGCATTAACATTATACCAACCCCAATAAGCATTATTACCTCCTCCGCCAACATCAGATGTAAAGCTAACATATCTTTTGATATATGTCACAAACATGTAGGTTTTTGTTTTGTCAATATCAAATGTATGGCTATTCCATCCGCCATCTGCATCATCATCATTTTTAGGCCAACATTCCCAAGTTAATTCTGTTTCTCCAAATGGCCCAATATTGAAATCTATTGCATTTTCGTTACCGTTGGAGATCATACTCATATTAGCAAATGCATCTGGTACTACTGTTCCGCTAGGAGCTGCTTTCCATTTCAAAGGTTTTGCAACATTTGTATACAGTGATGCTGTCACAAATGAATTGGTAACAAGTGATGCAGTGAAAGGTATCTTGGTAGCACCTTCATAAACATAAACAGTAGAATCACCATCAAACGATTCTGCTGATATATTACCAAGATAATCAGCTTCGAATGAATGATTTGTATTTGATAAGAATGTTTGAATATTACCTGAGCCTTCATCTAATATTTTCAATATTACAGAATCACTGATTGAACCATCTCCTGAGCCCATTGTGTAAGTAACTCTTTGTCCATCTACTACACTATCTCTATATACTTCTATATTTGGTGGACTAGTATGAGTATTTACAGCAGTACCAGTAGTTCCATCTGATCCCCATGCTCCGTCTTCTGTTGAATTTTGTAAACTAGCTGTTAATGATGCTGTTGCAGGTGTTATTACTCCAGCTATATCTTTAACAAATATTAATGTAGAACTCTGAACTGATACACTTTTTGCAGGAGCTCCATCTAATCCATTAGAACCATCAGAACCGGTTTGACCAGGTTTTACAGATACTACATTAATCGTATCAAAAGCAACTGTATTATCTGTATCACCTTCTGCAACATGCACTCTAAACTGTAATGTATCACTCTGAAATGTTGATGGTGATGTTACAGAAACAGCACCAGCATTTTGTGCATAACCATCTGAAAAGCTGCTTTGATTACTAAAGTGAGCCCCACCGCCTGTAAATTTAAAGAATCCGTTATCAAAATTAGTTGATGAACCAGTTAATTCAAAACTAGCTGGTGATGGATTATTACCTGCAGCGTCATATTGTATTACTAGTGCTGTAGTTGTTAACTTTACAGTTTTAGCGGCAGCACCAGCTGCTCCTGTATCTCCTGTTGAACCTGATGCACCTGTTGCACCATCACTAGCTAATGTAAAACTTTGAATTGTTGATAGGTCTGTTACAACATTTTCTGCATTAATAAGGAATGTAATTTTTGCTCCTCGCTCACTTATTCCTGTTGCAGTTAATGCACTGGCGTTACCAAATGTTAGTGTTTTAGTAGAACCATCATAAGAGGGAGTAGCAGCTGTTATTTCATCGTCTACAACTGTAACAACATAACTTCCAACAACAGGTGTACCACTTGCTTGATATGATAATTTTTCTGTACCTTTATAAACTATAAGAGTAGTTCCAGAATTTGTATATATAATTGTACCATCTTCCTGTCTTCCTAATGTATGTGAAGCATTTGATAGTACAGCAGTATAATTATCAGACCCAGATTGCCCTGGTTGTAATCCGACTATGTTTATAGTGTCAAAGGAAGGGTCAGCTGTTGTGCTCTCTTGTGTATCAATACGCAACTCTATAGGTGATGAAAAGATGGTAGAAGGAGCAGTTATTGAATACTCTCTACTATTAGCTGTATTACCATCTACAAATACACCATCAGTTGAATATGCTGTTGCATTATTACTTGTAAGTTTAAATTGAGCATCTGTATAGTGAGTGGACGATGCTGTTACAGCTATTGTACTAGGTGTTGGATTATTACCAGCTGCATCATATAATATTGCTTGTGCATTAGATAGTAGTCTTACCGTTTTTGCACCAGAACCTGCATCACCTGTTTCACCTTGTACACCTTCTATAGCTAACGAAAATATTTGATCTCTTGTTACCGTTAAATTATCTTCTAGATCTAAAGTATAAGTTATTTTGGCAGCACCTATACCTTGATAATCACTATGATTACCGATTACAAACTTATGAGAACCGCTATCAATAGTACCAAGAGTAATATTGGTTGGTGCACTGACAACACTAAATGACCCACTCCCGGCTTGGCCTGGTGATACGCTATTTAATTCTGCAGTACCTTTGAAAACTTGTATATCTGTTGCAGTATTACTATATGTTATTACACCAGAAGCAGATGGTAGTGTAGCTGTTGGGTTTGTAACAACTATTGTATATGCATCAGTACCAACTTTTGATTTTGCAATAGTTTGTGTTTTGGTTAATTCAAAAGAAGTACCATTTTGAGACTTACCGGTTATAGTATAGGTTATTGTAAAGGTATCAACATTATCTGCAGCACTACCATGACTGCCAACAACTATAGTGCCGCTATTAACAGTTATATTACCTTCAGCAATATCAGGATTATTTTGAGCAACAACTTTAAATTGACCTGCTGCAGGTGTTCCTGATACACCAGTAAGTTTTGTCGCACCTTCAAAAACATCTATATTAGTACCAGAACCATCATACGATGATACAACACCATCATTAGAAGCTGGTAATGAATGAAGTTCATTTGATAATACAGCTTGCACATTACCTGATCCTTCATCTAATAAATTTAAAGTAATATTATCACTAACACTACCTTGTGTATAGGTAACAACCATACCGTCAGAAAAATGACTAGAGCTTATTCTAGCAGATGCTTTTGTGTAATCTGCTACATTGCTTGATATTGTGCCGCCTGAGTTAGACCATGAGCCATTAGATAATAAATTTTGAGTACTAGCACTCACTATTAAATTATCAGGAGTTATTGTTCCATCTTGACTTTTTATAAAGAAAGAAGGTATTGCACTTAATATAATAGATTTTGCAGCTGCACCGGCTGAACCATCTTGCGTAACACTAAATGTTTGTGTTTTAGTTACCGTACTTGTACCTTCAATATTTATAGTAAATGTAATTGTTGCTTGAGTCGCATTTATAGTATCTGCAGCACTATATGCTATGCTAGTACCATTAACAGAACCACTGACACTACTTGGATTTATATCTGTTCCTGCAGCAGTAACACTAAATTGTCCTGCTGTAGGTGTTCCATTAATTATACCCTGAAGTATATTTGCACCTTTCATAACAATTATATCTGTAGCAGATGTATCATAAGAGTAAACAGTGCCGTCAGCGTTTTTAGGTATTGAAACAGTATCATTTGTTACTAGAGTTGTATATGCTTCTGTACCTGCTTTTACTGCTGCTATTGTTATATTATCAGCTGCTATAGAGGTATTAGAAGATGCAGCTTCAGCAGCACTTACAGTAATTTTTTGTGGTGTTGCAAAGTAACCACCAGGTATAGCATACGAAGCTGTATCATAAGTTGCACCAACACCATCAGAATGAATTGTATCAACAGTTATACCATCACCAGTAAATTTAAAATAAGGATCAGTAAATCCTTGAGCAGATGCTGTTAATTCTAATGTTCCGTTTGGTGCAGGTGTATTACCGTTTGCATCATATTGAATTATATATGTTGGTGAATCGAGAGATACTATTTTAGAATCAACACCAGCTGCACCTGTTGCACCAACTTTACTCTTGGTTAATGTTTGAGTTTGTGTGAGAGTAAAATCAGTACCATTAAACGCTTTACCTGTTATTGTGTAAGTTATAACTTTTTGATCACTAGTTAAATCACCATGTGGTGCAACGGTAGCAGTTGTAGTACCATTACCTGTAATAGCACCCTCTGTTATACCAGCAGGATTACCATCAGAAATAGAATATTGACCTGAACTAGGAGTCCCTGTTGTAAATGTTAGTAAATCAGCACCTTCAAAAACTTGTATTGAAGTCCCTGAACCAGCATAGTCTGTTACATCACCTGCAACATTTGCTTGTAATGTGTGAGCAGCATTTGATAATACAGCGTTTATAGCATTTGAACCTTCATCAATTTTAAATATGGTAACGGAGTCTGATATACTATCTGCCGTAGCTGTAATAGTAACAGAATTATTACCTGCGAAATCTGCTTTACGTAAATATGCTGTATTATTACCATTTACATTTGTAGCACCGCCTGTAGGTGCAGTATATAAATCTACAGAAGGACTCGTAGACCAAATAGTATTAGAAATAGTATTCTGTTTAACTGATGTTAATGTTATTACATCAGGTGATACTGTACCAGATTGTGAAGTTATAAATAACTGTGAATCAGCAGTTAGGGTTACAGTTTTTGCATTTACACCATCTGAACCTGGTAGCCCTTGTGTTGATGTTGTTATTGATTGAGTTTTTGATAATGTGAAAACTGTACCACCAACATCTTTACCAGCTATATTTATGACAATATTACCACTACTTGAACTTGCTGTCTTTCCTGTAAGTTTTGCTAATACTAAATCTTTTCCTGAAACAGATAGTCCACCTGCTGTAACGTTTGTAGCTACTAAAGATGCACTAAATTCACCATCACCAGGATCAGTTGTTTTAGCAGTTAATTGATCTAAACCTTGAAATACAGAAATATTAGTTCCTGAACCATCGAAGTTGGTTACAGTACCGGTTTGATTACCTGCTAGGGTGTGTGATTCATTAGTTAACATTGCAACAATAGGTGGTCCACCTGCAATAGATTTTGCTAATGATTGTGATACTGTTTGTGTAAATGCTGTACCATTTTGCGTCTTACCAGTTATGGTATAACCAATTTGTAAACTATCAACAGTTAATGCAGCATGATTACCAACAAGAGCATATGTACCAGCATCTACAATAGTACCTTCTGTTATATTACCTGGATTACCATCGGTAACAGTCCATTTACCATCACTTGTACCAACACCATCATATGTTAACTCAGTAGCTCCTTCAAATACTCTTATCTCTGTTCCTGAACCTTCATAACTTAATACTGAGCCTGTAAAATCAGCTTGAAGAGTATGAGATGGGTTTGATAATATAGCTTGAACATTACCAGCGCCCTCATCTATTAATACAATACTAAAAGCATCACTTACAGCATTTGAGTCTGCTGATGCAATAACTGTTGTTGGTGAATTTGAACCAAAATTTTCTTTAGTTATATGAGCTTGGTTTGAGGCTCCTGCTGTAACTGTTATACTACCACCGCCACCAGAAGCGGCAAATGTGGCAGCTGAATCTGCACAATTTTGTAGACTGGCTGTAAATGTTATTTTATCTGGTGTAATAGTACCATCTAATGCTTTTCTAAATACCATCCCATCGGGTTGTAAGGTTATATTTTTAGCATTAGCACCATCAGCACCTGCACCACCACCTTCAATTTTTGTAATAGTAACTTTATCAGTTAAGTCACCAACTAATGCTTCTACTGTTATCGGTAATGCTGCTTTTCCAGAAAGATCTGAAAATGCTATAGATGCAGTAACAACACCTGACCCGGTTGGGTGTCCATCATATGAACTACTATCTAGCGGGATAGTTGTTAGTATAGGTGTACCAGATGAATTTTTTATTACAATATCGCTTGATGTGACATTTACTTGACTGTTTTGAATATTTAATCTAAGTTCAATTGCTGAAGGTGTTGCACTTGTATCTGATGCGTCGTCAAATGCATAATAAAAAGAATCAGCTGATAATAATAATGTTTTTGCAGATGCACCAATAGTACCATCAGCACCATCAGTACCATCCGTACCAGGTTTAATTCCTACAATAGTAATCGAATCGTTAGTTATTTCGGTTGATGGTGCACTTTGTTCTGCAACACCAACTCTAATAGTGTACGGTGTACTAAAGTAAGAAGATGGTATTGTAAACGAAGCAGTATCTTGTGTTGCTGTTTCACCATCAGTAAATGATGTATCGTCAGTAATACCTGTACCTGTAAATTTAAAATAAGGATTAGTAAAGTTTTGAGCAGAAGCTGTCAAGGCCATTGTACCGCTAGGAGATGGATTATTTCCTGCAGCATCATATGTTATAACATAATTAGGAGATGTTAATGAAACAACTTTAGCTTGACCACCATCTGAACCTGTACTCGCCATTAAACTCCAAGTAAGAGCTCCTTGAACTTGATTTGGTTCATTTACTGTTGTTGCTGTATGTGAGTAGTTTGATAAATAAGAAGAACCAGAATATTCAACTGCAGAATTATATCTATAATAATCACCTGCCGTCCAACTGCCACTCCAAAATATACCATGACCAGCATCTTCAAATACACCCTCTGGTGTTGCAAACTGTATTGTACCACGTATTGTTAAGTTACTACCATCCCAGATAAGCTTATCTTTTAAACTCATCTTACCATCTTTATCTAAATAAAAGCCGGTATCTGATGAACTTTGATTACCTACACCTGCAAATAATTTTCCAGACTCCATTTCTATACCACCGATTGAACCGGTGTTAGCAGTTATACCACCTGTTAAGAATACATTTTGTGAAAATAATCCGTAACCAGGATTTTCTTCACCAAATAATAATGATGAGTTTATACCAGATAAATCACCTAATCTAGCTACTTTTTGAACGTCATATAAACCACTACCTGTTCTCTCTACAATATCAATATATGGTGTTGCAGGATCATTTGGGTTAGCATTCATATGAATAAACCCGGTGTTTTGCTTACCAGTAGATACAATAACTTGTGAGCCTGAATAAGATACAGCACCTCCTACTGCACCAGGTAAAGAACCAGATGCTTGTTGGTTCGATTGTCCGAAAGCACGTTCAACATATATTCTACCATATGTGTCAGAACCATCTGTGGGTTCATATGACGTAGATTCAACTAATAAATATTCAGTATTAAAACCAGTATCATCAACCTTTTTTATAAAAATTATTTCACCTTCTTCAAACCCTGTAACATTCATTACTGACATCGTTGTATCTGTTGCAGATACAAATGACCCAGAGTCAAGTGTAGTGGAATTTGCAACAAGAAGTTGACCACCAACAGCATTAACTGTTTCTTTTTCAAAAACAGCGGTTGATAGAGTACCTCTAATTCTAGCATTTTCTACTTCAAGAAAACTAGCTCCAGTACCATCATCAATAGTAAGCATAAATCCTGTACCACCCATAGGTACAGCTGACGATTGAAAATTCTTTGAGTATATTGCACCTGCTTTATCTAATACTAAATTACCACCGACAAGCTTGTCAGGTTGAATATCCCATCCACCAATTTTACCAGCTGAAGCAGTAATTTGACCAGTATTAGTAAGTATAAAGTTACTAGATGATATTTCTATAAACCCAGCAGATGCAGATATATATTGAGTTGTTTTTGTACCAATAAAAAATTCTTTAGCATGAATATCTAATTCACTGTTTTCACCAGTAGAAAATCTAAAGTAATTATCTTGATCACCGGCAAGCTCCATTCCAACACCTTCATATGTTGTTTGTCCAAATCCTCCTGCAGGTGGTAAAGTTAATGAGCCTGACCAGAATAATATCCCACCAGGTCCATAAAGAGAACCTGAGAATGCGTTCCAGCCTTGATAATCAAATGTACGTAAATTAGCCATATTATTGTACCTGTATTCCTTCTAATATCATACCATCTCCTACGAATAACGTACCTTCTAAAATATTATCTAAACCTGTTATTACTGTATTACTACCAGCAAAATCTACACCGTATCTTGTAAGTACAACATTTGCAGATGCTCCATTTACATTCACAAACTCAAATTTAAAATCTAACACATCGTCTGCTTGGTAAGTAGGTACAGGAAATTCAATAAAAGTATGGTTTGGAGTAAACCCTGTTTGAGAAGAACTTTTTACAGTAACATTACTAATTGTCCATTCTCCATGATATATATTAAATACTAAATTAAAATTAGTATCTTGAGCTGGAACAAACGTCAATGTTAAGAATTCTTTTTCAACAATACCAGGATTTTGTTTTATAGTCGTTATTGTATTTTGTTCAAATATTGCAGGAATTGTTTTTATATTTTTACCACCTCTACTACTTTTACGAGAAGACGATTTTTTTGTTTTTTTAAATCTAGCATTTTTTCCTCGTACTTTCATAGTTTTGGTAGTAATTTTTTTAGTTGTGATTTCACTTTCTAAAGAAGTTAATAATTCACCATACTCAGTTCCACCAATATTAGAACCTGATGCGTATATTTCTATATGTGATGCATACTGCTGACCTTCTGTTTTTACAGCAGAAATATCTAGTAGTATTGTATATTCATTATCTTTATAAAGCGTTACAGGAATATCTGTTTTAAACTCAATAAATTGTGATGATTTTGACGTTATAGATTCACTACCACTTATAGTTACACCTGACATTACTATATTATTAGATTGAATAGCTTTTGGGTAACCTATTTCAGGTGTATAATTACTAGAAGTAATATTCCAATATTTATCTACAATATCTTGTGTTTTAAATAATCCCATTGAGTTATAAACCTTGGCTGAAGAAGGGTCGCTTAATAAATCAACATCTTCTAAATTATCTTCACTTGCTAATACGTATGTGTCAAAACCTTGACTTTTCATATATGTCTTAACTTTATATACATCACCAGCTATTGGGTCAATATTTTTTAATATAATGTTTGCAAACGATTGTGAATTTTTAGAACCTGATTGAAAAGTACCCTCCTGTTGATATGTCATACTCCAGTCAGTAGTACTGTTAAAATAACTTGGTGTAAGCACAGAGGGTGTAGATACATAACGAGGTGTTTGTCCTCTACCTGTTGCAACATTTGTTGTAGTAACAACATCTAACTGCCACGGAGATACTTGTACACGAGTATCACTTATTATATCTTGAACATAAGTATCAAATGCTAAAGTTTCACCTATTTGTAACTCTTTATTTGAACCTAGAGAGTAATTTGGTGATGGAACTGAAATACGTATATCCATCATGTCATGATTAAAAGTATCACCTTCAATATCAATATATGCAACACCATTACCAGGGTTTGAGTATGATAGGGTTGCAGCTGCTTCAGTACCGGATGATGACGCATTGGTACTACCTGTTTCATAACTATAACTAAGAAACTCTCTCACCTTCTCTTCTATTTTAACACCTGGTATATCACTAAAAATAATATCTGTTGAATTCTGTCTCTCAGGTGCAACGATTGTTGTGTATGACCATTTAACGTTATATTTATTTTCCCACGAAGGTGTTACAAGAGAGCCATTTGGTCTAAACTTGGCAATACCTAAAATAGTAATAGTTGCAATTCCTTCAGGTGTATCTTCATATACATATATACTTACAACACGCCTACCTGTTTCATCTATAAATTTGTTAACATGGTGATAAATTGGATCATTATTAACATCTGTTACCTCAACTAAGATTTCTGTATCCTTTTTAAGGAGTGCGGCATTACCTATTATTTTAAAATAATTTTTACCAGATGTTAATTCTGTCGGAAGGTTAGAAACTCTAAAATACTCAGAATTTACACTTGTATCATTTATAAGTGTAGGAATAGATTTTAACCCTAATTTTGGATTTTTTCTTTGTATCACAGTGTCTCCATATATCTACTAGAGTCTACCTCAAGTATCGTATATAAATATACGAAACTTAGTAAATAACGTTACTTAAATTATTTTGTTTAGATATTTCTATAACATCATCAACCATATCTTTCATTATATCGATATGAGATATTATCAATATAAAATCAAACTCTAATTTTAAATAATCAAATAACATAGATATAGAATTTATATTATTAGTATCTAAGTTACCGAAACCTTCGTCTATTGCTAAAAAAGTCGGTCGAGGTAAGTTAGATACATTAATTAAAGCAACACGGATAGCTAGTGATGATATAAATTTCTCCATACCAGATGTCATTTCAAGTGACCACATTTGTTCTCCATACTTAATATAAGTTAATATATTTTTACCATCAACATCAAAATGTAATTTAAAATCTACAACCTGAGATAGTATATTATTTACCTCTTCTTGAATATATGGTAAGGTATCAGATATTATTTCATATGGTATTCCATCACGATTTATTGCATCTAAATAATATTCATACGCTTTTAATTTAACTTCTAAATCATGAGCTTTTTTAATTTGAGTATTAATATTACGAATATTAGTTTTACATACTTTCATATCACTATAACAGAGCTGACATTTACTATTAATAGTGTTAAGATCGTGTTTGAGAGAGTTTTCTTGATCTGATAGTTTATTTATTTCATTATTAATTTTTTTATTCTCTTCAATTGCTTTTATGTTAGCATGGTATTTTTTAATTTTCTTTTGTATATTATTAACTTTTTGTTGATAACCATCTCTTTTTTCTTTTGCTTGATAATAAGCAATACGCCCTGCACTCCGTTCTCGTTCTATCTCAGAAAGTAGATTATTTATTTGCTGTATTTTATTATAGTCATCAACAATAGTATTGTTATTATTTATATATTCATTATACACTTTTAGCTCTGATAAAACTTGTGCTACATTACCTTTATCTATTTCAAGTTCTTTCTTTACTATTTTTGTCATTTCAATAAATTCACTTTCACGTTTTCTACAAAACTCACAAGAAGGGTCAAACTCACTTTTAGATTCTAATTTTTCTAATCTATGTTTGACTTGAAGTTTTAATCGTTCTCGTTTTGATTGTAATATTGAAATATTTTTCTTTGTATTATTATATGTAATATATCGCTCTGATACATCTTGAATATTATAAGAAGATAATACTTTATTAGCTTTTTTAATTTTTTCTTTATTTGCACTAGCTATTTCTTCATCAGATTGTAATCTAGTATTTATAGTATTAATTTGAGTTTCAAGATTAAATAAATCTAACTCTAATATATTTATGTCATCAAGAGGTACTTTTTTATGTAATAATTTAGTTTTAGTTAGAATATCTTTCTGAATTTGTTTTATATCTTCCTCAACTTTTATTTTTTCTTTTTGGTAAGATTCGTGACGGAGAGTATCTTTATCTAGTTTCTCTTCTTCGTCAATAAGTTGTTGAGAATAATCAGTACTGCCAAAATCCTTTAACAGTGCTTGAACATCACGAATTTCCTCATTAGCAAGTGCATATAGTTGTTCGAATACTGTTATATCTAAAAACTGAGATAATAAATCCTTTTTTTCGAATTGAGACATATCTATAAATCCAGTATTGTTATTTTGAACCGATAAAGCAGTCAGAATAAAATCATCATACTCACCTAAATAACCTTTAATATTTTTATCAGTATCTCTTCTTTGCTCACCATTTAGATATACATTGTTACTTTCTTCATCAACATACCAAAAATCAACATCAACTCTTACTTTACCTTTCATCCACCCTTTTAGTATTCTCTTAGCTTTGCGCTCAATAAAATAATCAGTACCATCAATTTCAAAATTAAGTTTACAGTAAAAATTATTTTTTGTATTATTCATAATATCTGCCGCAGATTTACCTCTACTACATCTATCAAAAATACAGAATGTTAACGAATCTAAAATAGCAGATTTACCTGCATGATTAGGTGCAAATAAACCTATAACGTCTTTAGCTTTACTAAAGTTTATAGAATTATTATCACCATAACTAAACATATTTGAAAAATCAAATTGCTTTAATTTCCATGTCACGTTGCGCGTTATATCTTCATTATATAGTAAATTGTTTAATGACTTATTTATTGATCTAATGCGTCTCAATAAACTATCATCTACTTCATGGTTTTTCACTATATATTCTTGAAGTAATTTATTCTGATAATTTACATCTCTAACATCTCTAGTTAATGATCTAGAAGTACTAGCTTGACCTTTTATTTTATCTTGCTTAATAGTAATAATATCATTGACACGACATTTCTTTTTTATTTCTTTAATAATACTTTTTAATTCAGCTTCAGTAGTATTAGTTGTTCTTATCCGTACTCTAGGTTGTTTAGGAATATCAGAAATATCAGGCATTGTACCATTCTTAATATCAATAGTATAAAATCCAAAATTATTATTTATATCTATATATTTAGGCTTTCTATTTTTTACATCCCAAATAGCATAACCATGCTTTTTAAATGATTCACCAAAATTTTGTTGAATTAATGAGCCTGGATAGCATATACTTTTTGCTTTATCAACGTATTGTCGTTTATGAATATCACCTAAGAGGGATAAATCATATCCTTTAAATAAATCTGCTGTATATTCTTCACCTGTAACTTCATAACCAATATCAGTTTTAGATGATTTTACTGGTCCATGAAAGAGAGCTATTTTTGTTTCAGCATTAAATGAATTAGCTTTTATAAACTTTGAAGGGTGATCAAATATACTAAAAACTGTAAAGTGAACGTTACCAAAATGATAAACACCTGAATCTTTTAAATAATGAAGTTTCGGGTGATTCAAATTATTAATAATTGGTGTTAAGGCATCAAGCCTACTTGTGTTATTTAAATTAGTATCATGGTTACCAGTAATGACTATAGTATGTCGTCTATCTGCTAAATTTTTTAAAAATTCTGACGTAATAGAAATAAGTTCAGGTGATATATCTGTTTTATTGTGTACAACGTCACCAGCAACATATATTATAGAGTTTTCTGGTAATGAATCTACTCCTTTATATAACTCTCTAAAAACTTGTCTGTATTCTTTATGACGTTGATAATTCCTGATATGAATATCTGCCACATGAAGTATTTTATCAATTGTTTCAAAACCAACATCTATTTTATTTATAATCAAATTGCTAACCCCATCTTCTGTAATAATAAATTACTGCCTGTTAATGGTGAGGATTGTTTATACATTTCTGTAAATTTATTATATCCTAATTCACTAGGATCATTAGTCCCCATCTCTATTAGATAAACAGTAATTCCGTTATTTATAAAATATTGACATATTTCAAGTGCTTTAGATTTTGCATCTGCATCTAAACCAATATAAATAGTTTTTACATTATTTTGAATAATTGTTTGTTTTAATTTATCTAGAACTATTTTACCAAAAAGCGGTATTGCATTACGTTTAACAGCAATAGCATCGAATGCTCCTTCAACTATTGTAATAGGTTCACTCCAATTTATTAATAACTCAAACCCAATTATATCTTTACTCACTTTTGGATTTTTATGCTTAAACGTAGCATCCTTATAGTATGTTCTGCCTGTAAAAAAGTTTAGTTTACCATCTTTATTATAACTAGGAATTATAACCATACCGCTATACTCTCCTGTTTCACAATAACCAATATTGTAACGAATAATATCTTCACGTGTTATATTTCTACTTTTTAAATAATGTAATGCATTTCTAAACTCGGGATTATTTTTATTACCATTTATTATAGGAATAAATTCATTAGGTAACATAACAGTTGTTTTACCTGCAGTAATCTTTTTTGGTATGTAGCTACCTACTTCCTTATTTAAATCATCTATTTGAACTTGTGATGCATTTGCTCTTCTAAACAAGGAATAAAGCTTTCTTCCCTTAGCATTACATACCCAACAGTGCCAGAATTGAGTTGCTAAATCAACTTCAAGTTTAAATTTATAGTGACTGCAGCACGGACATTTAAACGAAACATTATTACCAGATGTTTTCTTTGAGCGACCTAATACAGTCTCAAGTATACTTAATAATCCCATACCTTAATATATGATATTTTTTACAACTAAACAACAATATCGTTAATTTTTTTAGCTATAGTTTCATCAAACCGTACTTTAGCAAACCTTCGCGGCCCTATACAATCATTATAAAAATCATCTCTCGCAGATACATGAAATCTATGATGGATATTTTCTTCTAGATAGTTAACTTGTCCTTTAGTCTCACCCATAATTAATATAGAAAATTCAAAATAATTAATACCATATTTACGTATATCGTTTTTAAGCGATTTCGAAGAACCAGTATACGTTGTCCAATCTGATTCTTTCCGTACTACCTTTCTACGTTTTTTACCTTTTACTTTTACAC
>MDTB01137907.1_pt1 | contig 17185 bp, 16 predicted proteins | sample 811161 | NCBI WGS metagenome assembly MDTB01 (sample SAMN05326650, study PRJNA326480) | marine metagenome | isolation source: seawater | place: Mediterranean Sea | collected 2009
AAGGTGGCGGGAGTGACGGGACTCGAACCCGCGGCCTCCGGCGTGACAGGCCGGCGCTCTAACCAGCTGAGCTACACCCCCAATTAGATTTGGTGGTGGGCGATGACGGGATCGAACCGCCGACCCTCTCGGTGTAAACGAGATGCTCTCCCAGCTGAGCTAATCGCCCTGTTTATAAACTATAAGACTATAGTATTAGTTAACAGCTTCTTTTAATGCTTTCCCTGCAGAAAACTTTGGTTGATTTGATGCTGGTATTTGAATTTCAGCTCCAGTCTGAGGATTTCTCCCAGTAGTAGCTTTTCTTTTAGAAATTTTAAATGTACCAAAACCTATAATTTTAACTTCTGAACCACCTTTAAGCTCATTAGTTACAGTTTCAATAAAAGACTGTAATACTTCTGAGCATTGAGTCTGATTTAAATTTGTAGCGCCTGCTAATGCAGAAATTAATTCATTTTTATTCACTTACTCACTCCTTTTAAAATAATTCTATATTCTAAGTCTATTTATGGTAAAAGGTCAATAATATTATTATAAGAGTTTAGTGAGTAATAGGGTTTTCATCAGCATTCTTAATACTACTTTTTGCTACTAAATCTTCTTCCTTCCAATCTATAGGAGTAAGTTTTTTTGTTAAAGCCTCTCTAAGTACATCGGAAATATTGTCAGCAACTATTATTTTTAATGATTTCTTAACATTGTCAGGAATCTCTTCAAGATCCTTTTCATTTTCCTTGGGTATAATAACCTTAGTAATACCAGCTCTGGTAGCTGCTAATAGTTTTTCTTTTAACCCCCCTATTGGAAAAACTCTACCTCTTAAAGTAATTTCTCCCGTCATGGCAACCTTGCAGTCGACAGGAATACCAGTAAGAATTGATACTAAAGAAGTAACTATTGCCACTCCTGCAGAAGGACCATCTTTTGGTGTAGCCCCTTCAGGAACATGAACATGAATATCTTTTTTTTCAAATTCTGGAGGAATTATACCTAAAATTGTAGCATTATGTCTAACATAGGATACTGCAGCCTGTATAGACTCTTTCATTACCTCACCTAAATGTCCGGTTACTTGCCTTCTTCCTTTACCAGGCATTAAAACAGCCTCTATAGCCAAAATATCTCCACCAAAATCTGTATAAGCTAAACCTGTAGTAATGCCTACAAGATTTTTTCTCTCAACCTCTCCATGTCTAAACTTTTTAACACCTAGAAATTCATGAATATTTTTTGAAGAAATAGATAAGCTTTTTGTATTTCCTTTAACAATTTCTGTCGTGCTTTTTCTACATAATTTAGAAATTTCTCTTTCTAAGTTTCTAACTCCTGCTTCTCTAGTATAATATTTGATAATATCACTAATAGCATTATCATTGATTTTACATTCTTTATTAAGTAAACCATTTTTTATAAATTGCTTTTTTAATAAGTGCTTTTTTGCTATTTGAAGTTTTTCATTTTCAGTATAACCAGAAAGTTTTATTACCTCTAGTCTGTCTAGCAAAGGCTGAGGCATATTTAATGAATTAGCAGTTGTAATAAATAATACATTTGATAAATCATAATCAACCTCAAGATAATGATCACTAAAAGATGCGTTTTGTTCTGGATCTAATGCTTCTAGTAAGGCAGATGAAGGATCACCTCTCCAATCAGCCCCTAACTTATCTATTTCATCAAGTAAAAACAAAGGATTAGATGTTCCTGCTTTTTTCATTCCTTGAATTATTTTACCTGGCATTGAACCTATATAAGTTCTGCGATGACCTTTAATTTCAGCTTCATCTCTAACACCTCCTAAAGACATCCTAACGAATTTTCTTCCGGTAGCTTTAGCAATAGACTTACCTAAGGATGTTTTACCTACCCCTGGTGGTCCTACCAAACATAATATCGACCCTTGTACCTTCTTAACTCTTTTTTGAATTGCTAAATATTCTATAATTCTTTCTTTAACTTTTTCTAAACCGAAGTGGTCATGATCTAAAGACTGTATTGCAGCAGCAAGATCATATTTAACCTTAGAAGGACTCTTCCAAGGTATATTTAACAACCAATCTAAGTAATTTCTTACTACAGTTGATTCCGCTGACATTGGACTCATATTTTTTAATTTCTTTAGCTCACTCTCAGCTTTTTTACGTGCTTCTTTAGTTAGTTTTAAGGAATGTATTTTTTTTAAAAACTCCTCATTATCATCTACACCTTCATCACTGTCGCCCAACTCTTTCTGTATAGCCTTAAGCTGTTCGTTTAAGTAGTATTCTCTTTGAGTCTTTTCCATTTGTCTCTTTACTCTGGACCTTATTTTCTTTTCAACTTTTAAAACATCCAACTCCGATTCTAATAATTCTAAAATTTTTGTTAATCTACTTTCAATGTTTTCTATTTCCAGCAACTCTTGTTTTTCACTAATTTTAATACTTAAATGTGCAGCTACTGTGTTAGATAATTTGATTGGTTCATCTATTTGTGCAACAGAAGATGTCACCTCCTTAGAAACTTTTTTATTTACCTTTACGTAATCATCAAATTGTTCAGTAATAGCTCTTACTAAAGCTTTACTTTCATCAGGCTTAGAAATTTTTTCAGGGAAGTCTGAGAATTCTGAAGATATAAATTCTTTATTATCTTTGATATTTTTAAGCTTAACTCTTGAAATTCCCTCAACTAAAACTTTTACAGTGCCATCTGGCAATTTTAACATTTGTAAAATATTAGCGTAAATACCTATATTATATAAATCAGTGGAGGTAGGATCATCAACTTGAGATTCTTTTTGTGTAACTAAAAGTACGTTTTTTTCTTTTTTATCGTCTTTCATTACCTTTTCAATGGCAACAACCGACTTTTCCCGTCCTACAAAGAGTGGAACAATCATATCTGGAAAAATTACTATATCTCTAAGTGGCAATAATGGTAATCTCATGTAAATCTCCTAACTTATATATACGTGATAATTTTAACTAGAGATTTCAAGATCTAAAATTATGCACTACTATCGGCTTCTTTTTTATTTTTTGCATACGCTACTATAGGCTTAGACTTTCCTAAAACTGCATCATGATTAAGAACTACCTCATTAATGTTATTATCAGAAGGGATTTCATACATACTGTCTAAAAGTATCTCTTCTAATATTGACCTTAATCCTCTAGCGCCCGTTTTTCTTGATATTGCCTTTTTAGCAATTGATGATAAAGCTTCCTTAGTAAAAGTTAGTTTTACGTTTTCTAAATCGTAAATTTTTTTATACTGTTTAATAAGTGCGTTTCTAGGTACTGTAAGAATTTCTACTAAAGCTTTTTCATCTAAATCATCTAATGAAGCCAAAATTGGTAATCTTCCTATAAACTCAGGTATCAGACCATATTTTAAAAGATCCTCAGGTTCTACATCACCTAGCAAATCAGAAAACTTTCGATTATCTGATGAACTTAAATTTGCGCTAAAACCTATTCCAGTATCAACTCCTCTTTTTGAAATTATTTTTTCTAATCCACTAAAAGCTCCACCACATATAAATAAAATATTAGAAGTATTTACATTTAAAAATTCTTGCTGCGGATGCTTTCTTCCACCCTGGGGTGGTATACTAGCAACTGTTCCTTCCATAATTTTTAATAAAGCTTGTTGCACTCCCTCACCAGACACATCTCTGGTAATAGAAGGATTATCAGACTTTCTACTAATCTTATCAATTTCATCAATATAAATTATACCCTTCTCTGCTTTTTCAATATTGTAGTCTGCTGATTGAACTAGCTTTAAAATAATATTTTCAACATCTTCTCCAACATATCCAGCTTCTGTAAGACTAGTGGCATCCGCCATTGTAAACGGTACATCTAATATTCTAGCTAAAGTTTGAGCTAATAAAGTTTTTCCTGATCCGGTAGGACCAATTAAAAGTATATTTGATTTAGATAATTCTACATCGCCCTTATTCTTACTAAAATTTATTCTTTTGTAATGATTGTGAACTGCAACTGCTAATACTTTTTTTGCTTTATCTTGGCCTATTACGTAATCATTAAGAACTCTGCTAATTTCAATAGGGCTAGGAATTCCATCAATTTTTTGATTGCTTGATTTATTTTCCTCTTTAATGATATCCATACACAATTCTACACATTCATCACATATAAAAACTGTTGGACCTGCAATAAGTTTTTTTACTTCATGTTGGCTTTTACCACAAAAAGAGCAATAAAGAGTATTTTTATTATTTGACTTATCTTTTGACATAATTTTTTATAATAATATACAGTAGTTACATATTTTCTTCAACTAAACTTAACCTGCGTTCTATCATTGATAATTTCATCTATTATACCAAATTTTTTTGCTTCAGTAGGACTCAAGAAATGATCTCTTTCAAGGGTTTTCCTAATAGTATCAATTTTTTGTTTAGTATGTTTTTCATAAATTTTATTCAGTTTTTCTTTCATATCAAGTATCTCCTTAGCATGAATTTCTATGTCTGTAGCCTGACCAGAAAAACCTCCTGATGGCTGATGCAACATAATCCTTGAATGAGGAAGAGCAAATCTCATGCCAGTTGCTCCAGCTGCTAACATTAAAGAGCCCATGGATGCAGCTTGGCCTACACACAAAGTAGAAACCTTAGGTTTTATGTATTGCATAGTATCATAAACTCCTAACCCAGCTGTTACAAGACCTCCTGGACTATTGATATAAAAAAATATATCTTTTTTGGGGTTTTCAGATTCTAAAAATAACAATTGTGCTATAATCAAACTAGCAACATCATCAGTTACTGCACCTGTTAAAAAGATTATTCTCTCTTTTAAAAGTCTTGAATAAATATCATAAGCTCTCTCCCCTCTGTTAGATTGCTCAACTACCATAGGAACAAGAGAACTATTGTAAAGATTCTTGTAGGTCATAATTAAAATCCTTTCTACTTTTTATTTGAAACTATTTCTTTTTCTAAAGCTGCTATTTTAGAGTTTAAGTCCTCTGAACTCACTTTTTCTTCTTTTACTGTTGCCTTATCAGCGATTAACTTAATTACTTTATTTTCAAAAATAGGACTCTTAAGAGAATTCATGTGTGCAGGATTGTTTTTATAAAACTCAACTATCTCCTTTTCCTTTCCAGGATACTGCATACAAATTTTAGCTAATTCTGTTTCTATTTCTTGGTTAGTAACATTAATTTTATTTTTAATACCAATTTCAGAAAGAACTATTCCAATTTTAACTTTTTTTTCTGCTTCTAAAAGAGTAAGTTTAGGATCTTCTGTTTCTTTCTTTTGATCATTTTCTTTTTTAAAATTGGCTCTAATTATTTCTTCTTCCCTAGTAACTAAGGTGGGTGGCAAGTCAAATTTATAATTATCAACTATATTTTTAATAATTTGACTTTTAAGTATTGCAAAACTTAAGTCCTCAGAATATTTCATTAGCTCATTACTAATTTTTTCACGGAGTTCTTTTGGGCTTTTAGCTCCTAATTTAATAGCAAGCTCTTGATCATCCTTTAAATCCTCTGGTATAGAAATTTCATTAACTACTATTTTAAATGTAGCATTTTTATTTTTTAATTTTTCAACATGATAGTTATTAGGAAATACTATATTTAAATTAAATTCATCTTTAGATTTTTTTCCAATTAAATTTTTTTCAAATTCTGGTAGATAAGAGTTATTACCTAAGTCAATTAATTGATTTTCTGCAGTGCCTCCTTCAAATTGTTCCTTTTCTATATATCCTTTATAACTTATTAGTAATCTATCATTTTTTTTTGCTACCCTATCTTTTGTAGCTTTTTTAAAAATTCTATTATCGTTATGAAGCTTTTTGATTACATTATCAATATCTTCATCTGTTACCGAGGATATATATTTTTTTAACTTAATTTTGTTTAGATCATTAATTTCAAATTTTGGTAAAATTTCAAAGGAAAACTCTGCCTCCAAATCAATATTTTCTTTTAGTTCACTAAGCAACTTTACTTTAGGCTGAACAGCTAATCTATAATCATTTTTTTCAAATGTTTTATTTCCTTCTTCTTGTATAAGCTTTTCTGAAACTTTATTAATAGCTTCCTTAAAATACTTATTTCTAATAAATGATAATGGTACTTTTCCGGGCCTAAATCCTTGTATTTTTAATGATTTAGAAAGTTTGTCATACTCTACATTTAATTGTTTTTCTACTAGAATATAGGGAATTTTTATTGTAAAACTCTTTTTTAAAGAGGAATTATTATTATTTTTTTCTGTCATAATTAAAGATATAACAGATTATAGTATTAATTTTAACATGAAAATTTAATAAAATTATACTCTTTTTGGATTATATTCTAAAAGTTATAGGCAAGGCCACTTTTGGCTGAGGGCCTTAGATGCATGCAGCCAAGCAATTTGATTAATAAAATGTGGATATCTCTCTGAGTAATCAATTATTTCATAAATTAATTCTTTAGTAGAACTAACTTTTGATAAATCTGCAAAAGTCATAGAGTTTTTTGGAGTAATAATCTCTTTATCCAAAGATATACATCTTCTATTCAGTGTAGTAGATAATGCCATTATAAAATTCATGCAAATTCTATAACTATTTCTTCCTGTGATTATTTGTTCCTTATTGGAGTCTTTAGAGTTTGGTCTGATTTGAGAAATCTTACATGCATTAACTACAAATGATAGAGGGTAGTCTAAAATATTTTTTGTATTACCTTTGTTAAAAAATAAGCAACAAAAAGAAAGAAATATTATTAAATTGACTATATATGTTTTTGTATTTTTCATAAATTTGGTGCGGCTGGAGGGACTTGAACCCCCACGGATTTCTCCACCAGAACCTAAATCTGGCGTGTCTGCCAATTTCACCACAGCCGCATTTATTTATTGTAATATAAATTTTGCTATTCTATCAACTATAGAATTTAAATCAATTTCGCTAGCCTTATAAATCTCATTTAAATTTCCAGATTGGCCAAAGTCCTTAACTCCTAAAGGTATGATTTTTTGACCTTTTATAGAGCCTATCCAAGATAGTGAACTTGAGTGCCCATCAATAATTGTTATTATTGGCACTTCTTTGCCTACATTTAGAAGTTTTTTTTCTAAATACGAAGCATCACCAAACTTTTTAGTTGATTCTATCCAATTGTTATAAAGTGAATCTGGCGAAGTAACAATAAATATACCTGTTTTTATTCCATCTTGCTTTAAACTGTTTTTACATTTTATGACTTCTTCCAAAATCACACCAGTACAAATAATCAATACATCTATCTTCTGATTAAAACCTTCAAACCAATATCCTCCACTAATAATCTCTGTCTTATTAACATCCTCTAATATTCTGTCAGGCTGCTTAAGTTTTTTTGTACTAAGTCTAAAGTAAACAGATTTCCCGGATTTTCTTTGAATATATTCAAATGCCCAAAACATTAGAACCTTTAGCTCATCAGCAAAAGTAGGCTCGTAATAACTTAAATTAGGTTGAGAAATACCAATACTGGGGGTTGTAATAGATTGATGAGCTCCACCCTCATGAGACAAGGTTACTCCTGAAGGTGTTCCTACTAATATAAATCTTGCATTGATATAATTTGCGTAGTTTAAAGCATCTAATCCTCTTCCAATGAAAGTATCATAAATAGTACCTATTGGAAGCAACCTAACACCAAAAATATTGTCTGATGTTCCTAGTGAAGCCAAAAGTAGAAATAAATTATTCTCTGCAATTCCTAGTTCAATATGTTGACCATTTGGTAAATACTTCCATTTTTGTGCAGAAGTCACTTTTTCTTGATTAAAAATATCGTTTTTTGCCTGCCTTCTAAATATGTTTCTTTGATTTACCCAACCACCCAAACTCGTAGATACAGTAACGTCAGGAGAAGTAGTTATAATTCTCTTATTAATATTTGTTTTGTCTTTACCTATTTCATTAATAATTTGGCCAAAAGCATCTTGTGTACTCATGTAGTCTTTAAATTTAATATTAGAAACTTCTTTAACTTGAGAATTATGACCTGTAAGTTTTCTTGAATTTTTACTACGAAAAAAAATATTTTTTGATAAGAAGCCATTAAAAGTTTCCTCTGAAATTTTTAGTCCTTCAGTCTTTTTCCATTCATGACCTTCTCTTATATTCATTGTTTTTTGATAAATTTTAAACTGGTCTTCATTCATTATTCCCGAATGATTATCTTTGTGACCGGCCAGGGGAAGGCTAAAACCTTTCACTGTGTAACATATGAAACATGCTGGTTTTCTATTATTTTTATTTTTTTTAAAAACTTCAGATAACTCTTTAACATCATGGCCTGCCAAATTAGTCATTAATTGATGAAGATCATAGTCACTTAACTGTTCTATAATCTTAATTACTTCATTATCTTTTTTAAAGTCCTCCTTTAATGAAAACCTCCAAGCTTCTCCTCCTTTGAATGTTAATGCAGAAAATAAATCGTTAGGACAATTATCTATCCACTTTAATATTTTTTCTCCTCCATTTACTTTTTTTAAATTTTGTAATTTTTTTCCATACTTTAGTATGTGAACATCCCAACCCATTAACTTAAATAAACCTATTAGCTTTTCAAATAATTTTTCATGTATGATTCCATCCAGTGATTGCCTATTGTAATCAATTATCCACCAACAGTTTTCTATTTCATGCTTTGCTCCTTCTAAAAGAGCTTCGTAAACATTTCCTTCATCTAATTCAGCATCTCCAAAAATAGAAATCATCTTATTTTTTTTTTTTACAAAATTATTACAGAATAAATAATCCTGTACTATTGAACTAAAAATTGTCATAGCACCACCTAGCCCAACTGATCCAGTTGAAAAATCAACATTACAGTAGTCTTTAGTTACAGAGGGGTATGCTTGAGCACCATTTAGTTTTCTAAAGTTTTTTAAGTTTTCTAATGTTTGATTTCCCAATAGATACTGTATTGCATGAAATACAGGACTTGCATGAGGCTTAATTGCTATCCTATCATATTCATCTAATATTTCAAAATAAAGTACTACCAGAATACTAATAACAGAAGCACATGAAGCTTGATGTCCTCCTACTTTTAAATCATCATCTTTAATTCTTAAATAGTTAGCATTGTGTATAATAAAATTTGAAAGCCATCCAACTTTAAGTTCTAGTAATTTTAATATTTCTATTTTTGTCATTTAATTAGGGTTTACAGTAGTATTTATCATAAATTAATATTAAATAACTACAAAATTATTCTATGTACAAATTATATAAATTGCTATATTGTTTGTATTTTTTTGATTGTTACAGGATTTTAATTGAATTTTTTAATAAAAATTATAACTTTATTTTTTGTCTCATTAGGCTTGATTAGTTGCGCTAGTCAAAGTGCTAAGATGGCTCATAAAATTAATAATGACAACGATCAAATTTATGTTGATAAGACAACAGAAGGGTGTAAAGACTTTATAGCTAAAAAAGAGTCTGAGGACTATGTATTTAACGGAAGAATGTTTGCTACTCCTATAATTGGAATTCTTGGTTTTTTTTCAGCACCACTAATATTAGCTGCTAATGTTTCCCTTGATGTTAAAGATAGATTGGTAGCATCGGATATGAGCAAAGAGTGCGGTGGAAAGGCTATAGAAAATAAAAAAATAGCTCAAGATGTTGCGATAAATGGAACTTTAGGTTTTTTGTTACAAGGTAGTAATATTTCTGTATACCCTGGTGGAGAGGAAGTTCCTGTTAGCGCAGCTGCTGAAGCAACTACTAATTAATGTAATAATGATAAAGTATCTTTTTTCTCTAATTATTCTCATATTGAGCTATAATTGTATATTATCTAACGATGTCATAATTATCAAAAAAGATGGAAAAAACATACAATATGATCACGATAAGATGAGACCATATCTTTCAAATGATCAATTAGCCTTAGATACAGAAATCACTTATGCTAAAGCTATTAGATTACAAATGGGCGGTAAATGGAAAGAAACAGCAGAATTATATGAAAAAATTGCCAACAGAGGCCATCCAACTGCACAAGTTCATTTAGGTAAACAATATGTACATGGAAATGGAGTAAACCTGAGTCTAGTTATTGCATATAAATGGTTTGCCCTTTCTGGAACATCTATAGGAAAACATTTTGTTAGTTTAATCAAAGAAGATATGACTAAAAAACAGATTGAAGAAGCAAAAAAATTAATAAAAAAATTCAAACCTTCATATGACTAAATATTTCTAGTTTAAAAATTTGCAAAATTTTTCTATTTTTTCTCTATCAGTCCTAAGTGTATTTATAATTTTTTTTTCATCTTCATATCCTATGGCCATGCCACAATGAACTGTGAAGTTTTTTTTTAATTTTAAATAATTATTTGCTTTTTTATACACCAGGCCCCAAGCTGCTTGTGAACAGCTATGAAGACCATGCTTTCTACATAATAAGGATATGTTTTGTATAAACATACCGTAGTCTAACCAGCTCATCCACCCTAAATCTTTTTCTATTGAAAAAATTAAACCTACTGGTGCTTCAAAAAAACTATAATTCTGTGAATGAAATTTTATAGTTTTATCAAAGTCTCCTTTTTTAATGTTTAGCAAATTGTATAAGTCCCAACCCACTTTTCTTCTTCTTTCTACATAGGGTGTTCTATACTTATACATATAGTTTAATCTTTCTAATTTAAGATTTTTATTATTATTAAACTCCTTTACCATACTATTTGTAAATTTTTTCAAATTATTTCCCATTAAAACATGGACATTCCATGGCTGGGTGTTACTTCCACTAGGTGCAAGAGAGGCTATCTCTAAAATTTCTTTAATTTTTTTAATAGATACTTTTTTTTTTTTAAAAGCCCTGACACTTCTTCTACTTTTAATTGCATTAACAATATCCACAATACCTCCTTTAAAATTTATTTTTAGTCTTGATAAACTTATATTAATAATCATATCTTACTTAACAGAGGTTTATATCATGAGTAAAGAAAATTTTGAGTTTCAAGCAGAAGTAGGCAAAATACTGAATATCGTCGCTAATTCCTTATATAGTGAAAAAGAAATATTTTTAAGAGAATATATATCTAATGCATCGGATGCTTGCGATAAACTTCGATATGAAGCAATACAAAATCAAAATATAAGTATCCCAGAAAAATTTAAGATTTTAGTAGCTTTCAGCAAAAAAAATAATACTATATCAGTCTCCGATAACGGTATAGGAATGGATAAAGAAGATTTGATAAAGTCACTTGGTACAATTGCCAAATCCGGTACAGAAGAATTTATAAAAAAATTAGAAAATAAGAATATAAAAAAAATCGATCAGATAGGGAAATTTGGTGTAGGTTTCTATTCTGGTTTTATGATAGCAAATAAAATCACAGTTGTGACAAAAAAAGTTGGTAAAAATAAAACTTGGAAATGGTCATCTGATGGTAAGGGTGGTTTTGAAGTAGCAGAAGATAGTACCAATATCATTGGAACTCGAGTTACCCTAAATCTAAAAAAAGATTCTTCTGAATTTCTAGAAAATATTAGAATAGAAAGTATTATAAAAAAATATTCTGATCATATTAATCATTCAGTTTATTTGATTAATCAAGACTCTAAGGATGCCAAGGAAGAGAAAACTAATAAAAGCCTAGCACTTTGGACTAAGGATAAAAGTCAAATTAAACATGAAGATTATGAAAGTTTTTATACTCAAACAGGACTAAATTATGACAAACCATGGAAGGTATTACACAATAAAAACGAGGGAACTATTAATTTTACTAATTTAATATTTATTCCATCTGAAAAGCCTTTTGATATGCTTAATGCTGATAAGACAATTAACATAAAACTTTATGTTAAAAAAGTTTTTATTACAGATAAATGTGAAAATCTAATACCAAAGTATATGAGATTTCTTACAGGAGTTATAGACTCTGAGGATATAGCACTAAATATAAGCAGAGAAATGCTTCAGAATGATCCTGTTTTATCTAAGATAAAAAATAATATAGTAAAGAAAGTTCTTAATGAGCTAGATAAAGAGGGTAAAAAAAATAAAGATAATTTTATAAAGTTTTGGGAAAATTTTGGTCCGATACTGAAGGAAGGTATACACGAGGATTATGCTAATAAAGATAAAATTCTAAAACTATCAATGTTTCAAAGTAATAAAAGTGAGACATGGACTACTTTAGAAGAGTATAAAGAAAGAATGTCTAAAGAGCAGAAGGAAATCTATTATATTAGTGGTGATAATAAGGCCTCATTGCTCAAAAGCCCTCAAATAGAGAGTTTTATAAAAAATAATATTGAGGTAATTTTTTTTACAGACCCTATAGATGAATTTTGGTTACCTAACATAGAAAACTACGAGGGTATTAAATTTAAATCTATTACAAAAGGAAGTGTTGATATAAAAGATACATCAAACGATAAAGATAAACAAAAGAATTTAAGTGATAATTTTAAAAAACTTGTTGCATACCTAAAAAGCTTTTATGGTGATAAAGTAAAAGATGTAAGAGTGTCTAATCGACTCACAAGCAGTCCAGTTTGCTTTGTAGCTGATGAAAGTGCTATGGATATACATTTAGAAAATATACTAAAAAAACATAAGCATTTAAGTGAGGTAAGTGCTAAAATTTTAGAAATAAATCCAAATCACAGCATTATAAAAAGTTTAAATAAAATAGATACTGAAGATAAAAAAAATATAGATGAATTAAAAAATATATCGAATTTATTATTAGACCAAGCTAAATTATTAGAAGGAATACCTTTAGAAGATAGTAAACAATTCTGTGATAAACTTAATGAACTATTGCTACAAAAATTAAGAAATAAATAGATAATAATTTATTTTTTTAAGTTTGTATTCAGTTTTGTGTACTAAATATCATTAGTTGTTAATAAATTTCGTATTACTAGTTTTCTGCCGTTTAAGTAATTAAAAAATTTGTTCAAATATTAATTATCATTAAATAAAGCTATTTACAAAAAATAATTTATTGGCTTACATTAATATCAACTTTATAAGTTAACTTTTCTGATCCTAAATAATTCAACTTTACCCCTTTTATAGGAGATGCATCTATAAAATCATATCCACAATTAACTCTTATATACTTTTCATTAATACAAATATTATGAGAAGGATCAAAACCCACCCAACCTAAACTTTCTATAAAAATTTCTACCCATGCATGTGTGGAATAATTATCATAGTTATGCTCTTCTATAAGGTATCCATTAATATATCTAGCAGGAACTTTAAAAGCCCTAGCTAAACTTATTAAAATATGGGCAAAATCCTGACAAACTCCTTCACCTTTTTTTAAAGCCTCTTCTGCAGAAGTCTGATTATCTGTAGATCCACTCTTAAACTTTATAGCATTAAACACTAGTGAATTTAATTCATAAAAAAATTTAATTTCATTTTGCTTTTGTGTAGTTTTCTTTGATAGTTCAATTATTTTTTTACCTGGTTTTGTTAAACTAGTAGATCTTAAGAAACAAAAAGGATTAACTTTTTCTCTAAGACCAGATAATGTTCCACATAAATTTTTAGTTTCCACCTTACCCTCGGATATTATGATTTGATTTCCTTGAAGGTTTTGACTGTAAATATTTAAAATTTTATGTCCTAATGAATCTATATGAGAATCTACTATTGATCCCTTATTAGATAAAATTTTCCAATCTATTATTTTTTGATTTTTACAAACTGATGGATAAAGTTTAAGAGACTGAACTAACCTCGGCACTATATTAGTAAAAGTATAGCTTGTATAGTGAGATATTTTTATAATCACTGATTTCCCATAAAGTATTTATTTTCTAAGCCTTTATAAACTATTTCAATATCCTTTATAAATTTACTTAGAAAATTATGTAATCCTTCATTTAGAATATCGTTTACTGTAATATTTTTAAAATTTTTGAATATTGTACTGATTTTAGAAACTCCTAAGGTCTTTTCATTATAGTGTTTCTTTAGTCTGTTTAGATGGTAATTAATCTTATCAACTGAAAAAAAAAGGGACCTTGGGCACTGAGAGTTCAAAATAAGAAAATCGATTATTTTGATATAGTCTATTTCACTATTTCCGTAAGCCCACTTAAATGCCCTGTAAGAAGAAACAGATCTAAGCATTAAACTCCACTGAAAGTTATCAACTTGCGTTCCTACAAAACTACTACTAGGAAGTAAAATAAAATATTTGACATCTATTATTCTTGCAGTGAAATCTGCTCTCTCAAAATAGTTTCCTAAAATTAAAAAATCGAAACCATCATTTAATAATTGCGTGTTTATTATTGTACCTTTTATTAAATTTACTTGCCTTTTTATAAAGTCTAATATTTCTGGTAAATCTTTTGAATTATATTTCTTATTATAAAAACCCTCATATCTATAAAAAAAACTATTCACTGCATTCCAAACCTCGAGTGTTACCGCTGTTCTTACCATCTTTATATTGTCTCTAGCTTTTTCTATACAATTTCTGACTGATGATGAGTTATTTTTATCAAAAAGCAGAAAATATTCTATTTTCTCTTTTTTAATTATTTTATGTAAAGATAGATACTCTATTTTTGTTCCAGAAGTTGCTAAAATTGACTCCCATTCACTATTATACCCTTCTTGTGTATTAGGTATGAGTGAAATTCTATATGCTACCTCTAAAAGTCTAGCTAAACTATCTGCTCTTTCTAGATATCTAGAAGTCCAATATAAGTTTTCCGCAGTTCTACTTAACATAAACTACTCTGTTAAAACCCATGTGTCCTTTACACCTCCGCCTTGAGACGAATTAACTATTAATGAGTTTTTTTTTAAAGCAACTCTAGTTAACGCCCCACTAACTAATTTGAATTTATTATCTCCTATAAGGGAAAATGGCCTAAGGTCTACATGTCTTTGAGACAGTTTGTTCTTAAAAAAAATTGGTACGGTAGAAAGACTTAAGATAGGTTGAGCTATAAAATTATCTGGATTTTTTAAAATTTTATTTTTAAATTTTTCTATTTGGCTTTTTGATGCGCACGATCCAATAAGCATCCCATAACCTCCTGATCCGTGCACTTCTTTAATCACCAATTTTTCTAGATTATCAATTACATACTGTTCTTCTTTTTTATTAATACACCTCCAAGTTTTAATATTTTTTAATATAGGCTGCTCACTAAGATAAAATTTAATTATTTCAGGCATAAAAGTATAAATTGCTTTATCATCAGCAATCCCAGATCCAGGAGCAGAGCAAATATTTATATTTCCAGTTTTATATGAATTTATAATTCCAGGGACACCTAAAAGTGAGTCACTTTTGTAATATAATGGATCTAAGTATGCATCATCTACGCGACGATATATAACATCAACTCTTTTTGGCCCTTGTGTTGTTTTCATAAATGTAATGTTATTATCTACAAATAAATCACTTCCTTGTACTAACTCTACTCCCATCATATCTGCTAAGAAACTGTGTTCATAATAAGCACTGTTTAAAGGACCAGGAGTTAAGATAATAATATTAGGATCCTTTTTACAATTTTTTGGTATTAGACTTCTCAGAATATCTAACAGATATGAGGGATAGTTATCTACAGATTCTATTTTTAAGCTTTCAAATAGTTCTGGGAACATACGCATCATAATCTCTCTATTTTCGATCATGTAGGAGACTCCTGATGGTGTTCTGCAATTATCTTCTAAAACTTTGAAATTTTTATCGTCTGTTCTAATTATGTCTGTCCCTATGATAGGACAATATATATTTTTTGGAACCTTAAACCCTACCATTTTAATATCGTATGCAGGGTTATTATATACTAATTTTTCAGGAATGATTTTAGCTTTAATTATTTCAGCTGAATTATAAATATCAGTTAAGAAAGCATTAATAGCCAATGATCTCTGCTTAATTCCTTTTTTAACTTTAATCCATTCTGTAGCAGAAAGTATTCTAGGAAATATATCAAAAGGTATTAACCTCTCAGAGACATCGTAATTGTTATAAACTGAAAAAGTTACACCAATTTTCTTAAATAAATTTTCTGCCTGAATTTGTTTCTTTAATAAAATATTTTTTGGCAAAGCTTCAGCCCAATTAAAAATTTTGCTGTAAGGCTCTCTTATTGAATGCCCTTTCATGACTTCATTAAACATTCTTCAACTTAACATTAGATATAATTAAAAAAATGCTAAGTAAAGTTATACTTTTAAAATTATTAAAAAAATCAAGCATTAGCTTGATTGATTATTATAATTTAATTAAAACCAGAGTTATTAACAATAAAGTAGCAAGCATTATTTTTATAAATCATTTTTTAAGTCTAAAAAATATTTGGAGAGACTAATGATTTTAGAACTTATGGCATTGGGTAATCATAAACTGCGAAGTTATTTTTTGATAACTATTGTTATAATAAATTTTATTTATTATCTTATGATTTTCATACTCAGATCCATGAAAGATAACCTTGATAATATGATACAAGGATTCACCAAAGTGTTACCAGATGATACAACAACATAGTTACTATTTTAATTAGACTTTTAAGTACACCTCTTTTGCTTTAATGTATATTTGTAATTATTACCAAATTGCTACTGGATTAATAATCATTTGCACTGTTCCCTCTATTCTTGCTTGACCTAATACAAACATAAACTCTTTAACTTGATTTTTAATTAATCCTCCTGTGTCCATAACTTCCAACAAATAAACTCCGTTGTTTTGAAGGGCTATAACATGCCCGTAGAATACTTTGTCTCCTTTTGCCGGAGGAACTACATCAACTCCCCAAGTATCAGCCCCAACTGCCATTGGATTAAACTGCATTAAATATTCCATAGCATCATTACTTGTTCCAGGTTCAGCAGAACCCCAGGCTTTAGGATCTGTTTCAAACTTAGCACTTGTCCAGCCAGTATGAATAAGTATTACATCTCCTTCTTGGGGGATTATACCTTGATCACTCATAGCTGCTTCGAGGTCTTTAGCAAATATAGCTTGTCCAGCTTCCATGGTTTCAACTCCAAAATGCTTTGCCATATTTATAACTATGCCTCTTGCAACCATAGGTGGAATATTATGTACGCCCATTTTAGTAAGCCCGGTAACTTTAGCTACTTCTCCTGCCTTATTACAGTTATAAAGCATATCATTTTCACCCAAATG
>MDTB01084312.1_pt1 | contig 17183 bp, 16 predicted proteins | sample 811161 | NCBI WGS metagenome assembly MDTB01 (sample SAMN05326650, study PRJNA326480) | marine metagenome | isolation source: seawater | place: Mediterranean Sea | collected 2009
AAAAGACTATATGAAAGATTTCCAACATAGTCCATCAATCAGACAGATGATGCAAGCTATGGGGCTAAAATCTCCCGCTCCAATTCAAAGTCGCTTAAAGCATTTGCAGGAAAAGGGATACATCTCATGGCAAGAAGGTAAAGCAAGAACCATGCAAATAGTAGATGAATTTGTAGAAGGAGTCCCTATTTTGGGTTCAGTCGCAGCAGGAGGTTTAATTGAAACGTATAATGAAGTTCAAGAAAATTTAGATATCTCTGACGTTTTTAAAAAAAAGGATGTTTTTGCTCTTACAGTTAATGGTGATTCTATGATAGATGCCTGTATTGCAGATGGAGATATGGTTTTAATGGAACCTTTAAAAGATTCTTTTAATCTTAGAAACGGAACAATAGTTAGCGCAATGGTTCCAGGATTGGGTACAACTCTAAAATATTTTTTTAAAAGAGGTGGAAAAATTTTTCTTGAGGCTGCAAATCCAGCTTATGATCCTATTGAATTAAATTTAGAAGAAGTAGTTATTCAGGGAAAACTTTTGGCGGTTTGGAGAAAAATCTGATTCAAAGAAGTATAATATCTATATCGAGCTTAAATACTTTAAGTAAAAAGTATCAAAAAGGATGTTTATATTTAAATTTCTGAAGATACCTAAATATATTTTTTATTCTCTTCTTTTATCTAATTTCCTGCCTCAATTTGTAATTTCAGAATTGTACTAGAAAGCATAATACAACTTGTAAATCTCTAGGTGCATTTTAAGGTGCATAATCCATTAATCAAACGCTATAAAGTACTATAGAAATTACGGCAGTTACGAAAGAAATCCTCAGATTGATTGATATAACTGTTGTTTCATTATATGGGGCCATAGCTCAGCTGGTAGAGCACCTGCATGGCATGCAGGGGGTCAGGGGTTCAAATCCCCTTGGCTCCATTTAATTTAATATTGATAGAAATAGATTCGGGTGATTCTTACAAATCTAATGATTAGACTGATATAGGTTAATAATTTAAAATTATAGCTAAATTCCGCAATGATTCTCGCAATGGGATTATTAATGAAAGTTAAATTATGGCAACAACTTTCGATTTGTTCAAAAGTTTAAGAGCCCATATTCGAGGCGATTGTGGAAAAGGGTGTAATTTAAATGGTAGAGATGTCGATGGCAAGATAGTTATGAAAATAAATGAAAATTATGAAAACGGCACAAGTACTCTCCTAACAAATATTGGTTGTAGAAAAGACAATTAGATTTATTTTTTAACTGCAATTCTTGATATAAAAACAACAACCAATCAAATTAAAAAATATTTTAATAATAAGAAAAAAAATAACTGATAATAATTTTACTAAATTACTATTTTATTTTGATGCTATTGCCATCAAGGTATCGCACATATTTGCAGATATGATTGATTTACAGTATTCATCTTCAAGGTCATTTGATAATATCAGGGAAAAATTATTTTTATGGCCTGCTGGGGTTCCTTTTGATAACCAATTTAGATGATTGCTTAGTGGAAATCTTTGAATACCTTTTATATAAATATCCTTGAATGATGAATCCTCAAGAAAAAGTTTTAGTGATTGATACGTATGTAATATCAAGTGTTCAGACCATAAAGAAAATTTCATAAACTCTTTACTGTTATGAAGAAGAAAATCATTAGCATGAGGAACTTCAATTATTATTTTCCCACCAACTCTTAATTTTTTATACATTAAATTTAATATATCTCTTTGATTTTCTACATGTTCTAAGCAATGAAAACAGAAAATTGTATCTAAACTATTGTCCTTTACGAGATTTATATCTTTTTCTGCTCTTATACCCATATCTTTTATTTGCTTAACTAATTCAGTTGTCAGCTCAATTCCAATACTGCTAATTACTAAATCTTTTGTACTTTTAAGAAAATCTCCATATTCACAGCCAAAATCTAATATTTCTTTATCAATATAAAATTGCTTTAAACTTTTAACTCTACGGTCATTATCAATTTTCCTTTCATATATAAAAACCGATTCTTTAGGATCATTTTCGTAATGTTGAACACCTATGAAGTAATCCTTAATAAATATGACTCCTGAGATCTCATCCCTGTAAACTTTTAGCCCTGCTTTATCCCTTGTGTTTTCACTAAAAACTTTATGAGTACTTGTGCTAGTTAACTTTAAATCTATTAAGTCTTTAAAAATATTATTTGTCATTTAAAAAATTATTTATTATTACTTATAATATAACCAGTTATTTATCCTGAGATAAATTATTTTATTGATAAAAATTTATCATCGATATAATTTAAATTACCTTATCCCCAAGGTTTATTAAAGTAAATCTCATCACATTGAATGTTGTTATTTTTTGACTATTCAAGAAGTCCAACATTAGTATATTTATTAATTAATTCTAAATAACTTGCTTGGGTCAAAAGGTATCCCCCATTTTATTTAGGCATCATACTTTTTTAAAACTCATAATTCTTTAATAATTTCCTCTCAATTCCTTACGCCTCAGATTATACTTTTGCTTGATTTTGAAAAGATTAATTTATTTCTGAATTAAGTTTTTCAGGGTCAAACATAAGAAATCTAACGACAAATAAAAAACATAATTTTATCTTTTATTGTTAAAAAAATTATCTGTGGGACTAACCCTACCAAATGATTAGCTAGCTTGTAATATATAAAATTTCCAAAAAACATAAAATGATTAAGAAGGATGTTATTGATATCTATAAGCTTCCAAAGGAGGTGAAATTCTGTAAAAAATGCACTATTTCTAATCAACGCCCCAGAATTACATTTGATTCTAAAGGCATTTGCTCAGCTTGTAATTTTAATGAATTTAAAAGGGTTGGGATAGATTGGAAGAAAAGAGAAGAAGAATTAGAAAAATTACTTGATATAAATCGTTCTAATGACGGATCATATGATTGCATTATTCCTTGTAGTGGAGGAAAAGATGGGAGTTATGTTGCTCATCAATTAAAATATAAATATGGTATGAACCCACTATGCGTAACATGGTCACCTTTGAGATATTCAAATATCGGTAAACAAAATCTACAATCATTTATAGATTCTGGTTTTTCCCATGTCTTAGGTACTCCTGATCCAACTGTAAGTAGAAAATTAACAACGCATTGTTTGAGAGAGATGGGTGACCCTTTTCAGCCATTTATTTATGGACAATATAATTTTCCTCTCAAAGTGGCATTACAAAATAATGTTAAATTAGTTTTTTATGGAGAAAATGGAGAAGTTGAATATGGCGGAGATATGAAAAATGCCTATCGACCTACAAGAGATTTATCTGATATTGATAAGCATTACTTCTCAGGTTTTCCTCCTGAATATTGGTATAGTTTAGGATTCTCAAAATCAGATATAAATCCATATTTATCTCCATCTTTAAAACAACTTTCTGATGCTTCTGTTGAAGTTCATTTTTGGAGTTATTATAAATTTTGGGATCCTCAAGAAAACTTTTATTATTGTGTTGAGAATTCAGGCTTTTCGCCTAGTCCAGATAGGAGTGAGGGAACTTATTCAAGGTATGCAAGTCTAGATGATAAGTTGGACGGATTTCATTATTATCTTATGTTGGCAAAATTCGGAATTGGCAGAGCAACTTCTGATACAGCTCATGAAATAAGAGATGGTAAAATTACAAGAGAAGAGGGAATTGCGCTTGTTCAAAGATATGACCTAGAATTCCCTGAACGCCATATCAAAGCATTGCTTGATTACTGCAATATTAGTCTTGATGAGCTTACCGAGATTGTTAATTCCTGGAGATCAGATCATATATGGGACAAAATAAATGAATCAGAATATTCCTTAAAATATCCCATTTGGAATTCAATTTAAAATGAGGTTAATTTCACGTCTTGATGTAAAAAATGGAAATCTTGTCAAAACAATAAATTTAGAGGGACTTAGACCTCTTGGAGAATGTAAGGAATTTGCAATAAAATACATGAATGATAATATCGATGAAATTTTCCTTTCAGATCCTGTGGCTTCACTTTATTTGAGAGATCCCTTATTTGATTTGCTGGATAAAATAACAGATGAGGTTTTTATACCTATTACGATTTCTGGAGGTATTAGAAGTATAGATCATATCAGAAAGTTACTTTTGATTGGTGCAGATAAGGTTTCAATAAATACGGCTGCGATTTTAAATCCATCTTTTATAAACGAAGCTGCATCGATATGTGGTAGTCAATCAATCGCTATCTCAGTGCAAGTAAAAAAGATTAATAGTAAATGGTATTGTTATACAAATTGTGGAAGAGATAATAGTAATCGCCTTTTGTTGGATTGGTTACCTGAAGTAGAAAAAAGAGGTGCTGGAGAAATAATAATAACAAGTATTAATAATGAAGGTACATTCAAGGGGCTTGATCTCGAATTAATTAATTTAGTATGTTCACTAACTTCATTACCTATTACATATTCTGGAGGATTTAGTAAAGTAGAGGATCTTGATGATTTGATTTACGAAAATATCTCTTTAAGTGGTTTGGCTATTGCAGGTGCATTACATTATAAAAGACTCTCAGTAAATGAAATTAGACAACATGCATTAAAATTAGGTCTTAAAGTTAGGAAGTTGTGAACAAAAAAGCACATATTTTAGACTATAAATGCGGAAATGTGAAAAGTGTAAGAAGAGCTTTTCTTCATTTAGGCTATGAAATTGAAAAAGATTTCAATAAAAATCTTGATATTGGAACACTTTTAATTATTCCTGGTGTAGGACATTTTGGAACAGCAATGAAATACATTTCTGAGAATAATTTACTTAAAAAAATAATTAGCCACCATCAAAACGGAGGAAGTATTCTTGGAATCTGCCTTGGTTTACAATTGATGTTTAGTTCATCAGAAGAGGCGCCAGGTGTGAAGGGTTTAGGTTTAATAAAAGGAGCAGTAAAGAATTTAAAAAATTTAAATTCAAAAAAATTAGATCAAAGTCAAAAATTGCATTTAGGTTGGAGCCAAACAGACTTCTTAAATCAAGAACAAAATCATGATATGTATTACGTTCATCAATACTATTGCGATCCTAAAGATACCTCAATAATAACCCAAACATTTGATTGGGGGGGGAATAAATTATGTGCTGGAATTGCAAATAATAGAATTAAAGGTTTCCAATTTCATCCAGAAAAAAGCGGTAAAGCAGGTTTAGATCTACTGAATTCGTTGTAATTAATGAAAATAAATTTTTTAATTTATCTAATACATATAAATGGTTATCATTGCTTTAAGCACTTAGATTAAGTTATGACATATGTTATTGCAGAAATAGGCGTAAATCATAATGGGAGGTTAGATTTGGCTGAAAAATTAATTTTTATAGCTAAAAAAGCTGGAGCTAATGCAGTTAAATTTCAATGTTTTCAAGCAGATAAATTAGCTAGAAAAGATACTCCCAAAACCCAATATCAACTTTTGAATGATAAGGAGAAGAGAAGTCACTATCAAATGTTAAAAAGTTTAGAACTTTCGAAGTTTGAATTTATGAAATTAAGAGATATTTGTAAAAAAATGAATATTGATTTTATCGTAACTCCTTATGGATTAGAAGATGTTGAAATTTTAAATCAAATCAATGTCGATATGATTAAGATATCATCTGCTGATTTAACAGATAAATCTCTAATAGAAGCTGCTTGCAGAACAAAAATACCACTTATCATTTCAACAGGGATGTCGACACTTCAGGAAATTGAAAGGACATGCCAAACTATTAAGGCTTATGATATCAACGATTTCTCACTGCTGCATTGTACATCCTCTTATCCAGCAGATGTTGCTTCCTTAAATATAAAAGCTATTAATCAGTTAAAAAGTTTAACAAAAAAAATTGGTTATTCAGATCATTCAAAAGATGGTCTAGGTTCTTATATAGCAGCTGCTTATGGGGCAGAAATATTTGAAAGACATATAACAATTGATAAAAAAATGAAGGGTCCAGATCATCATTGTTCAGATGAATTAGAGGACTTTTGTGAATATATTAAAAGGATTAAAGATATAAAATTGGCAATTGGAAACGGAATTAAAGAAATCCAAGAAGCTGAAAAGGATATGAAAAGAGTCTCAAGAAAAAGTGCCTATTTACAAATTGATGTTAAAAAAGGTTCTTTAATTAATATTAAAGATTTTATTTTTCAGAGACCTGGAGATAATGGCTTTAATGAATATGAGATATATGAATTAATATCCCAAAGATATATCTATAAAAGAAATTTTCAATTAGGTGAAAAATTTGAAAAATGAAATCTGAAAATATTGTTCTAATTGGTAAGGGAGGCCATTCAATGGCATGTGTTGAAATTTGTAATTTATTAAAAATTTCTTATACGCAAATAAAAATTGAGGACTTAGATTATTATTTAGAGCATTTAGAAACCAAAGAAAGAAATATCAAATTTTTTGTATGCCTTGGAGACATAGAAAAGAGAGAAAAACTAATTTTTCTTTTAAGAAATAAAAAACTTTCAATTTGCTCTCTTATTCACCCCACTGCTATTATCTCAACTTCATCAAAAATATCAGAAGGGAGTTTTATTGGTGCAAATACCATTTTAGGTCCAAATACTTCAATAGGTACAGCGAGTATAGTTAATACTAGTTCAATTATTGAGCATGCTTCTACTGTGGGTTCATATACAAATATTGGACCAAATTCAGTTTTATGTGGAAACGTTGTAGTTGGTTCAAAATGCTTTATTGGAGCATCAGCGACAATAATTGATAATTTAAATATAGTTGACAACGTTTTAATTGCAGCTGGAGCGGTCGTTATTAATAATATAGATATAGAATATTCAAGAGAAAAAGGAGTCCCTTCTAAATCATGGTAGTTAGAGTTTCAACTGGAGGATTCAATAAAATTACTGCAACTGAAGCAGTAAGATTATTGAATAATCGAAATATATGGGACATTGAATTAAGTGCGGGATTATATGAAGATAACTTAGAAACTAAAATAAATAATTTAATTTCTCTCGGGAATAGAATATCTTTTCATAATTACTACCCTAGGCCAAAAAACGATTTTGTTTTAAATCTTGGTTCTCAAGATCCTGAAATATTAAATTTATCAAGAAATCATTGTCTTTTTGCTATTGAATTGGCCTCAAAATTAAATATTGAATATTACTCAATTCATGCTGGTTTTTGCATAGACCCCTTACCTGAAAACTTAGGAAGGGACGTTGGCGGTTTTCAGGTTAAATCATATGAAAAAGTAAAAGAAACATTTTTAAATGAACTTTATGATCTAGCATCTTTCTCCTCAAAAAATAATGTAAAGCTTATGGTTGAAAATAATGTAACATCTAAATCTACTCACAAAAAATACAATGGGCAAAAGGTTTTATTAATGTCTGATCTTGAAGATACTATAGATTTGATAATGAATTTCCCGAAAAATGTTGGCTGGCTTTGTGATGTTGCTCATTTAAAGGTCTCTGCAAAAAGCTTTGGCTATGACCCAACTAAACTAATAAAGGAAAGTTCACAACATATTAAGGGATATCATCTAAGTGATAATAATGGTTATGAAGATAGCAATCAAATATTTAACCAATTTAGCTGGTTTATAGATTATTTGAAATTAGTGGAATATGTTTCAATTGAAGTTTATTCTGATATCAATGCAATCAAAGAATGTTGGCTAGAAGCAAAAAAAATCTTTGGATAAAATGAAATTTACTATTGATTTAAAATCAAATTGTCTGCAAGCACTTTCGTCAATAAATGAGACAGTTGGTAAAGGCTTAATAGTTTTGGATATGAATCGTCCAGTTGGATTTATTAACGACGGAGATATTCGGAGATTAATACTTAATGGAGGAAAACTTACAGATAATGTCTCCAAAGCAATGAGTAAGAAATTCATAAAAATGAAAAAAAGACCTTCTTATAGTGAGGCTACTAAATTGCTTGATAATGGTATAAAACTTATTCCTTTAGTATCAGATAAAAATGAAGTTTTAGACATTATCGACATAATGTCCATTATTAGAATTCCTATTCATGATCCAAGACTAGTCGGAAATGAGTTAAAGTATCTTCTTAACTGTATTGAGACTAATTGGATATCATCTCAAGGTAGTTATGTAGTTGATTTTGAAAATTTATTTTCAAAATTGCATAATTCCCTATATACAACATCCACATCTTCAGGAACTTCCGCTTTAGAACTCGCATTTAAAGCAATTAAATCAAAAAAAGATGGCTATGTGTTAGTCCCTGATCTTACTTTTGGAGCAACAATAAATGCGGTAGTGAATGCCGGATTAACGCCTTTAATTTGTCCAATAAAACAAGATGATTTCTCTATCGATTTATCAAAGATATCTAAAGAAATCCTAGAAAATACTGCGGCAATTTGTGTAGTACATTTATACGGTTCAGCCGTATGTATGGATAAAATAATACAACTTAAGGAAAAATATAATTTTTTTGTAGTAGAAGATTGTGCTGAAGCATTGGGTTCGAATTTAAATGGTAAAAGAGTTGGAACCTTCGGTGACATAGCTACATTCAGTTTCTTTGGCAATAAATTAATTACAACTGGGGAAGGTGGAATGCTAATAACAAAAAATCAATCATTATTTGAATTTATAAATTTAATCAAAAATCATGGAATGTCTTCAAAAAAGAGATATTGGCATGAAGTAGTTGGAACGAATGCAAGGATGACTAATATTCAAGCAGCAATAGGTTTAGGTCAATTGGAAAAACTTGAAACAGTTGTTAAAAAAAAGAGAAATATCCACAATATCTATTATGAAAGATTACAAAACTCTAAAGATAAATTAAAAGTTTGGCACGAATATTTAAATATTTTTTCTTCTTATTGGTTGAATCTTGTTATTTTCAAAGATAGGAAAAATATTCCGAAATTGATAAAAGAGTCTAAAAAAATGCATATAGACCTTAGAAGATGTTTTTACCCTATGCATTATTTACCTGCATTCAAACATTATTCAAAAAGTAATTTAAATTATTCTGATTCATTATATTTATATGATCATATCCTTTGTTTACCAAGTGGTTTAAATCTAGAAAATGATCAAATTTTAGCAGTATGTGAATTAATTGAAAGTGTTTTAGAATAAATGGGTCTAACAGCACTAATACCAGCAAGAAAAGGATCAAAAGGTATCCCTAATAAAAATATTATAGATCTTTTTGGCAAGCCATTAATTTATTGGACCATTAAAAAAGCGATTAAAGCAGATTGTTTTGACTCCATTATTGTTAGTACAGATTCCCAGGAAATTGCGGAAATTTCTTTAAAATATGGAGCTACAGTACCATTTTTAAGACCCGAAAAAATTTCTAATGACACAGCATCTAGAAATGATGTTATAAATTTTTTTTATGAAAATATTAATGATGCAGATGAACTTGTTTATCTACAACCTACTTGTCCTTTTCGTTCAATTAGTTCCATAAAAAATTTTATAGATTTCATAAGAATTTTTCCACAATATCCATCTTTTTCAGTCACAGAAATTACAGATAATTCTTCAACAATTTTGATTAATGAAAATGAAAAATGGAAATATCTCAATGTGGATTTCAAAATGAATCGCCAAGATAGTTTTGAAAAAGTTTATAAAATGGATGGAAATTTTTTTTATATAAATAAAGAATTTTGGATAAAAAATAAAAATAATAAATATGACTACATGAGAACTAAAGAAACAAGAATCTTTATAAACAAATATAAAAATCAAATTGAGAATTTAGATATTGATACGATACAAGATTTAGAACTTGCTAGGAGTCTTAAAATGAATTACTAGTTCAGATTTAATACAAAAAAATTTTTTAAAATAAGAAAAAAATAACAAAATTATTAATTAAGTTCGAGAAATACTTAATAATCTTTGATCAAAATTTAATATCTTATTATTGTTTAATGATTTAAATTAGTTATGCCTATTGAAAGTAAAGAGCAAAGTTATATTCATTTTTTGTTAAGTGAAATATGGCAATTAATACTAGATAATTTGGACAAAACTTTATCTATGAGAGAAAATGTAAAAATTAAAAATGATGGAAGTCCAGTAACAACTGCAGATATCTGGCATGAAGAACTAATTTCCTCATTCCTAAAAGAAAAAATAGCAAATCTCACTATTATTGCGGAAGAAAGTTACCAAGGTTCTCCATTACCAGAAGATAATTGGATTGCTATTCTTGATCCAATAGATGGGACTGAGAATTTTACCTCGGGATTAAAAGAATGGGGCGTAGCTTTGTCACTGTGGAAAAATAAAATTCATTATGGCAGTGCTTTATATCTGCCTGAATTAAATGAATTTATTATTTCAGGGCAAAAGATTAGAAAATATAATTCTAGGATTGTAGGATTATCCTCTTCTTATAATAAGGATATAGGTAATTTAATTGCTGAGAATGAAGAGTCAAGAATTATGGGCTGTAGTGTTTATAATTCTTATAACGTTATAAAAGGAAGTTATCTGAAATTTGTAAATCCAAAAGGTGCACATTGCTGGGATATACAAGCTTCGCTAATGTTAGCTTTAGAACATTCATGTAAAATTAAACTAAATGGTAAGAAATATGATGGTAGATTGCTTGAACCAAATAAAAAACATATCATCTGCATATCAAACTAATGATATTTTTATAATAGGTAAAGGACCTTCGATAGATTTAATTAATCAAAAAGTTTTTGAGAATTCATTAGTTATAGCTTTAAATGATGCAGGGAGAATTTATCCTCCTGACATAACAATTTTTCATGCAGATTGGGTTAAAAAGGCCATAGTTAATGAAAAGATTAATTCGTCTCTTTATATCACCTCAACAGATTTTGACTCTAGTAATTTTTCATCCATTGCAAAAACAGTAAATAGGCCACACGTTAGTTTAAAAAACGATAATGCTGATTTAATGATTCAAAGACTCCTGGGTAATGAAATTATTATTGAAGATGTATTATTCCTAACAGCCTTACAAATTGCGAGACAAATTGCTCTTATAAAAAAAATAAATCAAAAAGTTTATATGGTTGGCTTTGACTTCGTTGCAATGGATGGGCAATCAAGAAAGATCGATAAAAAATATGAAAATGTTTTTGAAAATACAAGAAACCTAATAATTGGTATTCAAGAAAATTATTTTCTAAATACTTTATATATGTGTAAAAACTCTGAAATAGATATTTTTCACATTGGAGAAAGATCCTATTCCAGAATGAACAGTATTGAGTTAGAGGAAAAATTTGTAGGGTCTAATTTAAAAATAAAAGCAAACTGGGATGTTGAAATTGTTGCTGAATTAACAACTAATCATTTTGGAGATAGAGATAGACTTACAAAATTGGTCCGCTTGGCAAAAGGGGCTGGAGCAGATTTTATTAAAGTCCAAGCAAGAAATGTAGAGACTTTTTATACACAAAAAGAGTTATCAGCAAAATATTTTTCACCTTTCGGAACCACATTTAGGGACTATAGAAATCAATTAGAACTCTCTCAAGAAGATTTTATTTATTTAGATAATTTATGCAAGAATTTAAATATTAAATGGTTTGCTTCAGCTTTAGATCAAATTTCATATGATTTTTTAATCAATACAGATGCATATGCTATTAAGTTGCCATCAACAATTTCAGATCATAAGGATTATTTATTAAATGTTTCAAAGAACTGTTCAAAGCCAATAGTGATTTCTACTGGAATGACAGATATTAATTATGAAGAATGGATATTAGAACAATTTGGTAAGAAGGAAAAAATTTTTCTTTTGCAATGTAGTTCAGCATACCCAACTCCTCAAGAGGCTTGTAATATAGCAGTGGTAAAACACTATGAAGAAATTTCTAAAAAATATCCAAATATAATACCTGGTTATTCAAGTCATGATGATGGCTGGCTTGGCTCTGCTCTAGCCGTTGCAGCGGGGGCAAAGATGATAGAAAAACATGTAAAATTAGGAGTTACTGATTGGGCACATTTTGATGCTGTTGCTCTTGATCTGAGTACTAATGAATTCTCAAAATATATTGATAAAATTAGAGAGTCAGAAATTATTTTAGGTAGTAAATTAAAAAAAATTAATCGCTTTGAAAATCATAAATATAAAAAAAGTTGAATTTTAATTTATAGATGACAAAATAATTTATTAGATCAATCTGAATTTCTAAAAATTTGGACTTTTTATTTTGTTTTCAATAATCCATTGTTCAGTTCTTTTAATATCTTCAAAATCATGCACGTCGAAACAGCCTTTAGTAAAATAGGGAAAGATTTTATTCCCCATACACGGCCAAGGGTGATTTGATTGTTGTTTTTTCATATTTAAAATAGAAGAAGCCCATACAACCCAAAAAGAATGATCAAAGAAAATGGCTTTAGGTAAGTCTTGCCTATTTGCAGAAACAGGATTTATCTCATTGATATAGGGAATAAGAAAGCCATCTTTGTTTATTGACTGAGCCCTAAGTGGATGATATTCAGAACAATCATGAGCTGGTATTACAGAAGTACAAACTTCATTTCCTTTTTTTATAAGAATATCAATGCAATTATCTATCATCTTTGATGTAATAGTTGCAACGTTTGCATGTTGAATTACTACTATGTCAACATTTTCATAATTATTCATTATCCCAAGTGCATGAAAAATAGCATCACAACTTTGGGAGCTGTCACTAGCTAATTCCTCTGGTCTTTTTATGCTTGTATAACCTGCTTTTATTCCAGTTTTTAAAATTTTTTCACAATCACTACTTAAATAATATCTTTTAATAAACCTGCTTTTCAATGCTGCATTTGCAGTCCAATGTAAAAGTGGATGGCCCAAAACAGGTAATATATTTTTATCTTTCAAAGTACTACCCCCTCTACCTATGATTAAAGAGGCTATGTTTAATTTCATTATTTTTAAGATTCTTTTTTAATTCTAATTAAAATTTGTTTTCAATTTTATTATCTTATAAATATTTTATTTTTAATTCTTCAATCTTTTTAGGCATACCTCAAGCAAACCCCCATTTTGATTTGGTAATTTCTTCTCAGTTTGAATTTTAACTAGAGTTAATCTTATTAAATGCTTTTTAAAAATTAAATGAACTAATTTACATTTTAGTTGGTTAAAAAGAAGCAAGGAATATTTAATATTAAATTTTCGTAAAAGAAACAATAAGGTATTTCCTTTTAGGCTAGATTGTTATATATATAGAAATTAAAACTTGAATACCCATACAAATATACTTATCCCAATGGCAGGCTTGGGCTCAAGATTTTCTCAAGCAGGATATACCTTCCCAAAACCACTTATAGAAGTTCAAGGCAAACCAATGATTTCAAAAGTTGTGGAAAGTTTAGATTTGCAGGGTAAATTTATTTTCTTAGTACAAAAAACGCATTACGAAAAATATGGCTTATATGATTTATTAAATCTTATTGCCCCAGGTTGCAAAATTATTCAAATTGATGGAATAACAGAAGGTGCCGCATGTACAGCTCTTTTAGCTAAAGAGTTTATTGATAATGATGAAAATCTTATAATTGCTAATTCAGATCAATTCATAAAATGGAATAGCTTAGAAACTATATCCAATTTTAACGATCATGATGGTGGTATCCTAACTTTTAAAAGCATTCATCCAAAACATAGTTTTGTAAAAATCAACTCAGAAGGTTTTGTAATAGAAGTAGCTGAAAAGAAACCCATTTCTAATGATGCAACAGTTGGAATTTATCACTGGAAAAAAGGAAGAAATTTTGTGAAATATGCAGAACAAATGATTGAAAAAAATATAAGAACAAATAATGAGTTTTATATCTGCCCAACTTATAATGAGGCCTTATTAGATGGTTTAAAAATTAAAACAAGCCTAGTTGATCAAATGTGGGGCATGGGAACTCCCGAAGAACTTTCAAATTTTTTAAATAATTCAAACCTATCATGAAATTTTATAATTCTCAATTAGATAATAGTAAATATGTTATTGCTACATATTTTATTAAATCAAAAAATGTAGATTTAAAAAAGGCATCATGGGATCTTGCGATTGGTCAGAGTGTGGGCAATCCAAATGTTAGAAATCAGTGGGAAAATGAACAATTATTCGAACAAAGCAGTTGTGTAATTGCTCATGAAAAGAGTGAACTTACTGATATCCAGGAAGGCGAAGTAAGAATTGGATTCCCAATTATCAATACTAATTGGGAAGAAGATGGCATCAGTCATTTGTTGTGTCAGCTTATGGGTGGACAGGTAGATATAGACACATTTGATTCATGTAGATTGAAGAATATAAAATTCCCTTCAAGTTTAAAAAAGTATTTTTTGGGGCCTACATATGGAATTTCAGGTATTAGAAATTTTATTGGAAAAGAAAATAAGCCTTTAAGCGGCGCAATTGTTAAACCAAAGACTGGGATGTCTCCAGATACTTTGTTGGAGATGGTAAAAGAATTAGTTGATGGTGGATGCGATTTTATTAAAGAGGATGAGATCTTAAGCAGTCCTGTTTTTTGTCCTTTGCATGAAAGAGTCCCATTGATTAGTAATTGGATAAATAGTCAATCCAAAAAAGTAATTTATGCGGTTTGTATAAATGGTGATCATGATCATATTCTAAAGAGAGCTGCCATGGTAAAAGAAATGGGAGGTAATGCAATTCATATAAATCATTGGGCGGGATTAGGAGTATATAATGCAGTCAGAAAGATGAATACTGGTTTATTTATTCACTTCCAAAAAAGTGGAGATAAAGTTTATACAGATAAGAGACATAACTTTGGAATAGACTGGAATGTACTATGTCAACTTGCGGGACTTATGGGCGTTGATACTATACATGCAGGGATGTGGGGCGGTTATCTAAGTGATGATGAGAAAGAATTGAAAACAGTAATTAGGACTCTTCATGAACATAATGTTTTGCCTGCATTAAGTTGTGGTATGCATCCTGGATTAGTTCAAGCTAATATAAGACAATTTGGAAATGATTTCATTGCCAATGTAGGAGGAGCAATACACGGCCATCCTATGGGTACCTTGGCGGGGGCTAAGGCCATGAGACAAGCAATAGATAAAGATCATGAAATAGAATATGAACAGGCAATTGCTAAGTGGGGATTTGTAAAATAATTAAATTTTTAGAAAATTAGTTGATAACTTTTAAAATTCAATCTTGCTAAAATTAAAGTAAATTATTTAGATGAATATAATTTCTCATAGAGCAAATTTAAATGGAAGTGAGCCAATAAATGAGAACAAAATTTTACAAATTAGAAAATGTATAAAACTTGGATTAGATGTAGAAATTGATGTAAGGTTGGTTGATAATCAACTATATTTAGGCCACGATGAAATTCAGGAAAAAATTTCTAAAGATTTTTTATATGCAATTAAAGATTACTGTTGGATACATTGTAAAAATCTAGAAGCTCTATCTTATTTCAATAAACTCAACAAACTTTATAACTACTTTTGGCATGAAAATGATTCTCACACACTCACTAGTAAAGGTTATATTTGGACTTATCCAGGAAAACCTCTAGTTGAAAATTCAATTTATGTTATGCCAGAATTAATTATTCCAATTAATGATTTAAAAAAAATCAATAAAAATAAACTAGCAGGAGTTTGCACTGATTATCCACTTTCTTTAATTTAAGATAAATATCAATTATAAATAAGAGTTAATTTAAATTCCCCTAAAAGAATTTAATAAAAATAATCATTCCAAATGAATCTAGAGAAGAAAATATTAGAAATAAATTACTTGAGTAATCTGTAAATATTAAATTCTGTAATTTTTTATCAAAGTTTTAACTTTTGATGTTTGTTTTTTGGAAATTTTTTTTATAAATCCGGAAAAATTTTAAATATAGGATGAAAATATAGAAATGTGAAAGCAAAGAATGATCAAATTTTTTAGTTCAATAATTTAGGATATTTAAGTAAGAAACTTGGTGCTATAAAGTTAAAACTATTTTTAAATATCCGATACTTCATAGCTAAATAGGATCTTTTAGCTTGAAACTTTTCTATGATTTTCTTATCATATTTTGTAAAAGAATTACTTTTATATTTAATATAATCCTTAAAGCAATTAAGTATTTCCTCACTTGTGTTTTCTTTCAATGTAATATTATTTTTTTCATATTCTATATTTGTATCGGCCCGATGCATCTTTAACTTACATATTTCCTCTAAAGATAAATAATTTTGATTTTTAATATGAATTTTGGGCATCCATAATCCATATGTATAAAGTTCACCATCCTCATCTCCTATAGGTACAACATTAATTTTAATAATATCTTTTCTCGAGGCTATTGCTATTGAATCGGGGCCTCCTCCACTTGCTATAAATAATTTACAACCACAAATTAAATCTATATCATTTTTAGAATTTTGATAATTTGAATTTGCATAATCTATAATTTTAAATTGACCATTTTTTTCCCATTTAAGGATATTTTTTGTACAAGAACCAACTCTTATAACATGATTAATCTTATTATCAGTAACATACTCAGAAAGTAATTTATAATTATTAATATCTGAATTCCTATGCTCCTGATAACTCCAATCATTTTGAGGGAATCTATTAATCAAATATTTTTGATCTCTAGAATAAATACATATATACCCCCCATATCTAACACCTAATGATTCTAGTAGTGTATTAAAATTATTTGAAGTGGATAAAATCGGGCTGCTAATTTTTTTACCTCTATCTGCATTTGCAAAATATAAATATTTATTATTTTTTAGATATTGTGAATGATTTGAAAATAAGTAAATTAAAAACTTATCTAGAAATTGATTCTCATTCAAACATATATATTTATGCTTTTTATAATGAATTAATTCTTTAATACATTTCCTAAGGTATAAATTTGAAACTAAGGATAAAGGCGTTGCAAAAATAAAATATGTTTTAATTCTCTCCTCTTTTAACCTTTTTTCGGCTTTAAAAATCTCAACGTCAAAATTCCCTATCTGATGACCAATTCTTTCTTCTCTTAATAAAACAAATCGTTTCTTAAATTTTTTTAAAAATAATTTTGAAAAAATAAATATTATTATTTTTAATAAATTAAATAATAGTTTTTTTATAAGTTTTTTAAATTTAATTTTTTTAACAAAATGA
>MDTB01112344.1_pt1 | contig 17183 bp, 12 predicted proteins | sample 811161 | NCBI WGS metagenome assembly MDTB01 (sample SAMN05326650, study PRJNA326480) | marine metagenome | isolation source: seawater | place: Mediterranean Sea | collected 2009
CGAGAGTGGCAGCGGTAAGACGACAACGGGGCGCGCTATTGCCCGCCTCGCGCCGGTTACTTCGGGCTCGATTCGTTATGCCGGCGAGGAACTGACGAAACTTCGTTCATCTGCATTCTTTCCCTATCGGAAAAAGATACAGGTCATCTTTCAAGATCCGTTTGGTTCGCTCAATCCGCGGATGTCGGTTTATGCGATTCTGGCCGAACCTCTGGAGATACATTTTCGCGATTGGTCAAAGTCACAACGCGAAGATCGGGTAGCGGAATTGCTCAACAAGGTGGGCCTTGATCCGGATCATATGCGTCGTTTTCCGCACCAGTTCAGTGGCGGGCAGCGGCAACGTATCGGCATCGCCCGGGCGCTGGCAGTCGAGCCGGAGTTTATTATCTGTGACGAGCCGGTTAGCGCTCTTGATGTATCCGTGCAAGCGCAGATCGTCAACCTACTGCAGGATTTGCAGGATGAACTTGGGCTGACCTATCTCTTCATTGCCCATGATCTGGCCGTGGTCGAGCACATCAGTGATGAGGTGCTGGTGATGACCGAGGGCAAAATTGTGGAGCAGGCACCGGCGGAACAAATTTATGCGGATCCACAGCATCCGTATACCCGCAAGTTGCTGGCTGCGGTGCCGGCGATCTGAGCTAGAGGTGAACTAGAGATTGATCTATTAGTGAGCAATGGGAGAGCTACCGGGAACTAGAGAGCTTCGCTCACGCGAACAGGAACGGTAATCGATTGACAGCCGTCAGCTTCAATGAAGAGAAAGCCCTCTCCGGGAACGCCGCCCTCCATGGGTATATTGACACTGCGAGTACCGGCGGGAATGCTGGCCTCCGGCATGATGATACTCTCCGGGATGTCGGTCGTGATAGAAAGAGGGAGCCCGTCTGCCGGTGCGGATTGGGGCAGGCTAAAAGCAACGGTCCCTCGCTGCCCGCTCTGCAAAGAGATGCTGTTCGGGAGAACGGAGATTTCAATGAGTAACGTTTCCGGCGTAGCCTTTTCTAGGGTAGTCGCTGTCTGGGGCAGGGTGCCGCGACTGGTCCGCAGAGCGTCGGCTTGCTCCGGATTAGTCGTATAGCAGGCAGACAAAAAGAGTAGAGAAAGAAAAGGAAGGAAGTGGAGATTGCGCTTGGCTTTCATGGATGTGCGTTGAACCTAGCGAGTTCGATGAACTTATCGCAAGCAAAAGAAGTGCTTCCTCCGCTGGGGGTCTATTGTCATGTGCCATTTTGTGCATCGACTTGTGATTTTTGCGCCTTCTATCAGGAAAAGCCGAGGCGCGAGGAATTGGTGCGCTATCTGGATGCAATGGAAAAAGAGTTTCAGATGCTTCCTCCTGATCGACCGGTGGACACGGTATTTTGGGGCGGCGGGACTCCGGGATTGCTTCCGGCAAAGGATTTGGAGCGATTGGGGCGGGCCATGCTGGCCTCATTTACGGAAGCTCCGCTGGAGTGGACGGTGGAAATGGCACCGTCTGCGGTGAAGGCAGATAAATTATCGGTTTTGCGTGACCTCGGGGTCAGCCGAATTTCCATGGGGGTACAAAGTTTCGATGGCGAGCTATTGGAGTCATTGGGTCGTCTACATCGACCGAAGCAAATTTATGATGCCTGGGAGCGGATTGAAGAGGTCGGTTTTGAACAGACGAATTTGGACTTAATGTTTGCCCTCCCCGGGCAGGGACTCGAGCAATGGGCATCCGACATTGAGGAGGCCGTGCGTTTAGGTCCGTCACACATCTCGACCTATTGCCTGACCTTTGAGGAAGATACGGCGCTCTATGTGAAATTATCGAAAGGTGAGTTAAAGATCGATGAGTCTCGGGAGTTAGCTTTCTACGAGCGGGGTTGGGAGATGCTCGAGAGTTTGGGTTATGCCCAGTACGAGGTGTCGAATTTTTCACGTCCGGGGAAGCGTTGTATGCACAATGTCAATACCTGGCGGATGGGTCAATGGATTGGCTATGGGCCCTCTGCTGCCAGTCAGTACAAGGGGCAGCGTTTTCAGCGTCCGGCCAGCTTGGAGGCTTGGTCTTCTGCCGTTCTCGCGGGGTCGTTGCCGAAGGAGGGGGTTGTCGCATTGGATGATTCGATTTTACTAGCGGATGCAGTGGTCTTTGGTTTGCGGATGAATGAAGGCGTGCGAATGGACCGGTTGGGGCAACAGTTTGCCCGGGCAGAAAACCATGCGGCGATCGAAGCTTTGCTGCACTCTCTGGGGGGTGAAGGGTTACTTGATCAAGTAGGAACGCATTATTCTCTGACGCAGAAAGGACGCTTGTTATGTGATGCCGTGGGGAGTGCGATTCTGGGGCTTGAATTCAATCCTTGAACTGTTCTCTTCACTGCGTCTTGATCCGCGCCATCCCCGCCAACAACTCCGGTTGTTGGCGTTTCTATTTTTAGCAAAATGATCCAATCAAAATATTACCAGGAATGGTTCTGTAATCCGCGCAAGGATTTGGTCGCCGGAACGGTTGTCGCGCTGGCTCTTATCCCGGAGGCAATTGCCTTTTCCATCATTGCCGGTGTTGATCCCGCGGTCGGTCTCTATGCGTCTTTTTGTATCGCGGTTGTGATCGCGTTTATCGGTGGTCGCCCGGGAATGATTTCAGCCGCAACGGGAGCGATGGCAGTGCTTTTGGTCGGATTGGTGCGGGATCATGGGCTGGAGTATTTGCTTCCGGCGACGGTGTTGACGGGCATTCTGCAGGTCTTTGCCGGGGTCTTTAAGCTGGGGAGTCTGATGCGATTTGTCTCGCGCTCAGTCATTACCGGTTTTGTCAATGCGCTGGCGATCATCATTTTTATGGCTCAGTTGCCCGAGTTTACCGGGCAGGGATTATTGATGTACGGCATGGTGGCGGCGGGTCTGGTCATCATCTATGGATTGCCCCGTTTGACCACAGCGGTGCCGTCTCCGTTGGTTTGTATTGTCGTGTTAACCCTTGTTTCTGTCAGCATGGGCTTGGACGAAACTTTGCGAACGGTTGGCGATATGGGTCAGCTTCCGGCCAGTTTGCCGATGTTTCTCTTGCCGGATGTGCCAATCCATCTGGAGACCCTGACGATCATTCTGCCCTATGCGATTTCGCTGGCCATAGTTGGCTTGCTGGAGTCGTTGATGACAGCGACGATTGTCGATGACTTTACGGACACTTTGAGCAGTAAGAACCGGGAGTGTACGGGGCAGGGGGTATCCAATATTATTGCCGGATTCTTTGGTGGCATGGCCGGCTGTGCGATGATTGGCCAATCAGTTATTAATGTGAAGTCGGGTGGGCGTGGTCGTCTATCCACATTTGCCTCCGGTATTATTTTGCTGATTCTGATTCTCGTGCTGGATGCGTTTGTGAAACAGATTCCGATGGCGGCTCTAGTTGCGGTGATGATCATGGTCTCAATCGGAACCTTTAGTTGGCAATCGGTGAAGAATCTGCAGGTACACCCGCGCTCATCGAGTTGTGTGATGGTGACCACGGTTTTGGTCACGGTATTCTCGCATAATCTGGCGCTCGGAGTGGGGGCCGGTGTGTTGCTCAGCGCATTGTTCTTTGCTTTCAAAGTATCGAGCTTACTGGAGATCGATTCGACTTTCGAAGTTTCTCAAAAGGAGCGGGTCTATTCGGTGCGCGGTCAATTGTTCTTCGTTTCGGCGAGTACTTTTGCCGATGCATTTGATTTTCGTGAGGTTTTGGATCGGGTGCGAATCGATGTCACGCAGGCGCATTTTTGGGATTTGTCGGCGATCCATGCGCTCGACCGGGTGGTCTTGAAGTTTCGTCGCGAGGGAACGGAGGTCGAGCTTTTCGGGATGAATGAAGCGAGTAAGACCCTGGTCTTGCAACTCGGCACCCACGACAAGCCGGATGCGGGCAGCGAAACGGGCCACTAGGCCGGATCGCTTCGTCTCGTCTCTTCTTGGCAAAGCGAGGATCTTTCTGTATAGAATGACTCACACCCTAATAGATTTATGAAAACAGCCACCATACTCGCCTGTACAGATGGCTCTCCATATGCCCCCAGTGTGTACCGTTATGCTGCCTGGGCTTCGCAGCAGATGGAAGCATCCGTCCATGTCCTACACATGTTAAACCCGCACCATGAAAATCCGGTGAAGACGGACCTAAGCGGTGCGATGGGCTTTGATGCTCATCAGACTCTGCTTGAGGAACTCGTCGAGCTGGAAGCGACCAATGCCCGGGTTGCGGTAAAACGAGGAGAAGCGATTCTGGATGATGCGAATGTACAACTGCGCAGCTATGGCGTATCGGGTATCACAACGAAGCAGGTACATGGAAAATTGAGTGATTCTATCGTCGGTTATGAGAGCGATGCCGATTTGGTCGTATTGGGGAAACGGGGAAACAACGCCAACTTTGAAAAGGGCCATCTGGGGAGCAATTTGGAGCGGGTGATCCGTAGTTGCCAACATCCGGTTCTAGTTGCCGCGCGGGAGTATACCGCCCCGCAAAACTTTATGCTGGCTTTCGATGGCGGTGCGAGTGCGCACAAGGCAGTCGATTATGCAGTAGAGGCCCCCTTGCTCAAAGGCCTGGGCTGTACGCTTCTGTATGTCGGTGCATCGAATCCTACGATTGAAGGGGACCTGGCGGGTGCCTCAGAGCGGCTAACTGCTGCGGGTTATGAAGTGGTGATTGATCGGCGCGCGGGGGATCCGGAAGCGGTGATCGAAGCAAGTGTGACACAGGATGCGGTGGATCTATTGGTCATGGGTGCTTACGGGCATTCCCGCATGCGGCAGCTCATCGTGGGGAGTACGACAACGGCGATGATTCGCTCGGTCAAATTACCGGTATTGCTTTTTCGCTAATCGTACCGACGGCGAAGATTGGTCGGTAGGATGCCAATTTCCTCGCGGTATTTGGCCACAGTGCGTCGAGCGATTTTAATATCTTTTTCCGTCAGCCGATTGACAATGCCCTGATCGCTTAAGGGCTTTGCCGGATTCTCATCCTCTACGATATGCTGGATCATGTCCTTAATGGACTTGTTGGAAACCGACTCTCCATTGCTGGAGGTATAGCCGGGGGTAAAGAAATACTTGAATGGGAAGACGCCGTGGGGTGTGCGGATAAATTTATTGGCAATCGCACGACTGACGGTGGTTTCGTGCACTTCTACGGTTTGTGCGACCGCGTTCATGGTGAGGGGGCGCAGCTTGGAGACGCCCTCTTCAAAGAAGTCATTTTGGCAATCGAGGAGTTCTCTGGTGATGCGTTCGAGCGTTTGTTGCCGCTGCTCGATGGAATTGATGAGGAATTTTCCGGAGCGCATGCGTTCAAGGAGAAAATCTTTTTCTTTTCGTTCGAGGCTGCCTTTGGCGAGGAGTGCTTTGTAGACGCCGTTAATCCGCAGGCGCGGGATGTAGTCATTGTTCAGTTCGATTTTCCAGTCACCGTATTCGTCTTTGTATACAGTGACATCGGGCTCGATTACGGAATTGGCATCGGGGCTAAACCGTTTGCCCGGAGCCGGGTCGAGACGGCCAATTTCAGCAATGGCATCCTCGATATCCTCTTTGCTGGCTCCGGTTTTTCGGCTGAGTTCGGGGATGCGTCGCCTCACCAGAAGACTGAACTGATCGCGAAGAATACGAACCGCCAGTGAATTCTCTTTTCCTTTGAGGGCGAGTTGGTTGATCAGGCAGTCCTGCATGTCAACAGATCCAATGCCCGGAGGGTCAAAAGTCCGCAGGATGGCGGCGGCCTTATCCACGGCGGCAATGGGCAGACGGCTGGAAAGGGCGGTGTTGGGGATTGTCTCGGTGAGAAAGCCGCTATCATCCAAGCTACCAATAAGGTATAAGAGAGCCTCTTTTTCGGCATCGTAGCAGTCCGACATGTCCGCCTGATTGATCAGGTGTTGTTGTAGGGAGACTGCATTGGTCAGGGAGTTGTAGAAATGTTCCCGCCGTGCATCCTCTTCGGAGGAAAAAGTTTGACCGGAATTTTCCTGCGCAAATTGCTCCCGCATGTCTTCACTCATGCGCTCAAGGATACGGTAATCCTGATCATCAAATTTTAATTCCCCGTCTTCCACCGAGTCGTTTTCCAGAGGGTCGGCGATGCGCTCTTCTACGCTGATGCTATCGATCGGTAATTCTTCGAGGAGCGGGTTGGACTGGAGTTCTTCAAGGATTGCATTACGCAGGTCCATGGCGGGCGACTGCAGTATCTTCAGGGAATTCTGCAGCTGCGGAGCCAGCGCAATGGACTGCGTCTGCTTTTGTACTTGTTGGAATTCCTGAGCCATGCCGATCGGGTTAGGTTAGGAGGCACTTTCCAGCCCGGGTGTATGACCGTTTTCCCAGCGATCGACTGCGTTGCTACCATCTTCGCCAAAGAGGTCCTGTGTGTAGTTCGCCAGTTTTTCATTGGTCGGGCCATAGCCCTCACCGTAAATGAACTTTTCCAAAGCAGTGAGCATCTCGAATGCGGTCTGGTAGCGGTCGTCGCGGGATCGTTGAAAGCTCAGGTCGAGGATATCCTTGAGGCGGGAGTCGATATCCGGTCGTAACTTGCAGAAGTCCGGAATCTTCATTTCGAGGATATTTTTTTGCGTGGCTTCGGCGGTTTCTTCGGAGAAGATGTTTCTCCCGAGGAGAAGTTCGGAAAGGACAATCGCGCAGCAAAATAGATCGGCTCTGGCATCGGTTACTTCCCGGCGTGCTTGCTCGGGCGAGAGGTATTCGTCTTTCCCCGCGATGACATCACCTTCCTTGTTGTACATAAGGTCGAGCGCCTTCGCGATGCCGAAGTCAGACAGCTTCACATCGCCCTCATGAGCCAGCATGATGTTGCGTGGATTTACATCGCGGTGAACGATGCCAAGTGGACGGCCCAAGTCATCGCATTTTTGGTGTGCGTAGGAGAGGCCGCGACAGACCCGCGAAACAATAAAGATGGCCAGGTCACAGGGGATTGATTGCCCGGTCTCGAGATGCCGCTCAATAAAGTCCTCCAGTGTAATGCCGTCGACGTACTCCATCGTCATGTAGTACTGCCCGCTGATTTCACCCAAGTGGTAGGTCTGTACGATATTGGTGTGAATCAAGTCGGCGACCAGTTTGGCTTCCCCAATAAAGTTATTCCGAAATTCATCGATTTTTGAGTATTCTTCGCGGATTAGTTTGACTGCAATCCGCTTCTTGAAGCCGCCTGCACCGTTTTGTCTGGCTTCATAAACAATGCCCATTCCGCCCTCGGCAATGGTACGGACTATTTCGAAGTGTATATCTCCAAAAATATGCTTCATATGCGCCATGTGTACAAAGCTAGACTTTGCGAAATGACGTTCAAGCGAATTATTTTTCAAATTTGCATGAAAATTGCTTGCCGCGTCACTTCAGTTGACAATGGCTGGGGTTGGAGTAACTATTTAATTGTGATTCAAATTACCGATAGTGCAAAAGTCGAGCTGCAAAGATTGCAGAGCACACAGGCAGAAGCGGGCCAGTTTCTGCGCATATTCGTCGAGCCCGGAGGTTGTTCCGGATTTGAGTATGGGATGTCCTTTGACGCGGGCAAAGAGGGCGATGAAAAATTGGAGGATAACGGGATCACCTTCCATATGGATGCGACCAGTTTAGACTATCTGCGTGGGAGCGTTGTCGACTTTGACGACGGTCTCGGTGGAAAGGGTTTTGAGATTCGGAATCCCAATGCGTCATCTACCTGCGGCTGTGGTCGATCTTTCAATTAGCGGTCAGAGCGTGCCGGGCGATGGAGGCGGATTGAGGATTGAAAGGCAGGACACGGGTCGTTTGTTTATCGATTGACTCCTAACGCAAGCAACATGTCGACCGCGCCACCATTTGTATATCAGAAGCCGTTTCCTCAAGGGGCCGATACGACCGAGTATCGCTTGTTGACCAATGAGTTTGTCTCTACAATTGAATTTGAGGGACGTACCTTGCTCAAGGTGGAGCCCTCGGCGTTGACCTATCTGGCGCGGACGGCGATGCGCGAAATTGCCTTTAAGCTGCGGACCTCACATCTGGAACAAGTTTCGGCGATCTTAGAGGATCCGGAAGCGACGGACAATGACCGGACGATAGCAGAGACTCTACTGCGCAATGCAGAGGTTGCCGCTCACGGCGTGCTGCCTTTTTGCCAAGATACAGGAACGGCCATCATTGTCGGGAAAAAGGGTCAAAGCGTCTGGACGGGGGGCAATGACGAGGCTGCGCTATCTCAGGGGGTGTACGACGCCTACACGCAGGAGAATTTACGCTATTCGCAAACCGCGCCGTTAAGCATGTATGAAGAGACGAACACGGGTTGTAATCTGCCGGCACAGATTGATCTCTTTTCGACAGATTCAGATGCCTATGAATTTCTTTTTATCGCGAAGGGCGGAGGTTCGGCCAATAAGAGCTTTCTCTATCAGGAGACTAAGGCGCTGCTTAACCCGGCCAGTCTGGAAAAGTTCTGTATCGAAAAAATGGCCACGCTGGGGACATCGGCCTGTCCTCCCTATCACATCGCGATTGTCATTGGCGGTACCTCTGCGGAGACAACGATGAAGACAGTGAAGCTGGCATCGGCTCGTTATTATGATGATCTACCGAGGGAAGGAAATGCCCATGGGCAGGCATTTCGGGATGAAGCACTGGAAGCCAGACTGCTCGAGTACACCCGAAAGATGGGCTACGGGGCACAGTTTGGTGGGAAGTACTTTGCTCTGGATATTCGTGTCATTCGCTTGCCTCGCCACGGAGCGTCCTGTCCGGTGGGTATTGGTGTGTCCTGTTCGGCGGATCGCAATGCGCGTGCCCGAATCGATCAGGATGGGGTCTGGCTGGAAAAGCTGGAAGACAATCCCGGACGCTTTGTCCCGCAGGGCGAAGTAAAGACCGCCGCCAAGCCGGCTGTGTCGATCGACTTGGATCGCCCCATGCCGGAGGTATTGGCCGAACTCTCAGCATACCCCGTGGCTACTCCGCTATCTTTGAGCGGTACGATCATTGTCGCCCGCGACATGGCACATGCAAAACTGCAGGAACGGTTGCATCGCGGTGAAGGTTTACCGGAATATATAAAACAGCATCCGGTCTATTATGCGGGACCGGCGAAAACGCCGGCGGGCAAGCCATCCGGTTCCTTTGGCCCGACGACGGCCGGTCGTATGGATTCTTATGTGGAGCCGTTTCAGGCAGCCGGTGGATCGATGATTATGTTGGCAAAGGGCAATCGTTCCCGCGAGGTGGTGGATGCCTGCCAGCGCCACGGAGGATTTTATCTTGGTTCGATCGGGGGGCCGGCCGCTTTGTTGGCCGAGTACAATATCAAAAAGGTTGAAGTACTGGAATATGAAGAACTGGGCATGGAGGCCGTTTGGAAAATTCAGGTAGAGAATTTTCCTGCCTACATATTGATCGATGACAAGGGCAACGATTTCTTTTCCGATGTTCGGGATTCCTGTTCCCGTTGCGCTTTGGAGGCATTTGAAAAAGCACGTCCTTAATTGAATCGCTGAACTGTTGAATCGTTGAATCGAGGGACAGTGTTTTTTGGTCGATTGGTCGAAAAATTTGCCTGTTTGCCTCTTTTCTTTTTAAAAGAAAGCCGCTTGCTTTTTTTCCGGATGAAACAATAAAGGAAAGAGTCTATACACTTGTTAGTATTCAGAGCGTGGGTAGAGATCCGTTTAATTCAGTTAGTATTGAGTAGAGATCATGTCTGTTAGAGACACTCAGGGCAAAGAAGCAGTGGCATAGCAGTAAAAGATCAAAATCAATATATGAATACAAAGATGTACGTAGGAAACCTCTCGTTCGATGCAACGCAAGAGGACCTAGAAAGCCTGTTCTCAGGCCATGGAACTGTGAAAGATGTCTTCATCCTGAAAGACCGTGATTCCGGTCGTCCGCGGGGCTTCGCCTTCGTGTCGATGGAAACAGTCGAAGAGATGAACACCGCTATTGAAGCGTTGAACGGAGAAGAATTCATGGGTCGCAATTTGGCGGTCAATGAAGCACGTCCCCGTGAAGAGCGCGGCGGCGGTGGTGGCGGTGGTCGCAGCTTCGGCGGCGGCGGCGGTGGCGGCGGTGGTCGCGGCTTCGGCGATCGTCGCGGTGGCGGCGGTGGCGGCGGTGGTCGTCGTGACTTCGGTGACCGTCGTGGTGGCGGTGGCGGTGGCGGTGGTCGCAGAGACTACGGCGATCAGGGCGGCGGCTATTAGTCAAGGTCTACAAACCACATAAACTCGTAACACACTTACGAACAGCCGGGCATAACTTGCCCGGCTTTTTTGTGCCCGGTGACTTCCGGCAGTTAGGATTGATCTGCTTCGTGCATAGAGCACGAAAAACCCCGCAGCTGGCACTGCGGGGTTTGCATGAAAAGAGGGTGCCGGCCGGCGGGGCTACTTGTTTTTAGCAGCAGCGCGGGCTTCGGACTCTTTGATCACATCTTCGGCCACGTTTCTCGGACAGGCAGCGTAGTGGGAGAACTCCATAGAGAACTGGCCACGGCCGGATGTCATGGTACGCAGGGAACCGATGTAACCAAACATTTCCGAGAGAGGCGCATCTGCTTTGATGCGGATTCCGGTACTCGAAGGTTCCTGCGACTTGATCATTCCACGGCGCCGGTTGAGGTCACCAATAACATCTCCCATATTTTCCTCACCGCAGAAGACGTCGAGCTTCATGACCGGTTCGAGGATTTCGGGGCGGCCCTTGGGCATGGTCTGGCGATAGGCTGCTTTGGCAGCAATTTCGTAGGCGACAGCCGAGGAGTCGACTGCGTGGAAGGCACCATCAGAGAGTGTGACCTTTACCCCGACAGCCGGATAGCCTGCGAGGGGACCTTTTTCCATCGATTTCCTGAAGCCCTTTTCAACGGCAGGCCAGAACTCGCGGGGGACGTTACCGCCGACCACCTTGGATTCAAATTCAAAGCCTTCGCCTTCTTCAAGTGGCTCGATGGTATAGTCGATCTTGGCAAACTGACCGGAACCACCGGACTGCTTCTTGTGGGTATAGCTGTCCTCAGTCACAGAGGTGATGGTTTCACGATAGGCTACCTGTGGCTTACCGATTTCTGCTTCAACGCCATAGGTGCGTTTAAGGATGTCGACTTTGATGTCGAGATGCAGCTCGCCCATGCCCTTGAGGATGGTCTCGCCCGAATCTTCATCGGTTTCCACCCGGAAGGAAGGGTCTTCTGCGACCATCTTGCCAATCGCTGTGCCCAGCTTTTCTGCCTGGCCTTTGTCTTTTGGCTTTACCGCAATGGAGATAACGGGATCCGGGAAAACCATCGGCTCTAATGTGGCCGGATTATTCGGATCACAGAGGGTGTGGCCGGTTTGCACGGTCTTCATGCCGAGAAGGGCAACAATGTCACCGGCCTGGGCAGACTCAACTTCTTCACGATTGTCGGCGTGCATTTCCACGATGCGCCCGATTCGTTCGGTTTTACCAGTTGCGGTATTGAGGACAGACATACCTTTCGTGAGTGAGCCGGAGTAGATACGGGTAAAGGTTAAGGCACCGTACTTATCGTCCATGATCTTAAAAGCGAGGGCACGCAGTGGGCGGCTCGGATCGACTTCGGCGTGTTCGCCGGTTTCATTGCCCTCTGCGTCGACTTCCGGCTGTGGGTTTACTTCGGTCGGGCTGGGGAGATAATCGACAACCGCATTGAGTACCAGTTGGACACCCTTGTTTTTGAAAGAGGAGCCGCAATAGGTGGGGAAGAAGTCGAGATTGATGGTGCCCTTGCGGATGCACTTTTTAATCGTATCGACGTCGGGCTCATCGCCCTCGAGATAGGCTTCCATCGCTGCCTCGTCTTGCTCGACTGCAGTTTCGATGAGCTTTTCACGGTATTCCTCGACCTTGTCGACCATATCAGCCGGCACGTCTTCAACCTTGTAATTCAAGGGATCTCCGGAGTCGTCCCAAATCCAGGCCTTGCGGGTGAGCAGGTCGACCATGCCGACGAGATCACTTTCGAGCCCAATCGGAAGCACCATGACGAGCGGGACTGCGCCGAGGACATTCTTTACTTGATCGATGACTTTATAAAAGTCGGCACCGATACGGTCGAGCTTGTTAACATAAATGATACGTGAGACCTTGGAGTCATTGGCGTAGCGCCAGTTGGTCTCGGATTGAGGTTCTACACCACCGGACCCACAGAATACACCGATGCCTCCATCGAGAACCTTGAGGGAGCGATAGACCTCGACGGTAAAGTCGACGTGACCTGGAGTATCAATAATATTGAAGCGATGGTCGTCCCAGAAGCAGGTCGTGGCAGCCGATTGAATCGTGATTCCGCGCTCTTGCTCTTGTTCCATGAAGTCGGTGGTGGCGGCACCATCGTGTACTTCGCCAAGCTTGTGGATTTTACCGGTTAGCTTGAGGATGCGTTCCGTCGTTGTGGTTTTTCCGGCATCAACGTGGGCGAAGATTCCGATGTTCCTGTATTTAGTTAGATCCGTCATGGTCTTGTTTTGTAGTTGTTAAAGTCTTCTTCTTGGTTTGCCGGACGTGTGGGTCGGTTTTCGAGGTCGTTCAGTTCACCAAAAAAGCGCGGAGATTAGGGTTCATTGCAGATACTGCAAGACCGGAAAACGCAGAATAAATACCTGCGAAAAGATCTTCTGGTTGGTTCGTTACGGCTTGTCTTTGGGTGCAAGTGCTGAACACCATGTCTTTGTGGTACAATCTGCAGATTCATCGCCGGACAAACCATTGGTCGCCATTGCCGGGGCGAGCGGGTTCGTTGGTACGCACTTGCGGCGTCATCTCAGCGGTTCTTATCACTTTCGGGCATTGACCCGGAGCACGACGATTGCCGAGCAGTGTCCCGATGATGCAGCGACAGACTGGCATCAGTGCGACTTGTATTCGCTGCCGCGGGTGAGTGATGCCCTGCGCGGTTGCCGATACGCATTTTATCTGGTGCACTCGATGGCACCTTCCAGTCGACTAGTGCAGGGCCACTTTGCCGAGCGAGACTTGCTCCTGGCAGACAATTTTATCCGTGCGGCAGAAGAGGCGGGGGTGGAGCATGTGATTTACCTCAGCGGCCTCATGCCGGAAGATACGACAGATCTCTCGCCGCATTTACGAAGCCGGCTGGAGGTAGAGTCCGTACTGCGCAGCCGATCCGTCCAGGTGACTGTGTTGCGTGCCGGCTTGATCCTCGGGCCGGGTGGCTCCTCCAGTGCGATGCTGCTGAAATTGGTCAAGCGTCTGCCAATTTTGCTATTGCCGCGCTGGACCTGCTCGATGACCCAGTCAATCGATATTCACAATGTATGTCAGGCATTTGCCCATTGCTTGGAAGATTCGGAACTTAGCGGGGGTTGTTACGACCTCGGCGGGCATCAGTCCATGACCTACCGGAACATGGTGGAGCGGACGGCGAACTTGCTCGGTCGCCGATTCCGTGCGGTGACGTTTCCGGCAAACTGCTTCTTTCTTTCGAAGTACTGGGTCGCCTTATTCAGTGGGGTTTCGTCGGCACTGGTGGGTCCTTTGTTAGAGAGCCTACGGCATAATTTATCGGCCCAACCGAACCCCTTGCTGGATCGTTTACAGCCGGACCTGATTTCTTTTGATCAGTCGGTCCGTCAAGCCATCGAGCCGGGGGGTACGGTCTATTCGAATCCACGCAATCGCACACAGCAGGAGGATTGCGCTCGTTTGCGCCGCCTCAAACGAGTGCGCTCGGTCCAGCGTATGCCCTACGTTCCGGGCTTGAACGCGCAGCAGATTGCCTATGAATACGGTGCTTGGTTGACGCAGCAATTTGCCGGTCTTTTGCGGGTCCGACAGGATGCCCGCGATGTCATTCGGTTTGTTCTTTTTGGTAAGATTGTTCTTCTTGTACTCGAACCCACGCCTTACACTGTACGCACCCTGCGACGTTGTGCTTTTTATGTATCCGGTGGGCTCTTAGCCCGCAAAGTGGAGCCGCAGGGTCGTTTTGAATTTCGCCTCTTTCCGGAAAACAACTGCATGGTGGCTTCGATCCATGGTTTCGCGCCGACTTTGCCATGGTGGCTCTATGCGCTGACACAGGCCAAGGTGCATCTCGCCGTGATGCATGCTTTTCGCAGACATCTTGAAAAATTGCGCTCCGGCGCCTGCCAGCCGGCCAAGCCCTCTTATCTCGAGGCCTGATACAGAAAATGTGAACCGACTGACCGCTCCGGCGTGCAGAGGAAGCTCCGGTTTTATGCTTGCAGAGTGACGAACTCTACCTAGTTTCTCGCGTTCCTTACGATAGTTGGTACTACCGTGAGTGGGCATACCGCCCGTCAATAAATAACCATCAACCCAGCCGTAACACTCCCCGTAGTGAAGCGGCACACTACAGTACATATGAGTCAACTCATGGAAGAGCTGCTAGCCAGCAGCACCGTCGATAACCTGGAAGAAGGTTCCATTATTTCAGGTATCATCATTGAAATCCGCCCCGCAGAAATTGTCGTTGATATCGGCGGTAAGTCCGAAGGCATCGTTCACGCAAGTGAGTTCGTCGATATGAGCGAACTACAAATCGGAGATACGATTGAAGTCTTTTTGGAAAAGCTTGAAGACCGCGAAGGCAATCCCGTCATTTCCTTCGATAAGGCCGAGCAAAAGAAGAACTGGGAGAAGATTGTCGAAAACTGCGAAGAAGGCTCGATCATTCAGGGGCGTGTCCGCTCTAAAGTGAAAGGCGGTCTAATCGTCTCTATCGGTGTGGATTCCTTCCTGCCAGCCTCTCAGATCGATATTCAGCCACCGAAGAATCTCGATCAGTATGTCGGGCAGACTTACGATTTCAAAGTGGTAAAGATCAATCTCGACCGCAAAAACATTGTAGTTTCCCGTCGTGAATTAATCGAAGAACAACGCATTGAGAAGCGCCGCAGCCTCCTCGAAAACGTCAAGCCGGGTGATCGCCGCCGCGGACAGGTTAAAAACATCACGGATTACGGAGCATTTGTTGACCTTGATGGTCTGGACGGTCTGCTCCACATCACTGACATGTCCTGGGGTCGCATTCAGCATCCGAGTGAAATGGTTAAGCAGGGTGAAGAGCTCGAAGTGGTCATCATAGAGATCGACCGTGACCGTGAGCGTGTATCGCTTGGCCTGAAGCAATTGTCAGACAATCCGTGGGAACGGATTGAGGAGAAATATCCGGTCGGCACGACGATCAACGGAAAAGTGGTCAACCTCGTGCCATATGGTGCCTTTGTTGAAATCGAAGAAGGTGTCGAAGGCCTGGTCCACGTAACCGAGCTTTCCTGGACGAAGCGCATTTCCAAGCCGGGTGAAGTGCTGCGCATTGGCGAAGAAATTCAGGCAGTTATTCTGGGCATCCAGAAGGATGAGCAGAAGATCTCTCTGGGCGTCCGCCAACTCGAAGAAAACCCATGGGAAATGGCACGCCATAACTATCCTATCGGTGCCCGAGTTCGTGGTCGTATCCGCAATCTAACCACCTATGGAGCCTTTGTAGAACTGGAAGAGGGGATCGACGGCATGGTCCACGTCTCTGATATGTCATGGACACGCAAGGTCAACAATCCGACTGAAATCGTCAAGAAGGGCGACGAAGTCGACGCCATCGTTCTCGACGTGGATGCGTCAAATCAACGGATCTCTCTGGGCATGAAGCAAGCTTCGGTAGACCCATGGGAAGAGATCGACACGCACTTCAAGATTGGTGATATGGTCGATGGTCAGGTGACCAAAATCACCTCCTACGGTGCCTTTATTGAATTGGAGCACGATATCGACGGTCTCGTTCATATCTCTCAGATCAATGAAGAGCGGGTTGAAAAGATTAGTGATGTACTTGAAGTGGACAGCACCGTGACTGCCCGTGTGATCAAGATCGACAAGGACGAACGTCGTGTAGGTCTCTCGATCAAGGCGGCCAACTACAGTGATGATGATCTGGCCAAGGAACGTCAGGCCTTCGAAAATGCAAGCACTGCCGAGGACTTGACAAACCTCGGCGACCTGCTCGACGAAGCAACCAAATAGACATTTCCTTAGAGCTCTATTTTTATCAGCCTCCGGCATTCTGCCGGGGGCTTTTTTCTGCACTGCGAACGAGAAGCACTGGAGGGAGTCTTTCCGAACTGCTTGGCACCGACAAGACCGGGCCGCGCAGCGGAACCGGACCATCGCAGGTCAGACGACCGCAATAAAAAAGCCCGTACGAGGCGGGCCTAAATGGTGCCCTTCAACGGGCTCAGGGCACCATTTTGCTTTGCAAAATGGTGGAGGTGGCGGGAGTCGAAATTGCGTCCCTCGTGTTTTCATATGGGGCATCTTGTTGTTCTTCAGTCATATGCTAATCTTTATAAATTAGCCTAGGCATAAAAACAACAGGTTTTAAGCACTAATTTGGGCAATAATCGGGCAATAATTTGGCAATAGCCTTAGGCCCATTAACGCTAAGCTAAACGGTAATTAGAAAAGACAGTTGACTTAATTATTCTTAATAATTTTTTGAAATTAGTGTCTGTAACCAGAAAATTTTTCAGCGATCATAGTAGAATATTACCCTACTTGCTGGTGATCTCGAGCCTTGCAATCAATACTGGCTATGCAGCATTTCACACTTACGCAGAGGTTGTATTAGCCGATAACCCCTTAGCTTACTACAGATTTGAGGATTCCTCAACTAACAATCTAGATAAAGCTTCTAACTCTGGTTCCTCAGGGTCGGTTCTTGATGGTGAGTATATAGGGAGTAATTTTTCTCAGATAGACAATGACTTTAATTCAGGGGTAAATTCTTTGGGCAGTGCACTTAATGTGGGAAATAATTCTGGTATAAACTACGTAAAAATTGATGACCACAATGATCTGGATTTTACAACTGCCTTAAGCATAGAAGCGTGGGTAAATCTGCCAACTTCACCCTCTAATACCTACTCTCGTATTCTAGATAAGCATCGCCAAGGTTCATATATGCTATATCTGTATGAGAGCACGGGTCAGCTTGCTGTTGAAGCTTCAGGGGGTCGCATTGTCACTTCTGAAGATATCCGTGGTGATGGCTGGACTCACATTGTCTCAACTTACGAAGGCGGGATAGGATGGAGTTTCTATCTAAATGGGGAGCTTCAAACGAATACCACTATATCGTCATCCATTCCTAGTAGTCTGAATACTAATAC
>MDTB01019457.1_pt1 | contig 17181 bp, 13 predicted proteins | sample 811161 | NCBI WGS metagenome assembly MDTB01 (sample SAMN05326650, study PRJNA326480) | marine metagenome | isolation source: seawater | place: Mediterranean Sea | collected 2009
AAAGCCAGTCAAGGGCTCGGCTTTCGCAAAGAAGCAGCGATGGCAAAGCTGGTGGCAACTGAGGCGGGTGGTCGTGTCGTAGACCGGTGCATGCAAATGTTTGGTGGCCTTGGGGTCGCCAAAGACCTGCCCTTCGAGCGTTGGTTTCGCGAAATGCGTATCCGCAGAATCGGTGAAGGTCCGAGCGAAGTACAGCGGCACGTGATCGCGCGAGAGCTCCTGGGATCCTCGCTACGCTAAAATCATGGGTGAGCTTAAGACCCTTGCGGCGCTAGAGTCGCAAGCTGGATTAAAATCTTGAGCCACCGCTGACCGATTTTGAGGGTGCTGCTAACCTCGGTCAGTCTATCGGGCTTGAGAGGCCTACCTGGCCTGTAACGGCGCTCACCTAGCTAATATGAACATCCTCAATCCTCAGTTCAAAACCCCTCGCTTCCACAACCCTCAGTTTCATTACCCGTAGATTCGGCTGAGCCCTTCGGGTCAACCAACCACACGCTTTTACAATCATGTCAGTAAATAAGATCTGACTTAAATTCATCCGCGGCGCCTCGCCAGTGCCCTAAAATTTGCTACACTCAAACGCCCAACCACCAAGGACGCGTTATGAACCTAAAGCTATCCGAGGCCGTCATCGGCACCTACAAACAAATGATCCCTGCGGTTTTGGGCTACTTGGAGAAAGGACGTGCGCACTATGAAGCTGCGGGTTTAGACATTAACGATGCGGTCGGCGTCTCCTTGATCGAGGACATGCAGCCCCTTCATTTTCAAATGGTTTCAGTGGTCCATCATTCGCAAAATGCCATCAATAGCGCGATGAGTGGCGATGCCGGCATCCCAGATTTTTCACTGGCTTTCGACTATCAAGGCTTAGTTGAGCATGTTGAAGGCGCCCTTGCGGCGGTTGAAAGCGCTGATCTCGATGCCCTTGATGCGAGAGCCAATGCGCCGGTGACCTTTCGGTTAAGAGATCGAGAAATGCCGTTCACCGCAAGCAACTACTTACTCAGTTTTTCCCTCCCGAACTTTTATTTTCATGCAACGACCGGATACGACCTGCTGCGGATGAAAGGCGTCAAGTTAGGAAAATTTGATTTCCTCGGCGCGCTTAGGATGGGGCACTGAAAAACATTCCAACTTTAATCAGGTAAACCGCAAACCGAGGGATGGTTCTTTAGCGCTGAAGAAAAATCAATCCTAACCGCAAAGCAGTTGCACCCAAGAACCAAATTTAGGGAAGGCTTCCTAGAAAACAGAATTCAAACTTCACCAAATTTTTTCGGTTTCAGCCAGAGCATAGAGCCGCTCTGCCATTGTTCTCAATTCTCCTGCTTTGACATGTGTGGAATAATTATTAACCGACTGATCAGGGTCGTTCATGAGTTGTTCGACGCCTAATTGCCATCGTAGAGAAAAGTAGCGGGCCAGCTCCCTTGGCGACGATGCAACTTGCTGAGGAGCAATATCTGTTGCAATGTTTTCCCCACCAATCAACCAAAACCACTCCGATTTTTTGGTTGCGTTACGTAGTTGAGCGATCAGCACACTGCCACGAAGACTCCAAATTACAGCTCCTTCTACTGCTGCAAAGTCTAAAAGACGCTCATCAATAACCTCCTTAACCAAAATACTTAGCTTTTTGGCGCTCCAGTCGGTGTCTATCACGCTAACCTCGCTCGATAGTTCAAAATTTTCATGACATAAACCATCCTGTCATTGAATACCGGGGCACCCTTGCAAATGGCGTGACGTAGGTCACCGAATGAATATGCTTGATATCAAATAGGGATAAAGTATTAAACTTGGGTGTCCAAGCATCTCTGATAGAACCGTCAGAGTTAAAAAATTGCAGCAATCCACCCCAGTCAGGATGCCAGCCATCGGTTAAGCTCAATACGTACGCGAGCTCTCTCCGCTTGGTTAATAATTCATCTCGATGTCGAGTAATAAAGTGCCCCTCACGGAACCGAGTAAGTTGAGAATCGCTGGCGTTTATGGCGCGATTACCGGAAATCTGCGTTATAAGCTTGATGAGGCCGGGAGACGCTAGGGTCTCCGAGAGCCCGCGAATACGGTCAAACCCCTGACCGGACAAAGTGACCTGACCATTGGAAACTTTGCTGGGCATCATGGACTCATAGCAATAACCAATTCCTTGTGTGGCAAGTTCCCTGAGACCTTTGAGAATAGCGCCCTTGCGCTCAAAGTTCTCCGAATAAAACTCCGAAGACGGAATAGTCACTGCCTTGCCTTCAAGAAAAAAAGCGAGATGCATCGGTAAAGACTCCACCCTAAGCACATCTTGCAAACCTAGGGCAATTTCTGGGCTCAGAAATTGTTCGATTCGAACACGCTTTTCTTTGAGATAGCTTTTTCGAAGTTGCTGGATATTTAACTTTGGATTAATCATAAAACTCAGTCTAAAAAAAAGGGGCCTAAGCCCCTTTTTACCATTTACCGGATCAACTCAGCATCAAAACGCATGCTTAATTCGAGCATAGTAACTACGGCCGAACATACGGTAAGTTGAAGGGTCGGTATTGGCATTGAAGCCCGCGCCAATATATGGAGGTGCTTCATCAGAGACGTTAGTCACACCAAGTGAGACCATTGTTTTCTCTTCTTCTCCTATCCGGTAGGAAGCGATAAGGTCATGATAAACCTCTGCATCGAGCTTTTGCTTGTAGCTGGCGAAGAATGTTACATCAGCGCTAATTTCACCAATATACTCAGCCAGATAACTTATCGACAGATTATTTCTCGTCCATGAGATCGATGCGTTCGCTTTATCTTCTGCGAAGGCTGATCCAACGTAACGACCTACGATATCGCTTGTAGAATCTCCCGGGAAACTTTGAAGGTCGTAGTTGTTGTTATGCGACCACAACAGCGAACCCTCCCACTCGCCAAAACTCGACGACCAGTTCAAATCAACCTGAAGGTCTACACCACTCATCTCATAGATTGCTGCGTTGTACGCTACATTCTTCACCTGAGCTATCGAGTAATCCGCTCTTCGAGTCACAAAGCCACAGGAGCCCTGATTTCCGGTCACGTAACAATCATTCAATACATAACCCACTCCAAGGCGCGTGATAGCATCCTCAAGCTCGACCTGCCAGTAATCTAAGGTAAAAGACGCTTCTACATCGCCAAACATCGGTCGGTATACAACTCCAAACGTTGCTGTTTCACCAGTTTCTGCGATCAAACCCGGATTACCTCCAACTTTAGAGAGTAACTGTGAGTCGAGTTGAACAGACTGTTGTGCGCAGAACTGTGCAGGTGTTTCTGATGCACAGGGATCCTGAGCGGTCGGGAATGAGTCAGATTCTCCACCGTACAAATCCGAGACTGTTGGCGCTCGAAAAACTTGACCCCAGGTACCTCGAAATGCAAGTTGATCCGTTACGTCCCAACGTAAACCGATTTTTGAGGTTGTATCGTCCCCATAGCTTGAGAAGTCGTCGTAACGAACACCGATCGAAGCTTCGAAGCTGTCTGTTATCGGCGCGATGACTTCGACAAACAAGCTATCGGACTTATAGGAGCCATCTGTGGAAAGGCCTTTGTTACCAGTAACTCCATTATTCTGCTTGTTAGAGTCCTTCGATAGAGAGAATGCCTCTCTTCGGTATTCGTAACCAGCAGCCCATCCCAACATACCCCCACCGAGCTCCATACCCTCACCCGTCAGGACAGCGCCCCATTGATCCAACTCATAGCGCGTAGTGTCTATCAAGTTGATTGAGACATAGTCGATCATCTCTTGGGTCACGGAGAAAGCACCTCCGAAGAAGTTAAAAGGTACACATCCTGCAATCACTTCCGTATATCCAGCATCAGCGTAGCAAGAGGGAACTCCATCTCCATCTAGATCAGCGGAGGGCCCCATCGCTTGAGACAAATTTGTACCAACGAACTGGCCCAAATCATCGTACTTCCCGGTGCGCCGCCCGTGGTTCAAAAAGACTTCCCAATCCATTGAATCGGTTATGCTACCCGTCAATTGCATGTCGACTTGGGTTTGGTTGATATCCTGCTCAAATCGACGAGTTGTTTCTACCATCCGTCGACGAGCATCAGTAACGGGAACGCCCGCCAAACCACCGATATTCTCGACTGGGTTTCCTTCTTCATCCACCGTCCAATTTACAGCACCACCGATTCCAGCGGCATTGAGCGCCTGCTGCAAATAATAGTTATCTGGGCTGATCCCCGAATAGCTGCTTAAGGAAGGAGCTTCCAAAGCCCCTTCTCCCGAAGTTCCGATTGTACCATTACCATCTAGATCAAAGCTGTAGACAGTTTCTGGATTCCAAACCCCATCATAAGCGGGATCTGTTGGGGAGTTGAAAGGAAGTGGCGCTAATTCCTGAGCTGAAGTCCGGTCGTTAGCCCGTACCCGCGCTTTGAATTCTATGTCGTCAGTAACATTAAATCGCATTGACGCAAAGATATTGAGTTTTTCGTATGGCGTCTGGATGTAGTTCACGGGATTGTAGTTATAAAAACGACCATCGTATGGGGTAATTCCGCTACCATCTTCGTTCATATAAGTTCCAAGGCCAGCAAAATTCAATCGACCTTCAGGAATCCTGGAACTGCCGTAAAAGTAACAATCCGTCGCTGGATTACCGTTTTCGCAACCCGTTGGATAAATAACCGTTGGTACCTGAAAGAATTCCCAGGGCGCATCGGACTGAAATGCAGGCTTCTGATCTATAAACTCAGCACCAAACGCGATGTGCCCTTCATCAAAGGCCTTACCGGCTAAAAAGGAAATCGATTGCTGCTGGCCATCATCCATATCAAAGCCATCGGCGGTTAAAGCCTCGACTTCAAAACCTTCAAAGTCTTCTCGGGTAATCACATTAATTACGCCCGCTACCGCGTCTGCGCCGTAGGCTGCAGCAGCGCCATCTTTGAGCACCTCGATTCGTTCGATCATTGCAGAAGGAATTGTCTGAAAATCACCGCCATCGACCATTCTCAGGCCATTAACAAGGTTGAGCGTTCGACCTGCACCTAAACCGCGCAAATCAACTCTCACTGATCCATCACCACCATTATTAGTCGTTGTGCCAATTGGAGAACCCGACATTGAGGGCAATCTCTGGATCAAATCTCCCACATCCGTCATTCCGGTGATCAATAGCTCGTCTCTCGTAACTACGGTTACTGGATTAGAGTTATCATAGTCGGCCTGTTTGATCCGCGAGCCCGTTACAACAACTTCTTCGAGTGCCGCTTCTTCATCTTCCGCAAATGCGCTCCCCGCTGAGAGCAATGCTAAACCTGTACTTACCCCTAAAGCAGCTTTGACCGCCGCTTCAAGCTTTTTGCTTGGCAATAGATTCATTTTCGTTAATCCCATTTTGTGAACAATTTCAAGACTCCGAATGATAGAGACATCTCTCTCCTCCAGCATCGGACTCTCCCTGCCGGATTATCGTTGAAAACTTCATATTGTTTCAAGACTTTTTTTACTTTTCTTCCCATACATTTTGGGCCTTTTTGGTTGGTTTTCTTGCGCTCATGTTTTGATTTCTAAACCTGAAAACTTTTCCCCTTGTTGTAAAGTTAAGCTCGGCAGATGAGCGCTCCTAGTCTCTTATTCCTATACCGAGCTCATTTTAAAAACAAAGGCCAATCTCATAAATCGCAGATCAACACTGCTTTGCGGCCAGGAAGCACAGCAAATTATAAGCTACACTTATGTTGAGCAGCTACGAACCTAACCTATCCACACCGAGTGCAATTAACAAAATATGACTTTAAATCAATATACCTTTGAAGAACTCAGCAAGATCGGCCGCGCAGCTTGGAAACACAATGAGTGGAAAACCTTAAAGACGATCACCGAACAAATGCGGACACGACAACAGAACAATCCAGAGACAGAGTTTCTCTCCGGCTTAGCAACAAAATACCTTGAAAGCCAATCAAACGCGATCCCCTTTTTTAGAGAAGCTTTGAAGATTGACGCTGAGCGATATGATGCGGCGATTGAACTGGCCGCAGCCTACTTTTCTGAGGGCAATCATAGGCAAGCTTTTGAACTTTTAGAGCGCTATCAACAATCGCTTGCTAATAGCCCTATTTTTCTAAACATGGCGGCTACCATCTACGTTGGGCTTGGGTTCCCGGACAGGGGTTTCTCCCTCTACCAGAGCGCTAATTTACTACAGCCAGAGATTTCAATTTTTAAGGCTAACCTTGCAGCTTCGGCAATCTTCGTCGGGGAAAACGCTTTAGCCATTAAGCTTTACAATGAGCTACTTGAATTGGAACCTGGAAATCAAAGGCACCTCTATCAACTATCAAGGCTCTCCAACGCAAAAGACGATCGATTGGCCCGAATGATAGAGGCGCTCCTCGAGACTAACTCAGCCAAACCTTCCGAGAATATTTATGCCTACTATGCGTTGGCGAAACAATACGAGGATTTAATGGAATGGGAGAAGGCTTTTCACTTTTTTGAGCTCGGAGGAAAGGCTGTGGAATCGACTTCGGACTACAGCGTAGACGAGGATATTGAAATCTTGGAACAAGCAGAGCGCAACACCAGTTCTGCCCCTAAAGAATTGCCCCTCTCCCAGGCGAGGCCTACTGAATCAAGCCCGATTTTCATTATTGGCCTGCCTAGAACAGGAACAACGCTTTTGGAGCAAATGCTGGCGGCTCATTCCCAAATTGAGACATTGGGGGAAACCAATAATATTGAGACAGCAATTTTGCAGTTAACGGGAAACGATGGCGGCAGGATGTCTGCAGAAATTCTCAAAGAGTCCCTCTTGATCAATCCTAAAGTACTTAGATCGGAGTATTTAGATGCCGTTTCTTTCAGAGTCGAAGGTCAGCCTTTTTTCATTGATAAAATGCCGCTCAACTTCCAATACTTGAACCTCATTCTCAATGCGTTCCCGGAAGCACGGATCATTCTTGTCCATCGAGACCCTTTGGATGCCTGCGTAGCGATGTTCAAGCAGCTTTTCACTTGGACTTATCGGTTTTCTTATTCCCTCGAAAATCTCAAACTGTACCATCGCGCCTACTCAAGACTAATCGCTCACTGGAAAGGCTTATTCGGAAAACAGATTATAGAGATTTCTTACGAAGACATCGTCATGGATACAACTTCAGCCATCGAAAAATTGTCTGCCGCATTGGGGATACCTTTCGAGAGCCAAACCACTTCCTTCAATTCCGAGAATTTAACATCAATGACGGCGAGCGCCATTCAAGTGAGAGAGACTATTTCTACGAAGTCGGTTGGGAACTGGCAGAATTACGAATCACGCCTCGGCCCCTTACTTGAGCTTAAACCAGACTAACCGCAAGATCCTTATCTTCGAAGCCCGATCAACTTGTAACCTATGATTTGGTTTTTCGATCCCCTTAGCTCGCCAACCCGTTTGATGCGAATACCAAGATTTGAGAGCTCCTCTTGAACCTCCAAGAACTCATCTTCGGAAAGCGCAGCATTGAGCATTGCCTCGATTCTGATTCCAAACAGCCTCCACTGCTTATGGCAGACCTGAATCCAAGCCTGCAAATTGTCTAAATCTAATGCCCCAGCGTTCTGACGAATTCTCGTCAGGGTCGAAGATATATATTGGAGAAATTCACTGACCATGCTGCTTTGATCAACAATACTGCCTAGGGCTTTCAAAGCGGTTTCAAACTGCTTCGCTTCATAATCGAAGTGTTCTTTAGTGAGCGAGCGATCAACCGCCCCTAAACCTCTAAAAATTTCAAATGCGGACGATGCTTCTACTAATTTAACCCATTCAAAATTTACGCTGTAGTCCTTAAAAATCACTCCGGTTCTTGCATGCATCAGTAAACAGAGACAAGCACCTGACCTTAAAACACTTACGATGCTAGGCCAAATCATAGACTGGGCATATTCAACCCCAAATTGGCTCACAATAAGGTCGAAGGTGCCCTCGCTAAATGGCAACGCTTCAAGCCTAGACTGAACGGCAATTCCTTGATGCTCCCTGCGGCCCAAGTCGACGGCCTCAAATGACGCATCCAGAGCGACCATGATTCCTTCCGCTTTGGCTATACTTGGCATCAGCAATTTCACCAGGGCTCCGTTGCCACTCGCAAGATCAAGCACCCTGGGTCGATCAAGCCCGACATCTCGAGTGCCCTCCAAGAAAAAATGATCTGCTTCTCTAATCGAAGAGGGCAGTTCTGAACGACCAGAAGCTTGCATCAAATCCCAATACCCACTCCAAGCTTCGGTACTTTCTGTATTCATGACATCCTGACCTAGTTGTGGACTCCAAACGCCCCTTTGTTACCAATAACAATCGGACCGAATCACTTTCTTCAACAATATCATTTTTGCTTCTGTTGGCTAAACCCAAACCATCAACTGGAGAGCCCAGGAAATCAATAAATTCTTTGCATAATCACGTGTGAGAGTTACCATCATCCTAACTTCACTTGAATTTGACCTATCCCATGCGAGCCTTACTTTACTTCCTGATCGTAGTTACTTTTTCCTCCTGCCCCACTGCGCAAAGTTCGAACGATAATATCGGAAAATTTGTAGAGCCCCCCGCTATCAGAGACATACAAATCTCGCCGGATGGTAAGCACTTAGCGTTACTGGTTCCTCTGGAAGGTCGAAACGTGGTTTCTATCGTCAAGGCGGACTCACTTGAGCCTGTCAACGTCATCCGATTTGGCGCAACCAAACAAATCGGTGACTTTTATTGGGGGAACAATGAGCGATTAATCCTCCGGCTTGACTATTTCGTGTCTTGGTACGCAGCACCCAGTTCTGCGGGAGAGTGGTACGCGGTTAACCTCGATGGCAAAAAAAGAGAAAACATCTTTGGTTTCAGATCAAGCAAAGGCTCAAGCTCAAAAATCAAAACCCATGAAGCCGGCGATATTAGGGGCTTCGGCAGCATCGTAGATCTCCTCAAGAGCGATAAAAGAAACATACTAATGGCCGCTACTCCGTTCTCCAGAACCGGAGACAAAAAGACCAACCTTTACAAAGTCAATATTTACAACGGACGCTCTAAACTCCTTGACTCATCACCCGTGGAAAACGCGACGTATCAAACGGATCTAGAAGGCCGAGTCAGGTTTGTAGTCGGCAGCACAAAAGATTTGGTAGAGAAAGTTTTCTATAGAAAAAATGATCGATCAGAATGGGAGCTATTTGAGCAATCTAGTTTCGAGGACGGTAGTCTTGTACCCCTCGCTTTTAAAGATGAAGACTCCATTTATGTGGCAGACAACACCGACAGCAATTATGTCAGCATCAACCTCCTCAATCTTAAAACTGGCAAGAAAGAGCTCATTTACCGAGATAAAGAATCTGATCCATCCAACTATTGGTACTCGGAATCGGACGGCTCGTTGTATTCTATCGAATACGAAACTCGGAGACCAAAATACGTTCACGTCGACGAGGGCGTCAATGTTAAGCGCCTTAGAAGCATGCTGGGTGCGTTCCAAGGAGAGCAGGTCAGAATCATTAGCCAGACTCGAGACGAAAAATTATCAATTGTCGCGACGTTCGGCGACACCAACCCTGGCGACTATTACTTATTTGACGCTGACAAAAACCAGGTTAGATTTTTAGCATCCGTTCAGCCCGCCATTCAGCCCGACATGATGGCGAAGATGATTCCAATCGAACTTGAGTCTCGAGATGGCTTCGATTTATATGGCTATATCTCCTTGCCCAAAAGCGGCGCTACGCCACCACCGCTGATCGTCAATCCACACGGAGGCCCGATAGGTCCAAGAGACAACTGGGGGTTCAAAGGAGAAACACAACTGCTGGTTGAAGCTGGCTTTGCCGTTTTGCAGATTAACTTCAGAGGATCCGGTGGCTTTGGTAAAAACCTACTCAATGCCGGTCTCAAAACTTGGGGCTCCGACATTCAGCATGACATCATCGACGCCACTAAATATGCGATCGAAGAAGGTATGGTGGACGGTAATCGGATTTGTATCTATGGCGGAAGCTTTGGCGGCTACTCAGCCCTTATGGCACCTCTGATCGAACCAGAACTTTTCAAATGTGCGGCAGGGTTTGTGGGGGTCTATGATTTACCTTATTTATATGAGAGCGGTGACATCCCATTACGAAAGAGTGGAATCGGTTTCCTCGAACGCGCAATTGGCAGAGACCAAGCCCAATTACGTGCATTCAGCCCCGTCTATCGCGCTTCGGAGCTCAACCTTCCCATCATGATTATCCATGGCGAAGAAGACCCTCGCGCACCCGTTGAGCACGCCTACGCAATGATGAATGCGCTTGACGCTGCAAACAAACCTTATCGCAAGCTGATGTTCAAAAAAGAAGGACATGGGCTTTATGATCCAGCGGCGAGAAATGACATGTACAAACAATTGGTTGCTTTCTTTTCCGAGCATCTACTCTAAGCCGAATTCCACAGTGGAGAGGGGCGTCTGTTAAATCTCCCGATTTAATCCATTTAAGAACCCCTCCCACCCGCTTTATACATCAGTGAGGTCGTCCAATTAAGATAGCCAGCCCTTAGTCTAAAAACTCATCGGTGAAGGGTTTAAGAATTGCCAGTCGGGATTTGATTAAAAGCCAGTCCCTTATCAGCGCGCATGTCCTCGGGCAACCCCAAAACTCGTTCGGCGATGATGTTTCGCAGAATCTGGTCCGTACCACCCTCAATCCTTACCGCGGGTGATCGCATCAACATCGCCTGGATCTGAGCTTGGCTACGCGCTATTTCAGGATCTGTAATGAGCCCTCCAAGACCCTGAAGGTCTAACGCAAACTTCGCAATATCCTGCATCATGCCGCCGGCAACCAGCTTGCCGATGCTGTTTTCTGGTCCGGGGATTTCGCCCTTCGATAACGCCGACATGGCTCGAGCACCGGTGTTTTTCAGTCCTGCACTCTTGGCATACCAATCCGCTAGCTTAGACCGTACCGCAGGGTCATCAATCGCTTGCCCGCTCGCAAACGGCAGGGCCTCAGCCAACGCTTTGATTTCGGGAAAGCCCGTAGAGATACCGCCACCGATAGCCAGGCGCTCGTTCATGAGCGTTGTCAAGGCAACCTTCCAGCCATCGCCGACGCCGCCAAGTCGCTGACTGTCTGGGATCCGAACGTCCGTGAAAAAGACCTCGTTAAACCCACTGTCTCCGTTGGCCTGTTTAATCGGCCGGATCTCTACCCCTTCACTTCGCATGTCTAAGAAAAACATCGTCAGTCCGCGATGCTTGGCCACTTCGGGATCGGTTCGAGTAATTAGGATCCCATAATCACTGTAATGCGCGCCGGAGGTCCAAATTTTTTGCCCGTTAATCACCCACTGATCGCCGTCCTTTTCAGCTCGGGTTCGGAGACCCGCAAGATCGCTACCGCCCTGGGGTTCTGAGAACAACTGACACCAAATCTCTTCACCGCTCGCAAGCCTGGGAAGGTAGTACCGTTTTTGATCTTCGCTGGCATACGCCATCAGCGTCGGCGCGCACATTCCCTGACCAATAATAAATGTCCCGGTGAGCTTGCTGTAAATACCCTCTTCTTGATTCCATATCACCTGTTCGATGGGCGAGGCGCCACGGCCACCGTAGGCCTCAGGCCACTGAATACAGGCCCATCCGGCATCGGCTTTCGTTTTTTGCCATCGCTTTGCCTCAGCGATTGGGTCAAGATCGCCAGTCTTGGTCGATCCAAAACCGCTCTGGGTTAAGGGTTCTGCGAGATGAAACGGCGCGTTGGCTTCGATCCATTCCCTTGCGGTTTCCCGGAAAGCCGCCTCATCATTTGTGTCAGTAAAATCCATTGCTACTCCTAAGCTGCCGCACCCGGCAACGCTTCAATTAAACGGTCTTCCCATCGATTTAGGCCACCCAAAGCTACGGATAGATAGTTTGCGCGACGGTAAAAGAGGTGACAATCATAGGCCCATGTAAAACCCATGCCTCCATGAACCTGAATGTTATCCCGCGCGCACAACTGGGACGCTTGGGTCGCTGAAACCCGGGCGGTTGCCGCGGCCAGGTGCAGATCCGGCGCGTTATTCTCAAGCGCCCAAGCCGCATAGTAGGCATTCGACTCGGCCAGCTTTAGCGCGACATACATGTCGGCCATCATATGCTTTAAGGCTTGAAAGCTGCCAATCGGCCTTCCAAAGGCGAACCGATCCTTGGCGTAAGCCACCGCCATATCAAGGGCTCGAGAGGCGCCACCGATTTGCTCAAAAGCAAACAACACTGCAGCACGATGCAACACCGCTTCGAGTTGAGGCCATCCTTGGCCCGGCTCGCCAAGCATCTCCACCTCAGTGCTTTCAAAAGTCAGGGTTGCAGCTGCCAGCGATGGGTCAATAATCTCCACCGGTTTTCGCGCCACTGCATCCAAGGGGGCAACCACCAAACACGGACCTTCCGAGCTGGAGGCCAGCACAACAGCAATATCGGCAACCAGCCCGTGGGGGACAACGAGCTTAGATCCATTGAGCGCACCCTCTTGAACCGAAGCAGAGAGCGTCGCCTCGGTGACTTCTGCCAAGTCTTCAGCCACGGCAAAGGTCCCAATCAGCTCGCCACTGGCCAGTTTGGGCAGCCAGTCTTCCTTCTGCGCCTCTGAGCCGTAGAGCCCAATGGCCTCACTCGCTAGGTAGACCGACGAAGAAAATGGAACCGGGGCTAAGGCCGCGCCCATCTCTTGAGCTATTAGGCAAAGCGGCAAATACCCGGCGCCAACACCACCATAGGCCTCTGGGATCGCTGTCCCCTGTAGCCCCATTTCCGCCATGCCTGTCCAAACCGAATTGGCCTGGAGCTGCTCGCCCTCCATAACGGCTCGATGGACCGATAACGGGCTATGATCAGACAAGAAACGCTGCACTTGTTCTTGGATCATTCGGTGCTCGCTGGAGAAATCAAAATTCATACGCTATTTCCCTAGTTTATTGATGCGTTCTAACGCGGGTTTTATCTTTGGATTGTCTCGATCATACCAGAGCTTTTGGGGAATTTTAGACCCTAATCGTCTTAGTTTCAGGCCCAGGCAAAGAGAGACCAGCGCCCCTACAACATAGCATCAGAAAGGCTAACAATGCGGTTCCCTGGCAACTCACGCTGATCTGATCGCTTAATCGGCGCAATGCCGCAGTATTAGATCCCGTAGTACTAAAGCCCCCTGGGGGACTGATCGATCACCACCGACAGAACCCGATTGCTTTGGATCAATCAACCGATCTCATGAAGCGCCCCTCACTGACAAATCACCAATACAGCGAGTTATGATCGGCTGCCGCCCTGGGCAATGATCCAGCACTTTCGGCTGACTAGGACGTCAAATGTCCTAGCTGAGCCTGATCATCATTTCTGATCTCGTAAATTTCAATGATGTTCCCGAACGGGTCTTTCCCGTAAACCGCACTGGCACGACCAAAGTCGACGGGGTCGGCGACAAAGGTCATTCCCGCCGCCTTCAGCCGTTCATATTCAGCCGAGATGTCGGTCACCTCGAGTGCAAAATGTGGATAGCCCAAATCACAGGGACGGGCCGTCTTATCTTCACCTTTGGGTGCTCGATACTGCCAGAGTTCAACAAAGCAGTTCCCCGCGTTCATCATCGCCATATCCGCATCCATATCTGTCAAACCCACGGCCCGGTCAGCGAGGGGAGCGTTGGCAATCGTCCCCGATTGAGCAACAGCAAAACCAAAAGCCGCTTCGTAAAATGCAATGCCTGCCGCAAGGTCAGGCACACTGATCGCAATATGGTGAATTCCCTTGATCATCATCGGCTCCTCTGTGAAATCAGCTATACCATTTGTGGCAACCGCTTCTTAAATATTTCAGCGATGCCTGAAGAGAATCTAGCCAAACCTGGTGAGGCGGGCTGACTTACGCCCACTTTATCTCAAAGCACAGGCAAAAGTGGCAGGAATCTGCGCCGCGACAAAAAGTGCGCGAAGAAAAATAGGATTTGGAGAATCAGAGCCGGTGACTGATTGACAATAACATCGAGTTCCCGAAGGCTAAAAACTCCGACCTTGCTCCAATCTGGACAATAACATTAGTATTGTCCAGCACCTTCAGAAAACGAGTCGATTGATGAAGCTTTACCACAACCCCATGTCAAGCTGCTCCCAAAAGGTACGGCTCGTCCTCGCCGAAAAGAAACTACCCTATGAGAGCGAAATCCTCGACCTACAAAAAGGCGCTCAGTTCAGCGAGGAATACCTCCGGCTCAATCCCAATGCCGTTGTTCCGACGCTCATCGATGACGGAGCAACCTTCATTGAATCGACATTGATTAATGAATATCTCGATGACCAGTATCCTGAACAACGACTGTGTCCAGAAACGCCTGAGCAGCGTTATAGGATGCGTCGATTTTGCCGAGTACTTGACGACCTGGTCCACCCCGCCTGTGCCGTATTGACTTACGCAATCGGTGCCAGGCCCGGTCTTCTAGCACTCTCAGCAGACGAACGTGACGCTTTACTCGAAAAAATACCCGACCCCGTAAGACGCGCGTCACGACGAACCGTCATTGAACATGGCACGGACTGCGAAATCTTTCAGACCAGCCTTTCAACCTATCTTCACATCATGGATCAGGCCGAACAGCATCTCTGCGATGATGAGTTTATTTGCGGCAAGGCGGTGAGCCTAGCCGATTTTGCGCTATTGCCCTATGTGCTTCGGTTAGAACAGTTGGCGATGGATCGCGCCATTGAAAACCGAGTTCGCCTCAGCCGATGGTTCGATGGGATGAAAGCCCGGGAAAGCTTCACAACTGCGATCCAAAATCTATTGCCAGAAAAAGCGGTGGCTGGATTCAAAGCCGCTGGGGAAGCCGCTCTGAGAGGTGTCACAATTACCTAATGGATCACCCCTGCCAGGCCGCCACCCTGCGCGACCATGGAAGCTTCTTATGGAAGGGCTGATCCCCACGGATCAGCCCCCGAACAGGCTCAGCGTGGGTCTAAGCCTTTGCTCTCGCGGCTTTTGTTCATGCGCTGTGCATCCGAGCTCAAACGTTCTCCAAGCTCTTCTTCCTTGACCGTGCCCGCCATATGCGCCCCAGCCAACTTGCTGTTGTACATGATCTTTTTAACTGGCGTGACGGACAACACAGTCCGAAGCGGGGAGTCTAAAAAGTCGACCCAATAGGCTTCACCGTCTGGGTTGCCCGGATTAAGCTTTTGAGCCAGCAACCGATAAAACCACATCTTGGTTTCATCATCATCATGGAAAGCACCAGTGCCCTTAAACGTAATCGCACCGCCTGGCAGGTCAGGTGAAGCACCGTCGTTGTAGCCTTTACTGCTGACGTTGACCGAGACTTTGGGATTACGCTTGATGGCAGCGGTACGATGACGATGCTCGGAGAACGTGATCCAGATCTTGTCGCCTTCCCAAACAAAGGCATGGGTCACACCAACAGGCCAAGAATCCTTGGTTGCCCACATGAGGACGCACTCCATAGAGTTTGTCATCATTTGGTCAACCTGCTCATCCGTAAACGGGTAAATTGAAACGATTTCGTGATCGGTGGTTTTGGCCATAAAAAATCCTTTGATAAAACAGTACACTGTGACTGTTTTATACAGGAATTCGTCGACCTCGGCTACTATTAGACCAAGAGTCCCTCAATTTTGACCTCTTCTTCTGATCTTGATGTGAGATTAAAAAATGTGTGCGTCTGTCGGGATTTGCGTTGCGATTTCCTTTGCACTTTCAGTAACCTCTAAAGAGAGTGGCCTTAGATCCACAGGCACCTGAAGTGCACAAAGAATATCGGTCCTTAGAATTGAGCCTAAGAACAAAAGGAAACGCCGAAGAACGCTTCAACGGCCTGGATCAGATCCAGAAACTATGAGCGCCTGTTGAACCATGCGACGTGCCTGATCCAATATTGTGCTCAGGACCAACGAATCATGGCCTTGAATCGAGGGCGTGTGAATATGACCCATCGGAAAATCCAAATTAAGAGATTCTGCAAGCCGGATCGATCGGTAGGAAATTTCATTGGAAAGATAGCCGCCACCACTTCCGAGCACTGCGGTTTGGTCCTGAAGCTCGCCGAGGGAGCGGGCAATAAAAGATCCTCGCTCAAGCGTTGCCACCCGTCGGTTATCCCGAATTTGGAAAGCTCCCTCGGCAAGCTGCATGGCGGCGGCTGGCAAACTGAACTCGACAAACTCAGCGCCATCGATCGGCATTCCTCGATAAAGTGGGGGTTGAGGTGATGCTTGCGAACCACCGGTATGCTCTCGCAAATTGCCAAGCGCGGTACTGCTTCGTCGGCGACCCGGAAAACGTTCCAAATCGAATTGAGCCCGGCCCATGGAAACGGATAGAAACAATCCGAGCGAGGTCGATTGAAAGATCGGTTCAAGCCAGTTCTCGAGAACGTCAGCATCAAAATCACCGTAGCGTACTGGAAACAACGCCGAATTAATCTCAACTTGATGGCCGGCCACCTCGAATCGCTGACCGTCAAGGGCCAGGGCGATCAGCCCAGAAGGATTGCTTTGATCGATTCGGCGATCTAACGAAAAAGGATCGAACCCTGTCATCAGAACCTTAAGATCGCTGGAAGGATCCCAATGGACGTCGTTTTGGCCGCGACTTGCCTGCTCAAACCGCTCTATCAGCGTGGCGCGCTCGGACGCCGTCAATCCCAGCACCTCAGCACGGTCGCGGGCCAGCGGAGCCATCGCTAGGCGCTGCCAATAGAGCGCCCGATCATCAAAGGGATCCCGCGCCTGAACGGCGGCACTATGATTACGCCAAAGAACTAAACCAAGGCGTTCGACGGTGTTGCATAAGTCTGTTGCCGAATGACTGGCTGCTAGCTCGGCAGACCAAACTACTTTGAGGTCGCTGATTTGTGCCTCAAGCTCAGGGATCGCGTTCAGCGCATCGGTCAGTCTTTCTTCTTCTATCGTTAAAATGCTCTTCTTCTCCTCAACCTTGGATTCGATTTTTTGGTCACTGACTTGAACGGGCATCGAGGCTGCTCGGTCCGGCGCCTGCTGGGCCGCGGCCCCAAGACTCATAGAACACGCCAATGCGATGCATAAAAACCTAGCCGCTCTGCTAGCGATAAAGGACACCAACATAGACTGATCTCTCATAAGCACCCTAAGCACCAGGCACACTTTGAATCGATCAAGTTGCCCG
>MDTB01227920.1_pt1 | contig 17180 bp, 13 predicted proteins | sample 811161 | NCBI WGS metagenome assembly MDTB01 (sample SAMN05326650, study PRJNA326480) | marine metagenome | isolation source: seawater | place: Mediterranean Sea | collected 2009
CATAATGGAGAAAAAAATTTGCATCGCTTTGATGTGGGTCTTGATATAAATGATCTATTCTTGAAGTATTGAAAGAACTTGAACGTCTTTTCAAACCATGTACTTCATAATCTTTTTCTAATAGAAATTCGGTCAGATAACTGCCGTCTTGACCTGTTATTCCAGTTATTAGAGCAACCTTGCTTTTCTTGACCATATTCAATAAGATCTATTTTTTACTCTACAGTAAAAACTTGACTAAAAAAATAGATCTAATAAAATTCACACCTAAAAACTTTGATTCATCTCAAAAAAGTTCAAAAATCAAATAATTTTTAAAAGTCCATATTGCAAGATTTTTTCATAATATAAGTTTTTTAAAAACAAATTAAAATATTTTTTTTATAAATTTCAGTTCTCATAACCATTCGGGTTTTTCAATTGCCAATTCCATCCACTTCTACAAATATCGTCGATACTAAATTTTGGTTCCCAGTTTAAAATTAATTTAGCTAGCGAATTATCTGCTACAACATATGGATTATCTCCTAGACGTCTACTAACAAATCTGTACGGAATATTTACGTCATTGACTTTTTGAAATATTTTTATTAACTCTAAAACACTTATACCTTTGCCAGTACCAAGATTTATAGTTAGGTTTTGTGGTTTTTCATTTATTAAATAATTTAATGCGGACAAATGACCCTCTGCAAGATCCATAACATGAATATAGTCTCTAACTCCAGTTCCATCTTTTGTGGGCCAATCAGAACCAAAAATTTTAATCTCATCTAGTTTACCAACACCTACTCTTGTTATTTGAGGATAAATATTATTTGGCTTTCCAAGAGGATCTTCGCCAATTAAGCCTGAATAATGAGCCCCTACAGGATTAAAATACCTTAGAGAAGCAATTCTCCAATGGGAAGGATAACTTTCATATAGATCGCAAAGGATCCTTTCTATAGTCAACTTTGTATATCCATAGGGATTGACAGGCTCACAAATATCATTCTCTTTCAATAATTCGTCAGACTTAGCTTTGTAAACTGTTGCACTACTACTGAAAATAATAGTTTTGCAATGATATTTTTCCATTATTTTTAAAAGATTTATTGTCCCAATGACGTTGTTCTCCCAATATTTGAGGGGTTCATTAATTGATTCAGAAACTGACTTTAAACCTGCAAAATGAATTACAGCATCAATTGATTTATTAACTTTTATACTGGATTGAAAAACTTTATCAATATCACTTTTGATTTTTAAATCAGCTTCGATAATATATAACTTTTTTTTAAAACTCTGTTTTTGTTTTTCTAAAATTTCTAATACTTTTTTTAATGAATTTTCTGATGAATTAATGTAGGAATCGGTTGTAAAAACATTATATCCTTTTTCTAAAAGCAATAAGCAAGTATGTGTACCTATAAACCCTGCTCCGCCTGTAACTAAAATGTTTTTCACTTTTGATCTATTAATTGTTTTTAAATATTTATATTTTAAGATTATGAATAACTATTACTTTTTTTCCTAAAATTACTTAATTCACTGCAATTAGAAAATAATTAATTTTAAATTACAAAAAAAGTTAAATTCTTAAACCCTCCCTTTAAGTTCAACATCATGGAAATTACTATATAAAAAATAAATTTACAAGTATATATGAAAAAATTAATTGATTTAGATGAGAAAATTTTGGTCGCCGGTGCTAATGGGATGGTGGGAAAATCGGTAATAAATAATCTCATAAAAAAGGGTTACGGTTTGAGTAAACATAATGGTAAGATTTTCGTCCCAAACAGAAAAGATTTAAATTTCTTAAACATAAATGAGGTTGAATATTGGTTTAAAAATAATAAACCAACAATTGTTATTGTAGCAGCAGCGAAAGTTGGAGGGATTTGGGCAAATGACAATTATCCAACAGAATATATTCTTGAAAATTTAAAAATTCAAAACAATATTATTGAAACTGCTTGGAAGAATAATGTAAAAAGACTACTTTTTTTGGGAAGCAGCTGTATTTATCCAAAATTTGCGAAACAACCTATTGAGGAAGAATATCTTCTAACAGGGGAACTTGAGACAACTAATCAATGGTATGCCATCGCCAAGATAGCAGGTGTAAAGCTTTGTGAAGCATTAAGAAAGCAACATGGATTTGATGCAATATCATTAATGCCAACAAACTTATATGGTCCTGGAGACAATTATCATCCTAAGAATAGTCATGTAATAGCTGCATTTATAAAAAAATTTTACGAGGCTACTAAAAATTCCTTTTCATCAGTAACTTGCTGGGGCACTGGATCTCCTTATAGAGAATTTCTTCATGTTGATGATTTAGCTAACGCAATAATTTTTGCTTTAGAAAAGTGGGACCCTAATTCTTCAAATTCCCCTACTTACAAAAATGGGGAGCTACTTTCCTTCTTAAATGTAGGTACTGGTATAGATATAAAAATTAAGGATCTAGCCACTAAAATTTCTAAAATTGCAGGTTATAGAGGAGAAATTATTTGGGATACTACGAAGCCAGATGGAACACCCAGAAAACTTTTAAACGTAGATAGGTTTAAAAGGCTTGGGTGGGAGCCAAATATATCATTAGAAAAAGGTATAGTTCAGACACTTAATTCTTTTGAAAAAGAATACTATAAATTATTTTTTAAATAGATTTTTATAAAAAATTTTTTGAATTTAAATCCTATAAAACATTTTATACCAATCAACAAATCTCTTGATACCATTTCTTATACTTGTAGTAGGTTTAAAATTCACCCAATCATAAAGTAAATCAGTATTTGCCGCAGTTTCAGTAACATCACCTCTTTGCATAGGCAAAAAATTCTTAATTACAGTTTTATCGAATTCTTGCTCAAGAATTTCTATGAATTTTATTAACTCAATTGGCTCACTATTACCAATATTAAAAATTCGATAAGGTGCAAATGATGAGAATTTATTGGGATTTAATCTATCAAAATTTTTATCAATTGATGCTGGTTTATCGCAACATCTCGCAATAGCCTCCACTACATCATCAATATAGGTGAAATCTCTTTTCATTTTGCCATAGTTAAAAACGTTTATTGGTTTATTTTCAGTAATAGCCTTAGCAAATATCATAGGAGCCATATCAGGTCGCCCCAATGGTCCATAAACAGTAAAGAATCTAAGCCCAGTAACTGGAATATTATATAGATCACTATAAGAATGAGCCATTAGTTCATTTGACCTCTTTGTGGCAGCATAAAGACTTACTGGGTGATTAACATTATCGTCCTCTTTAAATGGTAAGGATTTATTTCCTCCATATACGGAACTACTAGAGGCATAAATAAAATTTTCAATATTACTATATCTACATAACTCCAGGATATTCCCAAAACCAACTAAATTTGAAGATACGTAAGCATCAGGATTACTTAATGAATATCTAACCCCTGCCTGAGCAGCAAGATGAACTACTATATCGAAATTATGATTTGAAGAAATTAACTGTAGAGATTCTGAATCTTCTAATGAAACTTGAAAGAAGTCCCACCTACCTTGTGATTGCTTTTCCTTTTTTTTAATTTCTTCTAATCTTGCAAGTTTTAATTCCTTGGAATAGTAACTGTTTATATTATCAATTCCAATTACATTAGCATTTGAATCTAATAATTTACTAACTAAAGCTGCTCCTATAAAACCAGCACAGCCTGTTACTAATATTTCTTTACCCTCTAATGACATAATTTATAGAGATATATAAGATTATATCAAAAAAATTAATAAAGATTTTTAAAAGGATAATCTAAACTTCAAAAACAAAAATCAAAGTTTATTAGTCGAAATTAATAATTATCAAAAGTATTGTGCCAAATATCTAAAACAGAAAAATAACTTCTTAATATTTATGCCTCTTATTACGAAATTGATAAAATTTTTTAAAAGTTAAGTAATTATTTAATTAATCATTAAAACTTTCAATTATTTCTTTGGTTGAATAAATTCCAATAAATGGTGATGTTACTTCTCCAATTAAGCCTGTTGTTCTTCCTAATAAACTATTTTGCACTGATATTAAATCTCCTTTTTGTACGAAAGGATTTCTTTTTGAACCTCTTTTTGCTCTAGCAGAATATGAAATATTTTTCTTTAAAATTGTCCCATCTTTGTTATATCTAATCAAAACAATTTTACCTGATAGAGGTCTTATTGGTCCAGTAATGTCAATAGCATCTGATAATGTAGCTTCTAGTGGTAATGATACAGTTCCAGGACTTTCAACTCGACCAAAAATATTTACTGTTATAAATCTTGGAGAAAGACCACTTAGGATAGCTTTTGGAATGATATCTGGAGAAACTGAAGCTAACTTTGGTAAAAATATTCTATCTCCATCAAATAATCTAATATCATTGCTAGGGTCACTTTCATTTAAAAAAGAAGTAAAGTCAATAATTGCTCTTTTTTTTCCTCCTCCTTTTCCAATAGGCTCGTCTCTTATAATTTCGATCCTTGATAAGTCAGTTTTAGAAGTTATTCCTCCTGCTTCTCTAATTGCATTAGAGATAGTAGTAAAATTTTCAGATGGTCTTTTAATTTGAAAGTTTGATTTGTTATTTATATTATTTTGTAAAGTATTTTTAAGATTTTGATTTTGAGAATTATCTTGATAGTCAACAATCAAATCTTTGTTTATTTCTTGAAATGAATTTTCATTTATATTACCTTGATCGATCATTTTATTCTCTTTATTAAATATAGTTTGATTACTTTCAAATAAAGTTTTTTCTTTTCCCTCTTCATCAATATCATCTACTATATTTTTAAAGTCCAAAACTGTAAAAGCCGGGAAATTATAAACACCTGGTGACCTTACCTCTCCACCAACTAGTATTCTAAGTTTTTTGAATGTTGCTATTTTTATAGTCGTTTTCGCATTAATATTGAATTCAGAGTATTTTTTTTGGATAAGTTGGGAGAGCTCACTAGGTGTTAATCCCCTTACATAAGTCTCTTTTATTTTGGGAAGAAAAATTTCACCCTCTAGATCAACATTATAAATTCCTGACCCAATAAATTTAAATTTGCTAACCTTGATTTCAACATCAGTGAAAAGACCAAATTCCATATATTTTTCTTCCAAAAGTTTCTCCAATTCTCTTATTTTCAAACCTTTTACATATAAATTTTCGGCTTCCGGAACAAAAATTTCTCCTAGCTTACTAACTCTATAATCGCCAGAAGCAATAAATCTATATCTAACAATTCGAATTTCAATTTCGGGATCTATTAAAAATTCTGCGTAACGTTCTTTTAATAATTTTGTGAGTTGATAAATTGTTAAACCTCTTATATATGTATCTTTAATTCTTGGAAGAAAAACTTCTCCTAATTTATCTAATGTTACCGTCTTATTAAGCTCTGGAGTTTTTTCAAATTTTATTAAAATACTATCCCCTTCATCAAGAAGATAGTTTTGTAGATTACTTACTGGGGTTAAATATTCATTAAAGAGAGGTTTATTATTAGTGGTTTTTTTTAGTAATTCAGGATCTCCTTTTGGAATATTTTTAAATTCGATATTTATAACATCCCCTTCATCTAATATGTAGTTACTTAAATCATTTTTTGGTTCTAAGTAAGATATTTTTTTTGGATCCAATTCATCTTTATTTTCTTCATTCAAAGAATTTAAACCTCTTGGCGCATTCTCGAATTCAATATATAAAGCATCACCACTGTCGATGATGTAATCTTCTAAATCTTTTTTTGATTTGATATAGTCAACTCCAAGATCTTTTATATTTTTAGTAATTAATTTTTTTCTTTCTGAATCAAAATTGAGTTTCTCTAATTTACTTTTTGAATCTAAATTATCTATTGAAATCTCAACCTTCTTATTTACAGTTGGATTATTACTTGCTGCTTTAGATAAATCAAAAATACTAAATGAAATTAAAAAACAAATCATTAAAAAGGTTTTTGAATTCCTTTTTAAAGAAAATAATCTTATAAATTTATTCTCAAGTACCTTTTGTAAACCCAAGATTACCTTTTTTTATTTATAGATTTATTTATCCTACTATTAATCTTGTAAAATGATAACTAATTACTAATAAGCGTGATTTAAAAAAAAATTAATCCGCATAATCTTTTATATTCTAATATGTATTCAAGAAATCTTTATAATTATTGTACTTTGATATCTTTTAAAAATATTAGGTATATCACTAAGAATTGATTTATTAATGGGTCTTGAGCATAATAATTCTTACAAAAATCCTTAGAATATTAATAATTAAAACCTGTAGGGTTTTTCAATTGCCAATTCCAACCGTCCCTACACATATCTTCTAAATTCCTTTTAGGTTCCCAATTTAAAACGGAATTTGCTTATTATTTCCATAAACAGAACTACTGGAAGCAAATATGAAATTTTTGATATTCTTATATTTACAAAGCTCTAAAATATTTGCAAAACCTACTAAATTTGAACTTATATAAGCTGAAGGGTTTTCTAATGAATATCTTACACCTTCTTGAGCAGCAAGATTAACAACTATTTCAAACTCATGTTTTGAATAAATTAATTTCAAAGAATCTATATCCTCTAAAGAAATTTGATAAAATTCCCAAACTCCATGTGAAGTTTTTTTTCTTTTTTGAATCTCATCAAGCCTAGCAAGCTTTAAATTTCTTGAATAATAGTTATTAATATTATCTATGCCTATAACATGAGCACTGGAATCTAATAATTTCATTACTAATGCTGCGCCTATAAAACCAGCACATCCTGTAACTAATATTTTTTTACCTTTTAGAGACATAAATTATATAGATTTAAGAAATCATATAAAAAGAATATAATTCATACCCCCAAAAACAATCCAGTAGTTTAAAAAATAAAATATTGAGAATTCTTATTTTTTTAAAAAATATTTGAAAATCATAAAAATTAATATTTTTAAACAAAATCATCCTAGTTCTTTTATAATAAATTTGAATTTTAGATAACATTAAAATTGAAATTCGCCATAAATAATTTTCTTAATTTAAAAAAAAGAAAAGTAGAATTTATTGATTATATTAATTCAAGAAATTTGTTTTTTTTTAATAAAATTCTTTTGAGAATTACTAAGTTACCATCTTTCATAAGGAAATTATTTTTATTATTTATTGACTTATTCTCTATATTAATAGTTGTAATTTTTTCGAATCTATTATTAAATCAATTTTCTCTAATTGACTTAGATAATATTTATTATGATGCTTTAACATTTGCAAGTATTTGCTTACCAATCTATTTTTTGTCTGGACAATATAAAGCCTTAACAAAATTCAGCACAAATTCTCATATTTTTTATTGTTTATTAAGAAATATCCTAGCTTTATTAATAATATTTTGTTTTAGAAGTAGCAATTTTCTCTATTTTTCCTTTATTGCAATTGCTCAAGCATTATTATCTTTCTCAACAAGAATATTTTTATCAAACCTGATAGGTTTACAAGGTGTTTCGAGGCAAAAAAAAATTGTTATTTATGGAGCAGGTTTAGCAGGTGCAGAATTAGCTAATTCTTTAATTTTGAATAGAGAATACAATATTATTTTTTTTGTTGATGATGATCCTAGTCTAAGAAAAAGAAGCATCCTAGGTATTCCAATAAAAGGGCCAAAAGCACTCAATAAATACAATAAGGAAATCGATACGTTATTCCTAGCTATTTCAAAAATTGATCAAAATAAAAAAAAATACATCTTAAATCAACTATATAACTTTTCTTTTAAAGTTCTGGTCATTCCTTCTTTAGAAGAAATAATTTCAGGAAAAGCAAAAATTACCGAAGCTAGATCAGTTCAAATAGAAGACTTGATATCTAGAGATATTGCAAAATTAAATCGATCTAATGTTATTAATCAATATCAAAGAAAAACAATTTTGATTACTGGTGGTGGTGGCTCCATAGGTTCAGAAATAGCCAAACAAATACTACAATTAAGTCCTAAAACAATAATAATATTAGATTTTAGTGAATTCAACTTGTATTCAACAAAAAATAAATTGACAAAAGTACAAAGTAAAGATATTCAACTAATTTATGTACTGGGTAATTGCTGTAATGAACGAGTTATAAAAAATTTATTTGAGAAATACAAGATAGATATACTTATTCATTGTGCTGCTTATAAACATGTCCCTTTGGTTGAAAGCAATGCTTTAATTGGTTTAGAAAATAATATTTTATCTTCCAAATTACTTGCAAATGAAGCTGTAAAAAATAATATTGAAAAAGCAGTTTTAATATCTAGTGACAAAGCAGTAAGACCCACTAATATTATGGGCGCCTCCAAAAGGGTTGCAGAATTAATTTTTTTAAATTCACAAAATAGTATAAAAACTAACAAAACTAAGATTAAGACTAAATTTTCTATTGTACGCTTTGGAAATGTACTAGGTTCTTCAGGTTCCGTAATTCCATACTTTATTAACCAAATTAATTGTGGAGGACCAGTTACTGTTACTCATCCAGAAATAACAAGATATTTCATGACTATAGAAGAAGCAACTTTATTAGTTTTAGAGGCTTCTAGTTTTTCAAAGGGAGGTGAGTTATTTCTTCTGGATATGGGTGAACCAATAAAAATTGTTAACTTAGCAAAAAAACTTTTAAAACTGAATGGTCTTAGTATAAAAGACTCCATTAATAAAAATGGAGATATTGAGATTAAATTTATAGGATTAAGAGAAGGAGAAAAATTATTTGAAGAACTTTTAGTAGATGGTACTGCAAAAAAAACTGATAGTAAATATATATTCCTAGGAAATGAAAGTAAGAATAATTGCAATAATAAATCTTCAGAACTAATAGATTTGTTAGTAAATTCCCTAATCAACAAAGATAAAAAAACAGCTCTCAGTTTATTGAAAGAAATTGTTCCCGAGTGGGAACAAAATAATAAATTCTTAAAAAAAAATTGAAAACTTTCTTATAAAGAAGAAATTGCTTTATTTGTTAAAATTATAGATAATAAATCTATAAATAAAAATTATCTAGATTTATTTTCAAATTTTTTAAAATTTTCCTTCTTTAAGTTAATGAATCCTAACCTGCAAAATAATGCAAATTTATTGATTTCAGAAGATGATTCAATTAATTTAAACTTTTTCTATGGCCGAATAATTAGAAACAAATATTTAATAGGCATTATTACATTAACAACAATAATTTTATCGATAATTATTCATCAAAATACAAAAAAAACATGGGAAGGGCAATTTCAGATCGTTCTTTCAAATGAAAAATCGCAGACTTCTAAATTACCTGAGGAAATTGCGAATATGGGAGTATTAAATTCAAATGATATTTCTAGCAAGTTAAAAACGCAAGTTGGAATCCTTGAAAGCCCATCAGTTTTAATGCCTATATTTGAATTTGTAAATAGTGAAAAAAATAAATTGAAAACAAATAAAGATGAATTGATTTTTTATGACTGGAAAGAAGATCTTAAAATAAATTTAAAAAAGAATACCTCTATTTTAGATATCTCATATAAAGATAAAAATAAAGATATTATTCTTCCAGTTTTAGAGAGGATCTCAAAAGCATTTCAAAAATATTCTGGTAAAAATAAATTAAGAACCTTACAAATCACAAAAGATTATTTAGTTAAGCAAATAGAAATATATAAAAATAAAAGTGCTCAATCAATAAAGGATGCTCAAGAATTTGCTATGTCTCAAGATCTTTTATTTGAAGATTTAATTGGTGATTCTAATTTTATACAAAATAACAGCTTAAGATCTAATACTTCTATAGAGAGAATTAGAGTGGAAGTAGCTAATGAAATAAGAAATTTAAAAGAACAACTAAAAAAAGTTAATGAATTAAAGGATCATGAAAAACTTCAATATATAGGATCAACTATCCCTGCCTTACTATCTGAGGGTCTTCCTCAGAAACTTGCAGAAATAGAAAATAAATTGGCAAGATTAAAACTTAAATTTAGAGATACAGATAAAAAAATAAAACTTCTAAGAGAAGAAAAAGATTTGAATATTAATCTTTTAAGAAATAGAACAATTGGAATGCTTGAAGCAAAAATTATTGCTGCCGAAACAAAATTAAAATCTGTAATTAGACCTGAAGGAGTAATATTAGAGTATAAAAAATTAATGAGAGAAGCTCAAAGAGATGAATCAACTCTTGTTAGTCTAGAAAATCAATTGAGAAGAACTAAACTTGAAGAAGCAAAATATCAAGATCCTTGGGAATTGATAACTATTCCTACCCTATTAGATGATCCTGTAGCCCCAAGATTAAGAAATCATGGATTAATTGGATTTTTTAGCGGAATAATACTTGGCATATCAATAGCTATCTATAAAGAAAAGAAATCGGGACTTGTTTATGAAGAAAAAATCATTGAAGATTATTTTTCTTGTCAAACAATAATAAAATTGAATTTAGCAGGAAATTTATTAACTAACCAGTTAGATATAGATTTATTAAATGAAATAATATCAAATTCTAAAAAAGTATCATTTATTGAAACTATGGATATAAATAGTAATGATATAAATACTATAAAAAATGCATTAAAAAATGATTTAGTTAATAAAGAAAATATTCAATTTATTAATAAAAATTTCAAAAGTCTAGATAAAGCTAGCACAAATATTCTTCTGATAAAAATGAATAGTATTAAGTTAGAATATCTAAAATTAATTAAAAATAAACTTAATTTTTCAAATTTAGAAGTAAATGCAATTTTAATTTTAGAAGATAAATAAATTGTTTTATTTGAAAGTAAAATAATAAAGAATATCTTCAGAGACGTTTCAAATAATAAATTTTTTTTTAAACTCTAGGTTTTCTTACCAAAAAGCGATAATATATTTATTAATAAAATACCTAAGGGTTTGGAAGAAAGAAAATTAAAAGAAATAGAACATTCCCGCAAAAGAAGAGAGGTTCTTCAAGGATTCGAAAGAATAGCCGATACACATGCGATATCTCAAGTTGATGATTTGGATTCTTTAGTTAGTGATCCTGAAAAGTTTAAATATTACTTTTCAAATATGAAGTATTACTCAATAACAAAATCAAGTGAAAAGTATAAAGAGAATTGGATAGCAAAAAATGCTAAGAAGGGAAAAGTTTTTCTGGACTTTGGATGTGGAAATGGTGAAAACGGAATTTATGCAGCTCTTCAAGGAGCCACAGTCAAAGGTATAGATATATCTCCTGAAGGGATTGAAAATTGTAAGTCAAATGCAAAAAAATTAGGATTAGAAAAATTATGTGAACATTTAGTGATGGATGGAGAAAATCTTACTTTTGAGGATTCAAGTTTTGATTATGGAGTAGAATATGGAGTCTTGCATCATGTTGATTTAGATAAATCACTTTCAGAACTTAGACGTGTTTTAAAACCTAATGCCGAAATGATATGTATTGAAGCACTAAGACACAATCCCATAATCCATGCTTATAGAAAAAAAACACCGCATCTAAGAACAGAATGGGAGGTAGAACATATTCTAGGTGTAGAAAGTTTTGAAGTTATCAAAAAATACTTTAAGAAAGTGGATGTTAAATTCTTTCATTTAACCTCTTTAGCTTTAGTTCCATTTAGAAAAGCTCCATTTTTCCCACTCCTTTTAAGAATTTTTGATAAGATTGATTCATTTTTACTCAGAACACAAGCTATTGGAAAGTATGGTTGGATAATGGCAATTGAAATGAGCGACCCTATAAAATGAATTATTATTTAGTGATCAAAAGATTACTAGACTTTTTAATTTCTTTAACATTTATAACTCTTATTTCTCCATTAATAATATTAATTTCTTTTGTAATAAAATTAACCTCGAAAGGACCTATATTTTACAGAGGCTGCAGAGCTGGTAAACATAATAAAAATTTCTATATTATTAAATTTAGATCAATGATCCCAAACGCTGACGAATTAGGGGGGCCATCAACAGCACTTAATGACAAAAGATTAACACCTTTTGGAAAATTTTTAAGAAATACTAAATTAGATGAGTTTCCTCAACTATTTAATGTTTTGATGGGAGATATGTCTTTTGTTGGACCAAGACCTCAAGTAAATTACTATACAAATAAATATAAAGGAGAGGAAAAAAAAATTTTATCTGTTAAACCAGGCATTACTGATTATGCTTCAATAGAATTTAGTAACATGGATAAAACACTTGGTTCTTTAGATGTTGATAATTATTATGAAAAAAATATTGAACCTAAAAAAAATTATTTAAGGATCAAATACGTCAAAGAAATTTCATTTAAAAATGATTTAATAATATTGCTAAGAACATTTCTTAAACTGATTACAAATAAATAGATTGGAAAAATTTAAAAGTCCCTCCAGAATTACATTTGGCTGTGAACCACTTGGAGGAACAGACTGGGGAAAAGTATCTTTTAAAAATATTGAGAATGCAATAGATAAAGCTTTAGATATTGGAGTTAATTCATTTGATACTGCTGCAGTTTATGGCTTAGGCCTTTCAGAAAAAAGACTATCAAAAATACTTGGAAAAAAAAGACATGAGCTATTCATAGCTACCAAAGGAGGGTTAAAATGGTCAGAAGGGATTGAAAAAAAGAGAGCAGAAATAGTCAAAGACTCTAGTCCAAAACAATTAATTTTTGATGTCAAAGCAAGTTTAAAACGACTTAATCTTTATTCAATTCCTCTTTTTTATATTCACTGGCCTGATCATAAGTTAGAAATTGAAGAAAGTATTTTTACTTTGAGAAAACTAAAACTAGAAGGTCTTATTAAAAATATTGGGCTATCCAATTTTAATCTCAAACTTTTAAAATCTGCCCAAAAAGTTTGCAAAATTGATTATATACAACTTCCTTGGAATATTCTTGAAGAGCCTAGTGGAGAAATCGTTAATTACTGTATTAATAATAAAATATCTATCGTTGTTTATAATGCTTTGTATTCCGGATTATTAACTGGTAAGTTTAACTACAATACAAAATTTCCAGATAATGATAGAAGATCCAGATTAGAAATTTTCAGAAAAAAAACAACTTTCGATACCATTGAAAAATTTAAAAAACTTGCCATGACAAAGAAAATGACATTAACTCAATTATCTATTAAGAAACTATGGGATAATTCCAAAATATCATCTATTATCTTTGGAATAAAAACTAAACAACAATTAATTGAAAATTGCTTTTTAATAAAAAGATAGTATTGAACATTTATGAAAAACCTTGATAATCCCTCTTATTATAAAAAACCTATAAATATTACAGGCTATGAGAGCAAGCAAATAATTGACTTCTTGAAGAAAATGTATCAAATACGAGAAGCTGAATCATGTATCGCAGAGAAAAGAAAAGAACAATTAATTGGAGGCCCTGTTCACTTAGGTATTGGGCAGGAGGCAATAGCAGTAGGAGTATCTAGAGAACTGAAAAATAATGATTATATATTTGGGGGGCATAGATCGCATTCACACATAATTGCCGCTGGAGGATCTGTTTACAAACTTTTCGCAGAGGTTTTAGGAAGGCAAACCGGCTATTCAAAAGGAATGGGGGGATCAATGCATTTAATAGATCAAAATAATGGTTTTTATGGTTCAGTCCCAATTGTAGCTGGAACTGTTCCACTGGCATTAGGTGCCGCTCTTGCATCTAAACTGAAATCTAAACAAGATATTGCAGTTGCTTATTTTGGTGATGGAGCCATTGAAGAGGGTGTGATTCATGAATCAATGAATATGGCTTCAACTTATAATTTACCCATAATATTTATAATTGAGAATAATTTTTTTGCTAGCCATATGCATATGAGCCAACGACAACCGGATCTATTTACTTATAGATTTGCAAAGGCAAATTTAATCCCTTTTGAACTTGTTGATGGTAATGATGTTATTTCTATGAACATTGCTGCAAAATCTGCCATTGATAAAGCAAGAAGAGGAGATGGACCAAGTTTTATAGAAGCAATAACTTATAGATGGCTTGGACATGTTGATTGGCGGGAAGATATTGATGTAGGGATAAGCCGATCAACTGATACCATATTTAATTGGAAACAACGAGATCCAATTAGTAGATTAGAAAAATCAATAATTCAAAACAATATTTATAATAAACAAGATTTGAAATCCATAAGAAATGAAATTAAAAATAAAGTCTTAAAAGATTGGGAAAAAGCAATGAAAGATCCCCAACCAGAAATTGAATCATTAACTAAACATGTCTACTTTGAATCATGAAAACTAATTACGGAAAAGCAATAAATCTAGCATTTGAATATTTATTAAATAAATATCCAGAAGTTTTTGTTATTGGTCAAGGACTATGGAGTCCATGGTATGTTGGCAATTCAATGACAGATCTAGATAAAAAATTTGGAATTGACAGGATAATAGATACACCAGTTTCAGAGTCTGCTGTTACTGGAGCTGGAGTTGGAGCAAGCTTAGCTGGTATGAAACCTATTGTTATTCATCCAAGAATGGATTTCATGCTTTATTCTATGGATGCTATTATAAATCAAGCAGCAAAATGGTCATATATATTTTCTGGCCAGGCTCATCCAGGAGTAACTTTTAGAGCAATAATAAATAGAGGCGGTGAACAAGGTGCTCAACATTCACAGGCTTTACATTCTATTTTTGCTCATATACCTGGTTTAAGAGTTGTAATGCCATCTAGTGTAAAAGATGCCAGAGATCTTCTTATTTCCTCAGTTTTATCTCCAGATCCCGTACTTTATATTGACGATAGGTGGTTATATTCATTAGAGGACGATTTAGAAGATATTAAAGAAATTTCTCTTGCCTTAGAAGTACCAAAAATAATCTCCGAAGGTAATGACATTACTATTGTAGGTATTGGTTTCTCAACTCAAATAATACTTAAAGCAAAACAACATTTTGATGAAAGAAATATTAGTGTAGAAATAATAGATTTAAGAATATTAAATCCATTAATGCCAAATTCCATTATAGATTCAGTTCGAAAAACTCATCATCTAATTGTTGTTGATAATGCCTGGAAAACCTGTGGTATGGCCTCAGAAGTAATAGCAAGCACAATGGAAAACATAAACCCCAATGAGCTTTATCAACCCCCATCTAGACTTACTCTGCCAGACTGCCCAGCTCCAACATCTGAGAAACTTGAAAAGGTTTACTATCTGAATGAGAAGGTTGTGATAGAAAAAGTTGAATCAATTCTGAATAAATCTAAAAAATAACAACGTTTTTAATAAATTTAAATCTTTATTTAATCAAATCAAAAATATATTCTGCAAAAGAATCATAAATTTCGTCTCTAAGAAACTTTTTTTTATAAAGATCTATTAAATTTTGCTTTTGCGTTAATTCTAGATCATAATCATTTTGATATTTCTTCAATACATTTAGAAATGATTCAGAATTATTATTTTTAAAATTAAAACCAAGATTATATTCTTGAATAAATTCAGACATTTCTCCTTGCAAAGAATTTAATATTGGCAATTCATAAGCAACACATTCAAAAAATTTATTGGGCATTGCCATGAAATCATTATTACAATATGGTGTTATGGCAAGAGAAGAAGATTTATAGAGCAAATGAATATCCTTAGGTTCTAACCATCCAAGAAATGTAGCATTATTTAAACTAGAGCATTTCTTACTAATATAATTTTGTTTATATCCACCTCCTGCAATACATAAGTGCCACAATGAATTATCACTTAAGCTAAGCTTTTCAAATGCTTTGAAGATATTCTCAAAATTTATCAAATTACTAAATGTACCAACAAATACAATAATTTTTTTGTCTAAGGGAAGAGACTTTTTAGTAAAAAAACTATTTTTTTCAGAAACATTTATTGGAGAAGGAGGGGGATAACCAATATAAAAAGCTTTAGGTTTTATAGGTGAGTTTGCACTAAGGGAATTAGCTGCCCAATTTGCAAATGTTTTTGAAACAGCGGTAATAGCACTTGCATTATTTAATATCTTATTTCTTTTTATTTCTTGTAATCTAAAAAAGATTTTATATAAGAACTTTATCTGTTTTGGGAAGAGTCTTTTATAGTTATCAGGATAGAGATCTCTAATATCAATAACATAGGGGATTTTGTTCTTAGTACAATATTCCAATACAGCATGTCCCATCTCCAAAGAAGGTATTTGAGTAATTATTAATTCAGGCTTATAAGTTTGCTGTTGAGAAAACTTTAAAAACTTATAAGCAAAATCTCTATTATGCAAATACCTCTTAATAGAAATATCTTTTTTATAACCTTTAGAGGGAATATAATAAACTGATAAATAATCATCAACACGTTTTATATAATCTGGCAGTTTGATATGCTCATGAGTGTGATGATCAAAGTCTGTTGTCATAAAAAGAGTCTTTATATTTTTCCTGCTAAAAGCTCTAGCCAAATGCCCGCTTCTCATAAGTTTTCCCTTAGGAGCAAATACTGGCAATGGCTCATACATGCTTAAATACCAAATTTTATATTTTTCAGGAAAATTCATTTAATAATTAATTTTTTTTAACTTGAGAATCATTTAATTTCTTGAATAAATAAATTGATTTACCAGAAAAATGTAATAAAAGGATAATATCAAGATTTGAAGGAGTAAGTATTGCGGCATAGGAGAGAGGATCTCCAAGAATAGTAAGAAAAAACAAATAATAAATGACAACAAGAATTAATGGTTGATATTTATTCGACAAAAGATAATTATTCAACTTTAATAGATTACGCATAGAACATATAAATAAGATAGATATAAAAAAGACGAAGAGAAAACCAAAAATTAACATGTCTGAATTAACTAGAGAAGCAAGTAATCCAGGACTACTTCCAGAAGTTTCAAGTTTTTCATAAATAAAATCGCTTGAAGTATTTAAAAAATTTAATCTTGATGGGGTATAAATTTCTGAAGATCTATATTCTGAAGAATTTAATATCCCAAGGACTCTGTATCCAATCCCATCAAAAAGATTAAAGTACTGACAGTTTTCACCCCAACAACCTGATAAGTATGAATAAAGAGAGTGGGCATGAGTAGAAATTCTTCCTGCTAAATAAAAATAAAAAATTTGAAAGCTTTTAATATTTGTCAATAATGTTTCAAGTGATTTATTTAGGAAGCCAATAGAAATAACGGAAATTAATGATATGAGAA
>MDTB01066251.1_pt1 | contig 17179 bp, 12 predicted proteins | sample 811161 | NCBI WGS metagenome assembly MDTB01 (sample SAMN05326650, study PRJNA326480) | marine metagenome | isolation source: seawater | place: Mediterranean Sea | collected 2009
AAAAGAAGTTGTATCTATTAAAGCAATGACAGCTAGAGAAGAAGATATTCTCACTTCAAAAGCACTTATTAAGAAAGGTACAGTTATTTCTGAACTTCTTAAGTCTTGCGTTGTAGATGATGGTTTCGATCCCGAGCATGCTCTCACTGGTGATAGAAATGCACTGATGGTAGCTCTGAGAATTACTGGTTATGGCGCTGAATATAAAGTAGAAGTTGATTGCCCGGCTTGCGGCCAAAGGTCGAAACAGGGATTTAATCTCTCAGAACTGCCAATTAAGAGAATTCAAATTGAGCCAATTTCTCCAGGCGCTAATTTATTTGAGTGCGAACTTCCGATGACTAAGAAAACTGTTCGTTGGAGATTTTTAACTGGAGTTGAAGAAAAAGAAATTGGGCAGCTTCAAGAGAGAAAAAAGAAGCAGGGACAACTCAACGATAACCTTGTTACAACTAGACTCACATATAGTATTCAAGCTATTGATGGTATTACTGACAAGACAAAAATCGGGTTTTTTATTCGTAATATGCCCGCAAGAGATTCCTTATTTTTAAGAAAATATATAGATAAGAATGAACCGGGCATTGACATGAAATCTTGGATGGATTGTCCTAGTTGCTTGGAGTCGTCGGAGGTAAAACTGCCCTTGGGCGCTAGCTTTTTTTGGCCTGACTCCGAGTGATAAAGAAGTATATCTAGAAGAAACTTTTCTTCTGATGTACTATATGGGTTTTAGTTATCACGAATGTATGACACTTCCAATTTGGAAGCGTAGATGGTTTATCCAGAGGCTTAATCAAGAGATAAAGAAATCTCAAGGCCAAAGCCGCGGTGCGCAGCAAAATGATCCATCAACGCGCCAAATGATGGGCAGGGCTAGATCACAAGTTCCAGCAAAACTCCGTAGATTTACATAAAGGTTAATAATTAATACATGTAAAGGGGTGAATTATGGAAAACAATTCTAGAAAAAAAATTATAGCTAGTTCTGCTGCCTATATTTTAGGCTTAAATCCTCAAGTAAAAATTCAGGGAAACTCTAATCAGGTAAAAAGGTTTCAGGAAGTTCTAGTGGCTTCTCGAGACCTTTATTCTGTTTTACAAGAAGGAAGTCTCGAAGAAATAGAAGATAAATTAAGCATTAAGAAAAAACATGCAAAAAGATTCTATGATGAGTTTGGTTGGCAGTGGCCATTCTAAGTACCAGAATTATCATCTGAGTATTGCCAAACATTCGTTAAGGGGAATACTTATCAGATGAACTTACTTTAACTCTGTAATGTTAGAGGGCACTAGTGGCTGATGACTCAAAAGAATTAGAAGCTCAATTAAGCTTAAATCAAGCAATTAATAAAGCAATTGCTGATAGGCAAGCTATGCTTAGAGCTCAAAATCAGACTCTAACTGATCAAGCAAGAATATCTGAAGCTTTAACAAACGCTTTGAAAAATGCTGGTTCAGCTTCTGAGAATGCCGCCGAGGGGGGAGATGCTTTAAGTGAAGCTTTAAAAAGAGCTCAAAAAGCTGCCGGTGGTGCTAGTGATAAAACTTTAAGCCTTGATGAAGCTTTAAAAAGAGCTCAAGAAGGCGCTGATGGTGTAAAGAAAAGCACACAAAATGTTAATAAGACATTTGAGAAATCTATAAGAAATGCTAAGTCTTTTGGAGATCTACTAAATGTGCTAGGAGATACTTCTCCCATCGATATGATGGGCGATGCATTTAAAGACGCAGAGGGTAATGTCTCGGCTTTCGGTGTTGCTCTTGCCGCGATTACATTTGATGACATAGCTCAAAAAGCTAGGTCGACTTTTGGAATATTAACTAGCAGTATCGGAACTGCTTTTTCAGCTATAAAAAATATTGGAATGGGCGTTTTCGGTGCTCTCTCTGCTGGCATGGACTTTTTAGGAAATGCTGCAAAGGACTTAGCTAATGCTGGAACTGAAGTTGCTAATGCTTGGGAAAACGTAAAAGATAAACTTGGTACAATTGGTCCCGCCGCTGAATCCGCAAGACAAGTCGTAGATGAGCTTGGCCAAGCCGGCGCTTCTAATTCTCAAGTTTTTGGTTCTGGCCCCGGAGGATTGGCTAATCGAATAGAGTATGCGGGAGAAGTCTTAGAGCATTTTCAGGGAAGATCAGCAACAGTAATTAGTGGCGTTGTTAGAAATGTAGACGATCTCCAAATTGCTAATATGAGTCTGGGTATTTCCATGGAAAACTTGGCGCAAATGCAAAGAAGCGCCAGCATTATGGGAGAAGATTTTGGATATCAGTTAGGAGCGCAAGCTAGACAAACCGTCCATTTAGCAAAAGAGTTTGGAGTAAGCGAAAGAGCTATTGGTAAAAATATCGATGCTATGATAAGTGACTTCGGAACTTTTGGCGGTTTGTCGACAGAAGCTCTTTCTGCTACAGCGGCTTATGCAGCTAAACTTGGAGTAGAGATTAATACACTCCAGGGAATCGTTGGTAAGACTGATGATTTCGAAGGTGCTGCCCAAGCTGCAAGCGAATTAGCGGCAACTTTTGGTATGAATATTGACGCAATGGAGCTAATGACTGCTGACCCTGCAGAAAAGATTGATATGATGAGGCAAGCCTTTGATGAGACTGGCCAGTCATTTGCAGATATGAGTCGACAAGAGAAACAGCGACTTGCTGATCTTATGGCTAATGGAGACGTTAAATCACTCTCAGGAATGCTAGATCCTTCGAACATGGACGTAGATTTTAGTTCGTTCGAAGATGCATCAGCTGCTGCTACTATGGGCGCAGTATCTCAAGAAGAAGCCAACTTAATTCTTGCTGATTCAATCAAAAAACTTCATGAGCAAATGAATCATCTCGCTAATGCTTCAAGCCCATTTGGAGCTTTTATTCAGGGTATTGTCACTGGAATAATGAACTCTGAAGAAATGAGAGACGCCTTAAGCAATCTAGCTCAAGTAATGAACATAGCTTTCAGGTCCGGAAGAGAATTAGCTGACCTTATTATTGATATGTTCCCTGGCGTTGATGATCTACTTACGGGTCTATCGGACTTCTTTGATCCTGGTCGTTGGCAGACAATGTTTGATGAAATGATGACTATATTTACTGATTTCTTTGAAATGCTTTCAGTAGATCCAGTTAATGCAACGCAGAATATGCTTGATAGAATGCAAGAGCTATTTACTAATTTCTTTGAGCACGACAGTTTAGAAACGCTAAGAAGAGGCGCTATAGCTTTTATTACCGCGTTTGGTGGAATTATTGCAGGGTCTATTCCATGGATAACTGAAAAAGTAGTTGAAATGATCCAGAGTATAGCTAATATATTATCTGGTCAAGGAGCTTCTACAAGTGATCCTAATAGTATAGGTGGCGCTTTAAGCAATGCATTCGCACAAGCATTCGCAGCTCTACTTCAAGCTATTCCACCATTAGCTAGCGCACTTTTCGATGCGTTAGGCCAAGTATTAATGGCAAATTCTGATAAAGTCGCTTTAGTAGGCGCAGCTTTAGGAGCTATATTCGCAGCTCAAATAGCTATATCAGTTGCTAAAGCGTTAGCTATAGAGTGGGCAAAAAATAAAATACTCGGTTTGATGACAAGTACGGCTCAAGAAACTGTTGACGAAGCAGTTCCAGAAATGGATGGTAACGTATCAGAGCGTGTAGTTCCCAGCTTCAATGATCTCTTACAGTCAATTAAGGACATCAAAACTCGAGATATTCTCGAAGCTGGAGCAAAAACTCTTCTTATAGCTGCTTTTATTGGAACTGGTTTGGTGATGATGGTCGGTGCTATGGCTCTGGCTTCTGCAATCATGATTCCAATTCCGTTTGACGCTGTTATAAAAGCTTTTATTGCAGTGGTTGCCGCAATAGGAGCAACTTATGCTATAGCCCAAGCCGGAAAACACCTTAAGCCTAACGTTTTAACTCAAGGTGGACTAGGGTTATTAGCTGGAGCCCTATTCTTAGCAGTGGCAGGTGGAGCTTTTGGTTTAGCGATTAAAGCAATAGATTATGTTATCGGGGATATGGATTTCCTCAGGGTCGTAGCTCTCTTTGGAATGTTAGCGCTTGCAATTGGCTCTACTTTTCTCTTGGCTTTGGCTGGTGCTACTTTGGTAGCAGATGGCGGTATAACTCTTACCTGGGGTGCTCTTGGATTAGTGCTTGGTGGATCGTTATTTTTAGCCGCAGCAGGCGTAATGTATGGATTGGCTCTCAAAGCTGTTATCGCGGTCTTTGATGGTGTCGATCTCATGAGAGCTATTGGGATAATGGGAACCTTGATAACTGCTGTCGGTACAACTATGCTGCTGGCAATTGCTGGAGCAACGCTAGCAGTAGGAGGACTGCTCCTTGCTGTTGGTATACCCGGATTAATGGCGGGAGCAGCGTTCTTAGTAATAGCTGCAGATGAATTTGCTCCTGCTTTAGCATCGGTAGTTCAGGTCGTAAGCGGTGCTGCCGACATGGATAAAATTGATCAAGCGCTGGGGATTCTAAGAGAATCAATGACATTAATCACTGACATGGCCGTCATGGCTGCAGCATTTAGGCTTTTTTCAGGGGTGGTCGGAGTATTAGAAGAGGGATTAGTAATAGCGGGAGATTTTGCTGTTACCGGGTTTGCACAAGTTGGTAGAGTTCTTGACGCTATTAATGATATTCCCATTACAGATCCTGAACGTACTCAAGCTGCTGTAGAGATTACTGGAACAATTGTTGAAGCTCTCGCAGCGATTGGTGATCTTGGAATCAGTATGGCTGGAATGGGAGTCGTAAGTGAGATTTTTGGTGGTCCAGATTTAGAAACAATGGTTAATATGTCCGTCAGATTTATTGATGCAGTCGGTAATACTCTATCTAGATTAGTATCTCAATTAGCTGGATTTGCGGGAGAAATGGATGAAGACACATCACGAGGAGCTGAAGCCCTTGGAGGAATGCTTAACGGTGTTGCTTCATTAATTCAAGCTCTATCAGGGCCTTTTCAAGAAGTCTTGTCTGATCATGGTTTGTTAGATTCTATGGCGGAAATAATTGGTGGACCAAGCGTGCAAGAAAAATTAGCTTCTATTGTCACTGGTATGACACGGATGCTTAATGCAATGTCCGGCTCTCTTCCTGCTCTAGCTAGATCAATGAGGTCAGCTCTTTCCCAAATGCCTGAAGACGCTGATACGAAAGCAAAGGCTTTTGGATCTATGCTAAGTGGTGTTGCATCAGCAATGGATATGTGGAATTCATATGATAATGAATTAAGCGAAAGAGAAGCTGAAAGACGAGGAAACGCTGACCTAGAAGGTACATTTGAATTTAGAGAATCAGATTTTGCTCGAGATATGCGAGGTATTACGAATATTTTAAATTGGGAAGGCTGGGGTCCAATGGCTCAAGCAATGTCGAACGCTGGAGCAATAACATTTGATTTAGCTGCTCTTGATACTTTCGCTTCTGGAGTAGTACAACTAGGTAGATTATCTAGGAAAACAACAAGGGGCTTAGACGATATTTATGAATCAGGAATTATGGAGTGGGATGCAATCTGGGTAGAAACAGTAGTAAGTCGAGTTGCTGCAGTTGTAGCATCTTATAATAGGACAGCAGCTTCTATTGCATCAATTAGCCCGATTAATGTTGATGCTGTGTTAGAGCAAGTCAATGAATCCCTTAGAGTAAGAAGAGATAACTTAACTATAGAAGACGGGCATGTTACTATTAACATGAGCTTAAATGTAACCATGAAGGCTGAAGACGTTGCTATTCCATTAATTGAAGAAGATTTAGTGGTTAGAGGCAGCAGCTCTAAAGTTCAAAACTTAGGAAATAACACAGCGTAGGAAAAATAAATGACTGAAAAGAGAAAAACTAAATTTAGAGAAGAAACTGGACCTTTTGGAGTTGGGGATTCTGTCGAAGATATTGAAAGCTTAAATATATTTGAGACAGTTACAACTCAAGAAGGATTCGATGATTTGCTAAAAGATCTGGATGAAGATCAAAAAAAGCACGTTATGAAAGAAACACTGGAGATGTCGGATAAATACCAGCATGTGTTGACAAAAATAACCGAAATTTTATCTTCTAGAGAAGCACAGCAAAAATTTAAAGAAATGGCTATGAAAAAAGCTGGAGAAAAATAGTTATACTAAAGAAATAATTGTTTTTTAGTTTACTAAGGTGAAAAATGGCATCTAATCCTCAAAATCCTGATCTCGGCCCAGAAGCTCCAGGCGTTCCTGGGGAAAGTGCTTCTGGCAAAACTTACCCAGAGTTTGCTCCATCGAGAGATCCGTCTAGTGCTGATCCTGTTCCAGAATTAGTTGATTTTGAAGTGTCTGACTTAAGACAAGCCGCAGTGGAAACACTCGGGTCTTATATGCTTGGAACAACAGAAAAAAATTATTACCACCCCAATTCACCGCTTAATCAGTCAAACCCTGATGATCCTAATATTTTAGGCACCCCCGCGCAAATAGACGTAACCGCCGGTCCGGATGAAAATGTATTTTTTGCTGATCTTTTAGATGAGGCAAGAGCTTATTTTGCAACTATTTCAGGAGGATCAACTCCAGATGCTATCGGCGGTGGCGCGCTAGGAGATATAAACGACTTATTAAATAAATCTAGCCAAACTGACGGTCATGCCCTTTTAGCAAAAATAGTTGGAGATGCTTGGAGTACCGTTAGGGTCTCTTCACCCAACACTAGTGATACTGGGCAGAATGTTAGAGACAAAATTTCGGATGTCCTTAAATATAATAGATTTCAACCAGGTGGAGACTCTCCATATATTCAAGATGAGGGCTATTCAGATGGTATGTTCAGCATTCAAAATGATCTGGGAAGATATGATCCAGAAGCTAACGCCGTTGCATTAGAAAGTTTAGCCAAAATTGCATTTTCGATGATGCTTACGGCCACTGGTGCTGGTCCTGACGCAAATGATCCAGACAGCGCAGATTCTACAAATGCGATCGGTGCTGGAATTATGAACCAGCTTCAGCTTCAAAAGATAGACACATATAACTTAGAAACAAATTATGCTACTGGTTTTCCTGGAAATCCCCCTCAAAATTATGGCGTAGTTCAAAAGGGAATAAGAAGAAAAGGGTCGAAAACAGAAGATTATGATGCTAAAAACTCAAAATCTTATGGTGTTTTAAACAGTTATCTTGAGCCATTTGACGGACCATTACCGACAGCAATGTTAATTTTGGCTGTTTTAGCTGCTGTTGCAGTTTTAATTGCTGGCGTTATATTAATGGCGGTCATGACGCTCATATTTCTCTTATTTTCACCAGCTGCTGAAGAAGAGCCTCCTGAACCACTTCCATTGGGAGCTGCAGCTGGCCAGCCAGATTTCGGAAGATTCAGCATTCGTAAATGGTTGCAAAAGATGCTTCGCCTTCCAATTATTCGTTCTGGAAAGACTTGGATTGCAGCGATGTTTTTTGGAGCTATCCAATTTTATTGGAGAATAACGGACGCGATTTCTTCTGGCTACTTTATAGTTGTTTCTCGCGCAGCAATTAGAGATTTAGAGCAGATTAGTGATGCTTTAGCTTCAGCTGACTTTAGTAATATCGTTGGTGGACTAGAAAGTATATTCATTGTACTGGATGCGTTTGCCACTTCTACATCATTCCAGTTCTTGAATACTTTAACGGCTCTTGGAGATATAGTTTTGATGTCAGGAGGAATCAACGGCGGTGGATACATGCCGTTCTCCCCTCACCTTATTGCTGCTCTAGCTCCTGATAATGTCACCCCATCAGTTGCAAATTTGCACAAAAAATCTAGAACTTGGATGAATCCCGAAGAGCCTGATTATAGATTGGCTTGGAGATTTGGTTCGCTTCCAAGTAGATATATTCTCCCCACAAATATTTTAGGGTCAGCTGCTGCTTTAGGCAGGAACAACGCTTTTGCCGCGGCATCTTCAATGCCGAAAGGTGTCGGAGGTTACGGTGATAAAACCGAAAAATTCGGCTCAAATGACGTCAAGGATGTAGGAGAAAGCACAGAAGCTGGAGAAGAGAAATTCAGACCCAGTCTAGTAAATGGAAGATATAGCGCTGCTCAAAGAATGGTATATGAAGATATTTTAGACGCTTATTATATACCCTTCTATCTTCATGACCTTAGGACAAATGAAATACTGGCACTTCATACTTTTATAGAGAATTTTACTGATAGTTTTTCTCCTGAATGGACATCAGTAAGTGGTTTTGGTAGGATGGACGACGTTAAGATATATAAAAAGACCACTCGAAAAATGGGATTAAGTTTTTATATGGTCGCAACTAATCCGGAAGACCAAGATGAGCTTTATTATGCGATTAATAAGCTTGTCACCATGGTATACCCACAGTGGTCTGCTGGAACTCAAAAAACAGTACATTTTGATGATGTCGACAAACACTTTATCATGCCATTCTCTCAAGTCCCCACTGCATCTCCATTAGTGAGATTGAGGGTTGGTGATTTATGGTCTTCTAACTTTACTACTCATTCGCTGAGTCGACTCTTTGGGTTAGGGACTAGCAGCTTTCTAATAGATGGAAAAGTCCCAGGAGGGCTTGAAGACGGTGGAACAATTGATGAGTTGCGTGAAAACGTGTCTAAAGTTCTCGAAAATCTCCAGGATTTAATTCCAGACAACCAAACTGGTCCACCACCCGCAGAAGAAGCGCTCGCAAATAATGCTGCAGCAGCTCTTGGCGGTGTAGGAGTAAGTAAGGGGTTACCTCTTGGAACCAAGGTTTGGATTGCTTCTTCAAAATATAAAAAAGGCACTTTGATAATCGAAAATATGAGTTTCGATAAAGAGGGCGGAAAAGTTAAAATTACGCAGCCAACTAAAGGAAAAGTCGTTGGTTATGTAATTAAGCCTGTAATTGATATGGATGCTCCAGACAATAAAAAGACTGCTCGAAAAAAAGCAAGAGCTCGAGTAAGATATGCTGTAGAGGTTGATCCAGACTCCCCAGCTAGAGCAGAAATGGCTACTTCTGAACCAGATTGGAAAGGAGTGCTCTTAGCTGGACACTCTGATTTACAAGTGAATTTAGATGAAATGGTTCTAGACGCAATAAGCCAAGGAATTGGTGCCCCTGCAGATGCTGGCGGCATACCCAATCCATTCGCAGAACCTCCTGAGCCGACTCTATTTACTGCAGACTTTCTAAATGATTTCTTCAGCACAAAAAACAATTCTATTGTTAGAAGCTTTGAAGAGTCCGGAGGAAAGGGTATTGCTGGAGCAATAACCCAGTTAGACTTTGACTGGAATCTTGCTCCGTGGGACGAGAGGCACGGATCTAGAGCTCCGACATATGTTAAAGTAACAATGGGTTTTGATCCCATTCATGATATTCCACTTGGACTTGATCACGAGGGCGGAATTAGAGCTCCGGCATACAATGTTGGCAGTATTGTGAGAGGAATATTTGGGTCAGGCGGTACTCTGCAAGGAGAAATCGCTGCAGTAGAAAACTTAAGAGCAATTCGTGGTCTATCTAACACGTCACCTGAAGCTGTTGAAGCTGAAGAGGGCACAACAGATCCAGAAGCGGTGGCAGATTAATATGGCCATTAGACGAAATGCAAGAACTGCTGTTTTAAATTTTGGAAAACAATATGGCACTGGTCGAGCAGGAATAGCCATATATACTGCCTGCAAGCTTGGAACAATAACAGTTACTCAAAGGCAAATTAAAGATGGAGAAAGACTAGACACAATTGCTGGTCAAGTTTACGGTGATGCAAGTCTTTGGTGGGTCATTGCGGCTGCCAGCGGAATAGGTTGGAATCTTCAAGTTCCACCAGGGGTTGTATTATCAATTCCTGTTGATTTAAATCAAGTCAACATGTACGTCGGGTAAAAAGTGGGAAATTTTCAAGATTTAACAGACGCTATATCTGAATTAAGCATGTATACTGCTGCAGCTACGATAGACGACTTTCTATTAAAGGCTGTTGCTGGAGATGCGGTTGTAGGCACTGGAGCCGGTGGCGACGAGCTTTTTAATAACTCTGCGCAAGCTCAAATTTTAAAAATGATAACTGGTGTCCAAGACGGAGGCGTTTTTTTAGTTGATATGGCGATGGAACTTGAACAGTTTACGGCCCCTGCAACAACTGGCACCTTAAGCCAAGATGCTCTTACAGAACTTTTCTCTCAATTTGAAGAGCTAGCAAAATCTTTTAAAATTTTAACAAGCCACGAAATTGCAGCGACAGCGTCGACCGGAGTAGTCGACACTCAGTTCAATATCGAGCTTTTGCTAGGAGAATTCTGGACAGCCGACGGTCATAACGCAAAAAATCCACAAAAAGCATATCCGTCAATGGGAATAATTCAAATTCTTCCAGCTGCTTTAAATTATGCAGTTAGGGATACGGGTGCTGTCGAAATATTCATGAATATGATTCCCACTTTAGAGTGGTCAAAGTGTGTTCCTTATCTTGATATGCGAATTATTACACCATCTCAATCAGTTACTAGGGATGGAGACGGTAATATTAAAATAGCTGACACTGTTTCGCAGATGAGATTTTTAAACGGCACATCGATAGTTACGGGTCCAGATAAAGATATAGCCTCAGCCACTGCTATGGATCTAGTTTCTACAAATTTAAACAACTACATAGCTAATGAAGCAGCTGAAGCTGCTGGCGAATTAGATTCGACTGGAATAGCGGCTTATTATGGCTCAGCGGGTATGGAGCTTTTTACATCTCCTCAAACTTTGAATGTGGCTGCAGAACAATATTATAATCTCGAAGCTGTAGCAGATTTAAATCACCAGCAACGTGGTGGCCCCGGTGGAGATCCAACCAAGCCGTGGCCGGGAGATGCCGGCGCTAGTAGAGTAGCGCCTGTCTTGGACAGAATGCGACCATTTATGACCCTTAATTCAATAGATATTAAAGTGGTTCCAACTCGAGGAATGATGTCTACAAAATCTGCAGAAGTAAAAATTACTTTGCATGATCGCTCTCGATTAAACGAGATTTCTGTTCTCACAAAACCAGATTCATTTGGAAAAACTGAGCTTCTAATAGAGTGGGGATGGAGCCATCCCGATCATTCTGGTCCGAACGGTAATGGAAACACAAGAAATCCATTTGGAAAATTTTTAAATGCTAATAGGGTAAAAGAAAAGTTTGGTGTTTTTAACAGCAAATATGCTTTCAAAGATGATGGTCAAGTTGAGATTACATTAAGCTGCGTCTCGCGGGGTGCAAATGCAATAATTATCACTAACGTAGGTCTTTCTGACGAAGCTGTAGAAAAATATCGAGCTTTTGAAACTTTGGTGCAAGCTGTGTCAGAATTTAGAAGAAGCTTAATTACAGAAACGCCACAATTAGCAGACGTCGCGGGTTTTTCTACTCTTTCTAACTTAAGTCCAACCAATGCTGCAGATTTATTTAGCGGAGACAAAGCGGTAGAGATAGATGCTTTTATTACTGCGAATAGGACAGGCGAAGGAGACGCGTCTGATTTGGCTGATATGTTAGAGGACTTAAAAACTTCTGCCTCTTCTGTACAGAGATCTATAAAAGATATTATAGACGCCAAGAACACGGTTGCAAAAAATACTCAAGACCCGTATCTGTATGCAAATGACGGCGACTCCCCCAGGTTTGCGAGTAAGACTGGAATTGGAGTTACAAATCCAGCAGACTGGTGTTCATTTGGGAGATTAGCCGCGTTATATATAGCTGCACCCTTGATGACAACAAAACAGTATAATGAAATCCAACTTATTTTTTATTGCTTCAACAATAAATCTGGTTATATGTACGACCAAAACATTGCTAATTTTCCTATTCCGATGACTGGAAATACTGGATTTGCTAAACTTTTTGAAGAGTGGGTAGAAGAAAAAGTGAACGTCACGGTTGGAACTTTTATTGCTTTTATGAACCGATATTATCTAACTAATATGGCTTCTGATGCTTATGGTTTTGGAAACTTGTTTTCTAGAGACGAAGAGGGAAATGCGAAGGTAGACGAATCCCAAGTTTCAAACTTAAGTACGCAAAAAGATAGTATTCTCGCGGATGCTTATGGCGAGAATGCAGAACTAACCTTTAAATTACCAAGAATCAGAATAGTTCCCGAAGCAGTTCCTTGGGGCGGAAATCATCGAGGATCTGGGCTCTACACTACAGAGAATTTCGGCCCAGAAGACACTATCTTGAGGCTTCACATATATGACGATGCGGCCGATAAATATTCAGGCTTACACGATATAATAAAAGCAAAAAGAAATTCTGCCATGGGTGCTTTAAGGGTGTCCGCTGGAGAAGCTAGCAGCGTAGATCAATCAAATTGGTCTGAATTATACACACAGCTTACTACAAAAGCAGACGAAATCGGTCTTTTAGAAAAAGTAGAAGACCAGGAAGGAGGTACAGGAGAATATTTTAGAGTCAAGGGTGGCGTTTCTGCTATGAAACACTTTATTTCGCAAAACATGCCTACAATAAAATTCGGATCTCAAAACTCTGCAGTTACATCACTTAGCATGCAATCAATGCACAACCCTCAAGACACCACTATTCACATGCTCCGATCAATGCGTTCTACTGGCCAATCCCCTCAGGGTGCAGCTGGAGCTGTTGATAGGGGCCTTCCAATTCGTATGATGCCAATCCAAGCTAGCGGTGAGACTATGGGATGCCCTCTTTTAGCACATGGACAACAGTTTTTTATCGATCTTGGCACTGGAACTACTGTTGATAATGTTTATGTCGTATCGGGTTTAGATCATTCTATTACACCCGGCGAATTTAAAACAAAGTTTAAACTTATACCAATTGATGCTTTCGGAGCTTATGAGTCTATGGTCGATGGAGCTAATGCTGCTTTAGCTCAAATCCGAACTCTTGGAAGCGAAACTGCCGAATAAAAGCCATAATAATTTTGAAAAACTATCATCTTAGTGTTATATTTTTCACATGAAAATTGTAATTCCCCGAAATAGATTTTTAAAAAATCTTTTTTTAGAATCTGATGGTGAGTCTTTTATTTGGAAAGATTCTATTGATAAAAACTCTTACATACTTGGGGATAAAACCAGCTCTAGATCTATAAATCCAATTTTTCAGATTTTGGGAACCACTCCTCCACTTTTAATTTCAAAAGAAGTTAAAAATTCTTATTCTTTGCTAGGAGCAAAGGAAAATTTACCAATTGACGCAGTGCAGTCTTCAGAAGAGATGATTGGGAATATTAAAAATTCTTTTAGAGCCTCTAGGGAAGCCCTGAAAGAACTTGAAGATCATGGGTACTTAGACACTTTTATGGAAACCAACCAAGTCATTCAGAGGCTTCAGAGAGCCCAGATCGATTATAATGGTTTGCGCCAAGCAATAGAAGATAAAGACATAAGGAATATATCTGTTTCTAAAACGTTTTTCCCACAAAAAGATGGCTTTTTAAAAGTTCCAAAATATAGTTTAACTCGAACTCTTACAGGAAGAATGACCATCACAGATGGTCCACAAATTTTAACTGCTCCTAAGAAAATTAGAAAATATTTAAAGTCTTCTTTTCCAAATGGAAAAATTTGTCAGATAGACTTTATTTCTTTAGAACCTAGAGTTGGAATGTTGCTTAATGAAGAGGATCTAGGAGAAGATATTTACGAATATTTGGGTAAAAAACTCTTCAGTCAAAAAGTTGCTAGAGCAACTGTTAAAAAACTGGTTCTTTGCGCTGTTTACGGTGCTTCAGAAGCCACTATTAAAAGATCGATTCCTGAAGGAATGAATGTACGTCAACTAATAAATAGAGCAAAAGAGATTTTGAATTATGATTTAGTAGTTAAAGAGCAAACTCACAATTATCAAAAAACTGGAAAAATCAAAAATTTCTTTGGTCGCCCAATCCAGCCTCAAGATAATCGAGATTCCTTATTATATAATAACTACATTCAATCTACTGCTGTTGATGTAGCACTCTTGGGTTTTGGAAAAATTTTAAAGCAAGCTCCTGCTAGAGTTCGTCCTATATTTTTTATTCACGATGCTATGTTAGTTGATCTTCATCCCGACGACATAGAAAATTTTAAGAATGTTTCTAAAAGCATATTTATAGAAGGCTTGGGAAGGTTTCCTCTTGAATTCCAAGTTTTAGGTTGATATTTATAACTAATTGGTTTTAAAAATGAACGCAGAACTATATATCAGAAAACATATTCGAAAAATTCTCTCAGAGCAAGAGAAGAAAAAAGAAAAGAATAGCAAACCTAAAATTCGATCTGTCGGTGTCGGCGGTGGTGGATGGAAAGGAAGAATTCAGGATGCTGGTGCTCTAGCTCAAGATGACCCTGCTTTGCTCATGAAAAATCTTAAAGTTGTGAAAAGAAAACAGACGGGAAGCGAGCTTGACATACTTCAAGACTATCTTGAACAAGCAACTTCAGAAACTGAAGAGATGAGCAATGTATACGATCTCAAACTGAACCCGCCAAAAACTAAAGACAAGGATGGCAATATCCTCGAAAGTATCGTTATAGAATCTAAAATTATCCCTCCGCGAGACGCTCAAAAATATATGGAGCATGCCATCGTAGGAATTACGAATGCTTTTAATCTTAATTGGAACAAAGAAATAGAGATTACTAGAAGCGGCAACAAGATAGTGGTTTATTTAAAATGAAAATTGAAGAATTATTAAGAAAATTTGTTTCGCAGATTTTAGAAGAAGAAAAAAGTAAAGAAGAAAATCTTCTTGGCGAACCAGATCTTTCTAGTGAAGATGAACGAGCAGAAGATGGCGAAGAGGGACACCACGATGAACAATCCACGGTTGCAGGTATTGCAGGTTATACTCTACCCCTTGGAGCATCAAATCATCCTACATCTCTAAAGCAGCGCGGAGATATTGCGGGTAAAAGCTTTGGTGGAGCAAAGCCGGAAAAAAAGAAAAAGAAGAAAAAATCAGGCGGTAAAAAGAAGAAATGATATATCTTTTGGTGGTATTTCTAGTTTCATGTAATAGCTCTTCTGTAGAGACTCAAGAAGAGCTCGAAGCTAGGTGCACCCCCGTTCTCCAAGATATATTTAGAATTCAAGCCCATCGCGATATTATAAGAAAAGATTTTGAGTTAACACTCTTAGACTACTCCGCAGGGAATGTAAGCGAAGAATCTTGGCAAAATGAAAAAAATGTTTGGTTAGATAGAGAAAATCAGTTAGCCGGTGAAGTAAATCGGCTTTATAGTTATTCTTATAGAACCAAATGTTTAGAATGAAAGATTCTTTTTTTGAAATTGATGATTTAGTAGCAGTCTTTGGTGGTGAAGTAGGGCAAGACGGAAAATTTGCCGATAAAATATCAATTTGCAGAGTTTTAGTTTGCGGCGAAAATGATTTAATAGTAGAAGACATATCTAGATCATTTTCTAGAATTAGTCATCATATAGTTTCTAAAAGCATCTGTCATAAATTATTCATGGACGCTGATGAGCTAGCTAACGCATCTCCTCTTAATCCTTTAGCTGGAGACCTTGTTTTAGCTTACTCGCAAGACACCTTTAAAAATGATCCTCCAACAACGATAACCGGAATTTTATATAAGACTACTTACAGAATGGGTAAGCCATCAAAAGCAATTTTAATTTGTGGAGATGAGATGAAAGAAGTTTTCTATAATACCCTCATAGTTATACAGAGAAATAAAAATAATTCTTGAACAATTACACTTTGGTTGATATTATCATTATATAGCCGCTTGGCTATATTACTATAAACTAGATATTGCACATTAAACATTTGGAGGTTAAAAATGGCACTAGATCTAAATGCAATTCGAGCTAAGCTTAACAAGCTTTCTGGAAACAACAGCCGACGCGACACTTTGTGGCGTCCCCAAGAAGGTGAAGAGCATGTCGTCCGACTCATTGCTTTTCCCGACAACGACGGTCAGCCCTTTAAAGAGCGCTGGTTCTATTATAATATTGGTAACAACCCTGGTTTGCTAGCACCTCACCAGTTCGGCAATCCTGATCCTATTCAAGAGCTCATTAATGAACTTCGCTCTGATGGAAACAAGGAGAGCTATGAATTGGCTAAGAAGCTTTATCCAAAGATGCGAGCTTATGCTGCGGTAGTAGTTCGCGGTGAAGAAGATAAGGGCGTTCGACTTTGGTCCTTTGGTAAGATGGTATACCAGTCGCTTCTTAACATTATGTTGGATGAAGACTATGGTGATATTACCGATCCTACTACTGGTCGAGATATTAAGGTAGTTTGTACGAAGCCGCCAGGGCGGATGTATGCTGTTACTGATGTCCGTCCTCGAGGAAAGGCTACTCCTTTGGATGAAAGCCAAAAGACTGCAAAGGGTTGGATTAACAGCATCCCTAACTTGGACGATATGTACAACTGCAAGTCTTATGACGAGCTTGAGAAGATTGTAAACGCTTGGATTGGAGGCGACGAAGAAACGTCGACGTCCACTGGAACTTCCAGAGGATACAATAATACCTCAGCGAGTACCAATAATAATACCTCAACGAGCACCAATACCAATACTACTAGCTCTAATAATAGCTCTACGACTGATGCTGAAAAGAAGTATCAAAGTCTAGATGACGCATTCGCTGATTTGGAAGATGATTTTTAATCTTTAAATTATTGCTAGTTCTAAAGGGTGCCACTTTGTGGCACCCTTTTTCATTTTAATCATGAACATGTTGACAAAAACCTTTATATTCTAGCATGGAGGTCTTGCATGGCAAAGAAAAATACAGATGGTGATGATTTTACCACCGATCTAATTAAGTCTCTTAATAAAGAGCAAGGTTCACGGGTTGCATATAATTTAGCTTATGACGAGTCTCCGACTCACGTAAAACGATGGATTAGTACAGGATCAAAACAACTGGACTATATCGTGTCTAATCGGCGAGACGGTGGACTTCCTGAGGGGAGGATTGTAGAAATCTTCGGCCCGCCCTCAATTGGAAAATCTCATATTGCGATTCAAATAGCTAGAACAACCCAGCAAATGGGTGGGATTGTAGTTTATATTGATACGGAAAATGCTACTAGCGTTGAAAATTTAAGGCTTCTCGGAGTAGACATTTCAAGGCGCTTTGTTTACGTCGATACTCACTGCACGGAAGAAGTTCTTTCTATTGCAGAATCGACT
>MDTB01108886.1_pt1 | contig 17179 bp, 14 predicted proteins | sample 811161 | NCBI WGS metagenome assembly MDTB01 (sample SAMN05326650, study PRJNA326480) | marine metagenome | isolation source: seawater | place: Mediterranean Sea | collected 2009
ATCACATAATATAAATAATAATTATATTAAAAATAATATAAACAATAATTTAGATATAAATAATATAGTAGGTGCTAAAAATGGTTATATTGCTCCAGACCTTTTTTCTTCAGCAGAAATATTTTTACAAGACAATGTTAGTATTTGGTTTTCTGTAAAAATTTTAGGAAATGAAAATAAAGGGCAATTGATAATTGGTAAAGGTACTAATATACAAGATAATTCAGTTATTAATACTAAAGATAAGCAAGTAATAATAGGAAATAAAGTTACAATAGGGCATAATGTATCTATATTAGGACCTGTAAAGATAGAAGATAATGCTGTTATTGGCATGGGTTCAATAATAGAAGAAGGAACAGTTGTCAGAAAAAACGGATTTGTTGGTGCTAATTCCTTTATACCAAAAAATACTCTTATTCCAGAAGATACTATTTTTGCAGGTTCTCCAGCAACATTATTTAGAAAAGTCAAAAACAGTGAGAAAGAATATTTCTCGATAGGACAAAAAGTATATGAAAAATTAGCAATGGAATATAAAAAGTAAATATAGAAATGCTAAAAATTGTAGTTTTGAGTTGCAGTATTCCACCAGGGTTTATCTGAGAAAGATCTATAATCTATCTCGTGGGTCCAAGTCGACCGGTGTTGTTTAGTAAGTTGTAAATAGCTTTCAGCTATCTTTTCTGGAAGAATTAGACCATCTTTATCCTTTCCAATTTCTTCGCGAAGTTTTTCATATTTTTCTTTACCCAACATTTTTCCCAAAGTGTCTGGAGCATCAACAGCACCATCAATAATAGCATGTATAATATGAATACCTTTAGAAGCAAACTCATCACTTAAAGTCTGACATAACATCCTTCTCCCTCCCATTGCTGCTGCGTGAGAATGCTGTCCTTCATTACCTCTAACAGCTGCCGTTGATGAAGTAACAATTAAAGTTCCCATTTTCCTACCCACCATAAAAGGAAATAAAACTTTAGAGAGCCTAAATAGGCCAAGTGTTGCCATTTTCCAGCCTAATTCAAACTGCTTAACAGTAAGCACTTCTAATTTCTTGTTTCCTATTTGAGCTCCTAAATTATAGACTGAAACAAAAATAGGACCTATTTCCTTTTCTATTTGAACTACAGTTTCTTCTAGTGTGTTTTCATTTACTACATTTATTAGACTTCCTGAAGCGCTACCACCATTTTGTTTAATTTCCTCTACCATATTCTTTAGACCATCTTCATCAGTTCTTCTGGTCAAATGCACATGATACCCCTCCTTTGCAAATACTTTGGCGGTATTACCGCCAATTCCTGCACCAGCTCCAATTATTAAACACACATTTTTCATAAACTTACTATACTATATTTTTTACTGTGTATTAAACTTTAATTTAAAAAAAAAAAATTTATACTAAATTTATGAAAAATAAATTTTATAATGAAATCAAAAATATAGTAGGCTCTAAAAATGTTTTAGAAAAAAAGAAAGATAAGGCTGCTTTTGTTACAGGATGGAGAGCTTACGATGCAGATTGTGAAATAGTTATTACTCCTACTAAATTACTTCAGATGTGGGAAGTTCTAAATGTTTTAAATAAATATAATAAAATTATTTTAATACAAGCCTCTAACACTAGTTTAACAGGTGGTAGCACCCCTTTTGGAGAATATGATAGAGAATTAGTTATAATAAATACGTTAAAATTAAACAAAATTTTTCTAATAAATAACGCTCAACAAATTATAGCATTCCCCGGCTCCACTCTATACAAACTAGAAAGGTATTTAAAACCTTTTAATAGAGCTCCACACTCTGAGATAGGTTCTTCATGTATAGGCGCTTCAATAATAGGAGGAATATGTAATAGCTCTGGAGGAGCACTTATAAAAAGAGGTCCCGCGTACACTGAATTATCAGTATTTGCTAAAATAAATAGAGATGGGCAATTAACATTAGTAAACAAGCTTGGCATAGATTTAGGAAATACGCCTAAAGAAATTCTCAACAACTTAGAAAATAAAAACTTTCCTAATAATTGGGCTAATCCTGAAAATAAAAAAGCCTCCTCTACAGAATATAAAGAAACTGTAAAAAATGTAGAAGCTAATACACCAGCTAGATACAACTCTAATAAAAGTAAACTCTATGAATCCTCTGGATGTTCTGGAAAAATAGCAGTTTTTGCAGCAAGAATAGATACCTTTAAGAAAGAAGAGTCTGAAACTACTCTATATTTAAGTACAAATAAACCAGAAGATTTTACAAACTTTAAAAAAAGTGTTTTATCAAATTTAGAAAATTTACCTATTTATGCAGAATACATGCATAAGGATGCTTATGAAGCTGCAAAAAAGTATGGTAAGGATGCTTTTTTATTAATATATTTTTTGGGTACATCCACAATGCCCATATTTTATAAAATAAAAACTAGAATTGAGAGATATTTTAAATCTTCGAAAATTTTTAATTCAAAATCTTTGGATTATATTTTAAATATTTTAGCAAGTGCTTTACCAAGTCACCTACCTAAGATATTTGATAGTCTAAACAAAAAATTTGTTCATCATTTAATTTTTAAATGTGATACTAAGGATTTAAAAGAAATAACTAAAATTACAGACCTAATATTTAATAAAGAATATAACAATATAAGAGTTTGTGATGCTGAGGAGACAAAGAAAATTATATTAAACAGATTTGTTTTTGCTGGAGCTACTGCAAGGCTCGCAATCTTAGATAAAAATAGCAATTCCGAAATTCTTGCGCTAGATGTGGCTCATAGAAGAAATCAAGATGATTGGGATGAAGTTTTACCTAAAACTATTGCAGATAAAATTCATAAATCACTTCACGTTGGTCATTTTTTTTGCAATGTATTTCACAGAGAATATGCTGTTAAGAAGGGTAGCAATAATAATGCAGTAAAACAAATGCTCCTTGATAGATTGGATAAAATGGGAGCCAAATTCCCTGCTGAACATAATGTAGGTCACCTTTACAAGGCAGAACCAAACCACAAAGAATTTTTCAAAAGCCTTGACCCAACAAATAGTTTTAATCCCGGAATTGGACAAATGTCAAAAAAATCTTTTTATGGTAAAAAAAAATAAGATTCATATAATTCAAATATAAAAATAATTTTTTATCCTAAGTTAATTTATGAAGAAAAACTTTTTACTAATCAGCCTTTTGTTATTGCAACACTTTTTTATTAGTGCTCAACAACCTACTATTGTTGAGGTAGATAAAATTATAAATGAACAAATGAACCAAACTGTACCTATTATAGGAAATGTTGAGTCAAAAAAAGATACTAAACTTATGGCCTCTGTAGCAGGCAAGATTGATAAAATTCTAGTTGATGAAGGAACTACTGTAAAAAAAGGACAAGTTTTAGCTAGGATAGATTTTAACAATTATAAATACTTACATGATATATCTAAAGCAAATGTTAATAAAGCAAAAGCTTTATATGAAAGTTCTAAATTAGAAACTGAAAATAATTATTTAGATCTTAAAATTATGGCGGCACTAAAAAATAGTTCTTCATTTAATAGTGCAAAATATAATAAACTTGTTAAAAAGGATTTAATTTTAAAGGAAAATGAAAAAGTTGCTTTAGCAGAACTTGAAGTTAATTATAATCTTGAAAGTATAGCTAAGCTCAATATGGAAAAATCTAATGTAAAAGCAACTTTTAATGGTGTTATAGAGGAGTTATATATTGAAGAAGGGGAAGTTGCAAACATAGGTACTCCATTATTTAAATTAATAGATAGAAATAAATTAGAAGTACTAGCAGAAGTGCCTACTTCTAGAGCTCTAAATCTAAGTATTAATAATAATATTGACTTATATACTACTGATAATATTAACTTTATTGGAAAAATAAGATCAATAGGTAGTACACAGAATAAAAAAACTAGGACCACAAAAGTATTTTTAGATTTTCAAATTGCAAATAAAAATGATAATAGAAGTTTATTGCCTGGTGAAAGCATAAATTTATTGATACCGATCAGCTTTGGAAAAAATAAACTTACGATACATAAAGATGCTATTTTAAAGAGGCAAGGAATGTCATTAGCTTATTTAGTAGAAGACAATAAAGTAGAAATCCGCCCATTAAAATTAGGTGATGCTGTAGGAAATAGATTTATATTATTAGAAGGTTTAAAGGAAAATGATATTGTTGTTATTAAAGGTAATGAAAGACTAAGACCGGGACAACAAATAACTGTACTAGAGAAATAGAAATGAATTTAATAAAAGCATCTTTAGAAAGACCAATTGCAATCGTTTCAGTAATTATAATGACAGTTATATTGGGCTTTGTAGCACTTGATAGAATTCCCATACAAATTGCTCCAGATGTAAATAAACCTATAATTAGTATTACTACCTACTGGTATGGGGCTTCCCCTTATGAAATGGAGAGAGAGATAGTTAATAGGCAAGAAGAAGCTCTTCAAGGTGTTGAAGGAGCTAAGAAAATTACTGCCAATACTAGAGAGGGAAGAGCGGTTCTTACCGTAGAGTTTAACATAGGGTCTGATATGGATAAGTCACTTTTATTAGTATCTAATAGGTTAAACCAAATAGAAGATTATCCAGAAGACGCAGGTGAGCCAACTTTAGATACTGCAGGTTTAGATGACAATGCTATTGCATGGTTTATTTTAACTAAAACTGCTGGTAATGAAAGAAATATAGCTGCTTACGGAGATATAGTAGAAGATTTAATTCAAGATAGAATTGAAAGAATACCAGGCATAGCTAGAACTAACGCATATGGAAGCAGTGAGACTGAACTTAGAATTACAATTGATCCTGAAAAAATGGCTTATTATGGTTTAACTGTTGCTAATGTTGTTAATATTTTACGCAACGAAAATAGCTCCATTTCAGCTGGAGACGTAGAGGAAGGTAAAAGAAAGTATGTAGTGAGAGCAGAGGGTGAAATAAAATCTGAACAACAGGTTAATGATATTGTTCTAATTAGCGAGCAAGATAATAATGGAAGATATGGAAGAGTAACCATATCTAATATAGCAAATGTAGAATTTACATATAAAGAACCTAGGGCCATAATTAGATTTTTAGGCCAATCTTCCATAGCTATTAACGCTATCAGAGCAAGTGGAGCAAATGTAATTGATGTAATGAAAGACGTCAGGCTAGTATTAAATGATTTAAATAAAAATACTCTTCCAGAATTGGGATTAAAAATAGAACAAGTTTATGATGAAACTATATATATTGACTCCGCGATAGATCTTGTTCAGCAAAATATATGGTTAGGTGGAATTTTAGCTATAATAATTTTATTACTTTTTTTAAGGTCGTGGCAATCTACTGTAATAATTGCGTTAACAATTCCGATTTCTGTTGTTGCAGCCTTTGTGGCTATGGCTTTATTAGGTAGAACCATTAACGTTATTTCTCTTGCTGGTATAGCTTTTTCTGTAGGTATGGTAGTAGATGCTGCAATAGTAGTTTTAGAAAATATTTACAGAATAAAAGAGAAAGGTGAAGACAAAAAAACATCTGCATTAAAGGGTACGTCTCAGGTTTGGCAAGCGGTTATGGTGTCATCATTGACTACGGTATTAGTTTTTATACCTATTCTAATTATGGAACTTGAGGCTGGGCAATTACTTCAAGATATAGCTGTTGCTATTTCTGTATCAGTTATTATGAGTTTAATTGTCTCAGCTACGGTACTGCCGGCACTTACAAGTTGGATACTTAGTAACAAAAAAAATAATTTTTATAAAATTAGCTTTTTAGACACTTTTGCTTCTAAAGTAGCTAAGCTAATTTTAACCTATGTAAATATAGCTGTATTATCTAAAAAAGCTTCAATGGTATTAGTAAGTTTTTTAATATTTTCTACCCTACTAATATCTTATTTATTGTTGCCCAAAATGGAATATTTACCAGAAGGCAATAGAAATTTAATTTTTGGAGTTATGTTGCCTCCTCCAGGATATAATCTAAAGACTTTAACTGATATTGCAGAGTCTGTAGAAGCAAAAGTTAAACATTTATGGGAAATTAATGGCGATGAAAAAATTACTAATGATGCTTCACCTAAAATAAAAAATTACTTTTTTGTGGCAATCGCAGGAGGAAGAACCCTTTTTGGAGCAAGCGCCGTGGAGGAGACAAGAGTAAAAGAATTAATACCTATCATGACACGCTCTTTGTTTGGAGAACCAGCAACTTTTGGTTTTTTTACTCAACCAGGTTTATTTGTTAGGGGCTATGGAGGTGGTAGGTCTATTGACTTAGATATTATTGGTTCTGATTTAGATAATATAACCACTGTTGCTCAGAAGGCTGCAGGTTTAATATCTAAAGAATTCCCCAGATCTAAAGGAAATCAATTAAGGCCAAAGCCAGGATTAATTTTAGGTGCGCCAGAAATACAAATAAGGCCTAATAGAGTTAAGTTAGCTGATAACAAAGTTACAGCAGCAGAATTAGCTTTAGGTATTGACGCTTTTAACTCTGGCGTCAGGGTAGATGAGATTCTTGTTGATGCAAAAAGAATGGATTTGACCTTAATGGGCAGAGAGAACTCCATAGAACAGACACAAGGTATTGAGAATATTCCCATAGTAACTTCTAATGGAGAAATTATTCCTGTTTCTTCTCTATCAGATATACTTTATACTACAGGACCTACTGAGATTAGACATATTGAAGGGGAAAGAGCTATAACTATACAAATAAAGCCAGCAGATAATATTGCTTTAGAAGAGGCTATTGAGATTGTAAAAACAAAAATTGTAAACCCTTTACAAAAAAGTGGCTTACCCTCTGATACTAAACTTGATATTTCTGGAACTGCAGATGAACTAGTAGTTACTTGGAAAGCAATGGCAATTAATCTTCTAATATCAATAATAATGGTATATCTGTTAATGACAATATTATTTGAAAGTTTCAAGTATCCATTTATAATTATGTTAACTGTTCCTCCTGCTGCTGCAGGAGGGGTACTTGGTCTTTATTTATTAAACATATTTACTTTTCAACCGTTAGACATGCTTACAATATTAGGTTTTGTTATATTAAGTGGAATAGTAGTAAACAATGCTATTCTTCTTGTGCATAGAACCTTACAAATCATTAAAAATAATGATTTAATTATAAATGATGCCATTATTGAAGCTACTAGATCTAGAATTAGGCCTATATTTATGTCTACCCTCACTAGTATTTTTGGTATGATGCCTTTAGTATTATTTCCAGGAGCTGGTTCTGAGTTATACAAAGGCCTAGGCTCTGTTATAGTAGGCGGCTTGAGTCTATCAGCAATTTTAACCTTACTAATAGTACCACCCATGCTGAAACTATTTTTAGCTGTAAAGACATGAGCTTAATCGAAATTTAGATATATATATTTATTAAGACATTATATTATAGTATCATATGTTTAAGATGTTTAAGTATTTTAATATATTATCTTTTTTTACAGACATCCTAATTAAACTTTTCTTAGGAATAGTATTTTTTAATTATGGCTATGTTAAATTAACTAATATGATTAATAGTGATAGTCTGATATTGATAGATATGGTTCAAAAGATACCATTTTTTGGTTTATTTCCAGTATTTTTTTCTTGGGTATTAGCTTTATCAGAGACAATGATAATATTCGGTTTATTATATGGTATTTTTTCTTTTCTTCCATATTCTAGTATCGTCTCTAGGATAACAGGTTTAGTATGTCTTTTTCTTTCTTTAATTATCTTATATCAGCATATATTTATATGGGGTGATAATATTTTTTCTTATGGCCCTTTTAAGTTTATGAACGTTAATGAGGAAGGAAAAACTGTTTTAGGACAATTTTTAATTGTTCCATTATCTCTATATGTTACATTTCATAGTAGACAAAGCATATTTTTGATTAATGATGGTAAATAGTTATTATGTGTTCTATTATCATGCAATTCCTTTGAATTAAAATTAAGATTGTAAAACAAATATATATAAATATACTATACAATTAGAAAGTATGAATTATCCAAAAAAATTATATAGAAGAAAATTTTTAAAAATTATAGGTTTTTCAATAATTGGGTCGTGTGGATACAGGTCATATAATTATTTTAACAATAGACAAGTAAAAAGTAGTTGGACTGGAGAAGTTTTGAATACACCAGCCAAATTAGAGATTCATACTGTTAGTAATTCAAAAAATAAAAAAATATTAGCTGCAGTTGAAAACGAAGTAAGGAAGTATGAAAGTATTTTTAATTTGCAAAATTACCAATCTGAAATTAACCTGTTAAACAAAGAAAAATACTTGGCACAACCTTCTGACGAGTTACTTGAAGTATTAGAGAAATCCTTGTTATTATCTAGAAATACTAATGGAGCATTTGATGCTACAGTACAACCGTTGTGGGACTTTTATTACAAACATTATATCTTAAATCAAAATAAATTACCTCCTAAGAAAGAAAAGCTTAAAGTAGTTCAAAGTTTAGTAAATTGGAATAATATTAGTCTAGCTAACAATTCTATTAAATTATCTAATAATGCATCTATTACTTTAAATGGTATAGCCCAAGGTTGGATAACTGATAAAATTACTGAAATATTAAAGAAATTTGGCATAAAAAATACATTAGTTGACTTTGGTGAAAGTTATGCGCTTGGTTTGTATGACAATCAAAGGCCTTGGAGAATATTGCTGCAGGGTCCAAACAACATAACGAAAGTAATAAATTTATCAAATAGAGCTGTAGCCACTTCGGGAGGATATGGGACCGCTTTTGAGCCAACCGCTACTTATCATCATATTTTTGATCCCAAGACGGGCCTAAGCGCCAATAATTACAAAGCTGTTAGTATTCTCTCAGACTATGCTTGGTTATCTGATGGTATTTCTACAGCTGCCTTGTCAATGAATGAACCATTATTACTCAAAGCTTGTAAAAAGTTTGATACTACTCCATACATAATAGATAAAAATCAATTTAGTTTATTAGGCTAAAACATTAATTTTTTTTTGAAGCTACTAAAGGAGGACATTTAGAAAAATCACTTAACATAACCTGACAATCTAAACATCCTAAACATTCATGCATATTGATTTTTCCACTATCCATTATGGCTCCTGTTGGACAAACGGTAGAGCATGCTTTACAAGGGTTACCACATTCTTTTCTTCTTTTTAAATAATCATATATTCTAATCTTTCCTATTAATGCGAGGCCTCCTCCTAACGGACATATATACCTGCAATATGCTCTTTCTATATAAAAGCATATTAGCAATACAATTACTGTCCAAAATAATGCATTTTTAGGTGCTATAAACCTTAAGGTAATAGCTGTCTTAAAAGGCTCAATATTATATAAATAATTAACTATATTAGATTCTAATATTGTAAAAATTAAAATTAAAAAAAGAAGTATATATTTTACATATCTAATTTTTGATTCAATATTAGGGGATATGTTAAATTTCTTAATCCTTAATTTTTTTCTAATTATTGCAAGCAACTCCTGCAGGGCTCCAAAAGGACAAAGCCAACCACAAAATACGCCTCGTCCCCAAATAACTAAAGTAACTAATGTTCCAGATCCTATAATAAATATTACAGGCTCAATTAAAAATGTATCAAAACTTATAATTTGTGTAATAGGCATAGTAAAAAAGTTTATCAAGTGTATTACACTTAATTGCCCCCCTACAAACCAACCAAGCCAAACTAAGATCCAAATCAAAAATAATGTTCTAATATTTTTAAAGTGTTTGGTTTGTTTTGTAAAAAACTCTGTAAATAAGAAAAATGAACAAGCAGTTATAAGAGTAAAAAATGTTAAAGTTACTATTATTATATTTTTTTTCCAATATTTTAGGTAATTATCGTTATTATTATTTTCTATAAGAAAGCTTTTTGTATTATATTTATTAGGCAATTTATAGGTAAAATTTAAATCGATTGTTTTTCCCTTATCATTTTCTAATTCATAGATTATTTGAAAATCTTGCTGTGGATTTAAACCATACTCTGAGCTTAAATAAAATAAACCTTGACCTATAATATTAGGGGCTTTTTTAGCATGATTAAAAGGGAGCTCTTTAAATAGTTCACTTGAAAGGAGAATTTTTTTTTCATTTTGCTTTATAAAAAATTTTTTTTTATTGATTACATTTGCTATTCTGCCCTCATATTCAAGCCAATTTTCTCCTTCAATTGCTATATAATAAACTTGATCATCAACATTTCTTCCAGCTGATATGTATTGGTCAAACCATCTTCTACCAAGGATATTTACTCCTACTCCAGCCGGAGAGACATTGGCAAAATAAATATTTGCAAAAATATCATTTTCATTTTTATATTTTAGTTTTCTAGGAATTTCTATCGCAAATTTATTGAATACTTCATTTAAATTACTCATACTTATTTTTTTAGTTATAAGACTTTTTTCTATTAATAACTGTTGCCATGACATAGGTTGATAAGTTTCTAAATCAATGAAGTTACCAAGATCATTAGATGCTAGTATAATATTTTTCTGTCTAGCTAATTTTCTTGCTCCTCGCATCATAGCGTCCATAAAAAGTAAGGATGATGTAGTAGTTCTAGATACACCATCTATTTGAGTTAAGGAAGCAGTATCACCGGCTGTTTCTCTCATAGCTACATTATCACCTTTAATTGCCGCTCCTGTTAAATTTAGTGTCAAAGAAATTCCAGACGTAAGGTCAATATTTTTATACTGGTTCAAATATTTAATAAAATCATCGTCAGTCCTTCCTAAAATTGCTATAGGCTCAACGTGCTTTAATAACTCCACACTTTTAATAAATCCTTTTAAATCTATCCCTACTGCTATATGGAAAGGCCTTCTGGAATACCCTAGGCCTCTTGTTACATCAAAGGTCTCAAATATATATCCTAATAATTCATCATTTCTATAAATAGCTGATGACAATGTTTCTTTATCAATTTTTTTAAAGTTGGTTGCTGATGGAAATATTTTATTTACTAATTCTAAATTTAAAAATTTTTTCAAATATAAATCATTTATGTTTACTTCTTTAGTAACTAAAACTTCTTCCCTAAACTTTTCTTTTTTCGTTGATTTTTTAAGTAATGTAGGAGAACTGTCTTCAGATTTACAATATCCGGTTAAAGAAAGTGTCATTAAAGAAAATAGAAATATTCCAATTCTAAACATTGATTATGAAAAAAAATCTTTATAAAGTAGTAAGCTCCCTAGTTATAAGGAGCTATATAAAATTATTACTTTACAATTGTAAGTGTTACTGGTCCAAAAGTATGATTTGGTGGAGGCAACCTTCCTGGTAATTGGCTAAGTGATACGCCTTTGTCATCATAACCAACTTCATATTGTACCCAGTTTTTATTCTGCAACTCTTTGGGTAAATTGCTGGCAGTATCTTTATATTGCACCTTAACTTTAAATCTAAGCTGATTCATTTCTTTAGGTTTATCAGTTTTTAAACAAGCAGGCCCTTTACCATCAAATTTATCTCCACCTTCCGTAATACACCATTCTGGCTGAGGGCTTCTCTCACTAGTTTTTTTTAGCTTTACAATAATAGCTTCACCGCCGTGGTTTTTACTACTTTTATCAATTTCTAATACTGCCCAATATTCTTTATCGACCCAATTGTCCTTTGTATCTTCTGGTATCCCGCCTTGTAGATAAAGTAAATAACTAGGATAAAGCCCAGCAAAATAAAGTCGAGACTCATTTGCTTTAATTACATGACCATCAGCATTAACTTTAGTAAAAAGTAAAAATGCAAATACCAGACCTAAAATAATTTTATTCATAATTTCTCCCTGTCAATGTTTTAAAATAAAAAGCCCCGAAACTACTTTCGAGGCTTTTTACTATTAATTCTATAACTCTATAGCTATTTAAGCTTTTCTAACATATCCGAAACGTTTGTTAGAAGGGCCTCCTCCTGCTTCACGAAATTTAGTAGCTAGTCCCGCTAATTTATCTTCAGAAAATGCTGGTAAGTTTGGCATGTTAGTCGCCTCATTCATACTTAAACCATATATTCTGGCAGAGTTAAGTCCAAAAATAGCTTGTTTTGTTAAGCTATTAGCGCCACCCAATGCAGGTAGGTTATATTTTTTCTGCATATCTTCAGGCACCTCTAATCTTCTCATTGCTTCTATCTGCCATTGTGGTGAACCATACCAAACAGTATCAGTACCCCAAACAACGTGATCAGCACCTAATCCTTTTACAAGTGTTGAAACAAATGCTGCACAAAATCTTGGATGTGCTACAGCTGAATTAGCAAATGTAGAACCTAATTCACCATAAACGTTAGAAACACCATGTTCTTCAGGAATTCTAGCTAGATCTGATGCCCATTTAATATACCCGCCACTTTCTTCAAATTCCTTCCAAGCTTGATCAGGTAATTCTAAGAAAGGTCTTAGGGCAGAATGATAAATTACAAAGTTCATCTCGGGCCAATCTTTAGCTGCCTTAGGCACGTCATCTACTGTGGCATACTTCCAAACACCTTTAAATGACGTCTCATAATCTGGTGGTAATAAGCCTTTATGAATACAAATAGTATTAATACCATTTTTCAAAGATTTCTCATAAAAAGGGTACATTACCTTCTCATCGTCTAATCTCCAAGGATATTTAGATGGTGATAGTGGATCTCCAATAGTATATGATTTCCAAGAATTAGGCTTAAGCTCAGTCATGGCTCTTTCAGCTTCATCTTCCCATCCGTCTTGTTTTGGTGTGATAACAGAATGACCTAACATTCTTGTTGTTCCAGCGAAGTCATTGATCATGTCTCTTGCTGCTACGATTTGGTCGTTCCCTAATAACCACCAAGATGGATCATCAAAAGGTGCTCCAGAAAGTAATGCCATTTTAGTATCACTTCTATACCACAATTCAGCTATATAATTTTCAAATTTATACCTAGTAAGTGATAAGCCTTCTTCTTTAAGTTTAGGATTCCAGTGCTCGGCTGCGAATTCTCCCAATCCTAAAATTGCATCGTGTGGAAAATCATCCCTGAGAAAGTGTGTTTGGTCATCGAAAATAAATTGCCCTGCTAAGGCATTGGTTCTAGCAAGTGTTAACTCAGGATCTCTTGCTTCTGCTTTATTTACTTCAAAAACCCCTCCGCCATAAATTTCATTCATAGCTAAAAATGCCGTAGCCATACCACAGGATGTCTGTAGGAATTGCCTTCTAGAAAGTCCAAGATACTTTGAATTTTCTTCAGCTAACTCTAGCATTCTGTTTTCTACTTTTTTCTGCAAGTTTGATTGTTTAGGTGGCAGGTATTCGCCGTTTGAAACTATCTGCGTAGGTATTGGAAGATCTAAGTTGTTTTTCTCAGCACCTTCCACAAGCATGTGTTCTCTTTCGCTTAACCAACTGCTCATATACTCCTCCTTGTTAATGATTAATTGTTATTAAAGTATAATACACCAAAAATCAGAAAAGAAAAGTTAAAATTTAATAAAAAAAACTTAAGAGACTTTCTAAATCATAAATACCAAAAAAAAATCCAACAAATTTTTTAATATAAGATTTTAATTTAAGAAATTATTTGCTGGCAACAAAAAGATTAATCAATTAAATTATAAATTTAATCTAAATTAATAATATAATTAAGAAAAAAATATTAAAAAAAATAAATACTGATAATGAAAATTTTTAAAATTAATATCTGTAATAAATGTTGACTTGTGCTTTAATAGTTTGGTTGCTGAATCCCTATGATTGGAATGGTAAAAATATTAGAGAAACTTTTCTAACAAATATAGAATGTAAAAATAAAATTGTTTTAGATAAAAATTATTGTATAAAAATAGATAAAAGAAATAGTTTAACTAAAAAAGAATGGTTAAAAGATAATTGTAGTTTAAGTGAACATATGTGGATTGGAAACAAGATAAAATAAATTTTTAAAGGGAGACTATTATGGATAAAGAACAACTTAAAAAAGATCTATTTGAATTGTATGAAAAGCTTGAAAGAGATAAAGATTTATATAAAGAATTCATAGAGGATGAAGATAAGTTCTTAAAGGCAAGAGGTTACAACCCTATTGAGGTAAAGGATTTTTTTAAAGGAGTAACAGAAGAAAGAAGTTCTATATTAAAAGATGTTTTAGAAGAGCAGGAGAAAAAGTTCTAATAATTATATTTACTTTTTTATTAGCTTATAAGAGTAAATATTTATAATTGATACGAATTACTTTTTATAACGGTCAGAGTGTTCTGGATTACTATTTAAATTTAGAATTGTATTTGTTAAGTATATAGTAAGCAGCGGTACAGTATTAGGTTATACTGCTTAATAGTAGTTATTTTTCTCCATGAAAAAATTCTATTTAAAAATTAAACATAATTTGACTTAACATTTAGGCATCAAAAAGCTTAAAGAAATTATAAAATTAATAATTAGTAACGTATTATATTTGTGGGTAATGTAGAAAATCATAATACTTTATTTATATTTTACATTTCAATATAGGATACAATGGAACAAATTAAACTAATAAAAATGAAAGTAATCCTAAAAAAATATAAAAATAATTTTAAGCATTTTTTAAGATTTTTATTTTATGCACAACACAAAACTATTAGGCAATTTTTTTTATGAAATTTCTTATATCATTTACCAATAGATCAGGCTTCTCCATTGCAGCAAAATGCCCGCCTTCCGTAAATTTACTCCACTGCACTACATTATATATTCTTTCTACATAACTTTTTGGTGGCCAAGATAAAAATTCCTTTGGAAAAAGTGCGCATGCTGTTGGTACATTAACTTTATTATTATTATAATTTAGTATTCTTCCCCCTTCTATTCTTCGTCCATAATATATCCATGACGAGGATAAAAAAGTATTAGTTGCCAAGTACATCATAATGCTAGTTATGATTTCATCTTTAGTATAAACACTGAAAATATTTTTATCTTTTAAGTGAGACCAACTATAAAACTTTTCTATTATCCAAGCAGCAACACCGACTGGATTATCAATCATTGCGTAAGCCAAGGTATTAGGTCTGGTTGATTGAATTGCTCTGTAGCCTTCCTCCATGATTTGTTCTTTTATAAAATTCTTTTTCCATTTAGTTTCATTATTATTTTGCACACCATTTTTATCTCTCATTATCATTATATTTAGATGAATGCCCTTACAATTTCTTTTAAAGTCAGCGCCAAGCCAGCTTGTAATTGCTCCACCCCAATCCCCTCCTTGAGCATAATATTTTTTATAACCTAAATTCTCAGTTATAAGTTTATTGAAATACTTAGCTATCATTCTTGGACCATATGGTTTAGGTGGAGATGATGAAAATCCAAATCCAGGAATAGAAGGAGCTATAACATCAAAACATAGACTCTCATCTAATCCATATTTATTAGGATTAGTTAAAGGGCCTATAATTTTTTTAAATTCAAAAACCGACCCTGGCCAACCATGTGTAATTAAAAGAGGTAAAGAGTTTTTGGATACTCCCTTCTCATAAATGTAGTGTAATTTTAAATTATCTACTTTAGAAGTATATTGATTAAAACTATTCATTTTTTTTTCTTGTTGTTTCCAGTTATATTTTTTTAACCAATAGATACATATTTCTTTTAAAACTTTTTTGTTACAACCTAGGTCCCAACCATCAATATTAGGGACATTCTCCCAATTGTAAGTTGCCAATTTTCTTTTAATGTTAGATAATATTCTATTATTTATACGTATTTTAAATTTTTTCATTTAATTACTATAATTATTTAACATACAACTTATGTAAATAATATAAATATACTTTTGGAGTTAAAATGATTGATAAGATAAAATCTGTAGCTGTAATCGGTGCGGGCACTATGGGTTCTGGAATAGCGGCACTTGCCGCCGATAAAAACTGCACTGTACTTTTGCTTGATATATCAAATCAAGCTGCAGAAGCTGGACTTTCAAAAATCACGAATCAAAAAAGGCCCGTGTTAGAAAATCCAGAAAGTATAAGAAATATAACTATTGGTAATTTTAAAGATGATTTCCATAAAATAAGTTCTTTTGATTGGATTTGCGAAGCAGTAATAGAAAAGTTGGAAGTTAAAAAAGATATTTTTGAAAAAATTAACCAATTTAGAAATAAGGATTCGTTAATTAGCTCTAATACATCTGGAATCCCGCTAAAAGATATTACTGAAAATCTTGATGAGCACTTTTTAACTCAAGTTTGCATAACTCATTTTTTTAATCCAGTAAAAATAATGAAACTTTGCGAATTGATACCGGGAAAGCTTACTTCAAAAAACACGATTAATGTATTGAAGAATTTTCTTACAATAGAAATGGAAAAGGGAGTAGTAAATGCAAAAGATACAGTAAACTTCATTGGTAATAGAATAGGTTGTTTTTTTATGCTCAAAGGCTTGCATGAAGCAAAAATAGCACGGAAAGAAGGGTTATCTGTTGAAGAAATTGACAGCCTTCTATCAAAACCTGTTGGCTTACCTCCCACAGGACTATATGGTTTAATAGATTTAATAGGCTTAGATGTTATGTATGCCGTAGGAAAGAATTTAGAGAATAATCTTCCTAAAGAAGACGAAGGATTAAAGTATGTAAGCTTGCCTGATGAAGAACTACATATGTATAAAAAAGGGCAATTAGGAAGAAAATCAGGAGGAGGTTTTTATAGAGTTAATGTATTATCAGACGGACATAAAACAAAACAAGCATATGATCCTTCTACAAAACAGTGGCATGATGCCATAATGATTAATACATACTCTGATTTTGAAAGTAAGCTATATTTTGATAATACTAAACAAGGGAATTTAGTCTGGAATATTATGGCAAGTACTTTATTGTATGCAGCTGACCTTATCCCCGAAATAGCAGATGATATTGTTAATATAGATAGAGCAATGAAATGGGGATTTGCTTGGCAATTAGGACCTTTTGAAATGTTAGACAAAATTGGTATTCAGAATACTATTATAGCTTGTAGAGAAAAGGGTGTTCGTATTCCTAGAATGCTCAAATTATGTGAAGAAAATGGTTTTAATTATTTTTATAAAAATGGTTCGTATTTATCATCTGAAGGCGTATACAAAAGTATAGACGCACTTTAGAAAGGAGAAAGACTATGAATAAACTTATC
>MDTB01035393.1_pt1 | contig 17177 bp, 35 predicted proteins | sample 811161 | NCBI WGS metagenome assembly MDTB01 (sample SAMN05326650, study PRJNA326480) | marine metagenome | isolation source: seawater | place: Mediterranean Sea | collected 2009
AGATGATTGGGTGTTCATTGAAAGCAAATCAGGCAATCAGCAAGCATATAAATGGCTATGTGAACAGTACCCACACATAAACATTGAAAAAGTCAACTGCTATACTGGTGTACATATTGATAGCACTATTATACCATTACGTCAAGGACTTGCAATCGTTAACAAACCAAGAATAAAAAGCAAACGTTACCTCCCAAAGTGCATGAAAGATTGGGAAATTATTTGGGTTGAAGATTGTGTTGCAAGTGTGTTCTATCAATACCCATACGCAAGTAAATGGATAGGCTTAAACATGTTGGTTGTTAACCCAACCACAGTTATAATGGATACGGCACAAATAGAGCTAAGTAAAGTACTAGAGAAAAAAGGTTTCACAGTCATACCTCACACTTTAAGGCATGCAAGAACACTAGGTGGAGGGCATCATTGTGTGACTCTAGATACGTGGAGAGAAAGTAGGCCTCATCATGCTTAAAGAAGATGCAGTTGAAAAGCTAGTTGTAAAAGAAGTTAAAGCTCAGGTACAAGAGCAGGTAACACAAGCAATCGATGATCCTGAATGGGTAATTGACTTAGAAAATAAAATTACAAAATTTGTTCAAGATAGAATTGTTGCAAGGTTTAGTAATATAAGCACAGTTCCTGATCTTGTTGAAACTGTAAAATCTAGTGTAGAAAAAATGTTCAAAGATGGTTTTGTTCCAGATATTGAACACATGGTTGATAACACACTGTTGGTTCAAGCAGTTGACCAAGCCATAGAAAATCTTGTTACTAAAACTGTTGATCAATTGATATTTGATGAGAGTTGGATTAACAAAATACACACACAAATTGCAAGAGAAGTTGGCGATAGAGTCAAACGTGGATTGAGTGAAACCAATGTTTATGATACTTTACGTGATGTGGTTCTGGACAATCGTCATATAATACACGAAGATCTCAACAGAGAAGTTGTTATACAAGATGGTATAATAGTGGTACAAAATCATCTTGCAACAGAAACTCTAAGCACAGATTCAGATGTCAATGTAGGCGGGGCATTAGTTGTAGACGGTGATCTTGCAGTGAAAGGTAGAATCAGTCTAAGCAACGTAAGTTTTGATGAACTAAGTGACACAATTGAAAAAAATGCAATCAAAAAACTTAAAAAAGAGTTTATTGGCGAAACCTCTAATACCATAAGAAAACAAATACAAGATGGATTGAATGTTAAAAACATAATGGTTCGCGGAGAATCATTGGTAAACGACGATAGATTGAGTTCTGGTGTGACTAAAACTGCTATACAAGAATTAGGCAAACTTAAAAACCTACAAGTTGGAACAGAGCTCTCAGTTGATAATAAACGTGTAGGAATAAACACAAATGCTCCACGCAGTGCATTAAGCATATGGGATAGTGAAATAGAAATCGACATTGGAAAACGCAGTCAAAATACTGCACAAATTGGTACAAGCAAAGCACACAACCTATCCTTTATAACAAATAATCAAGAACAAGTTACAATAGACAAAGATGGCCTAGTAAGTGTTAAAAAAATACGTGTTGGCCGCAACATAATAATGACACATAACGAAACACCTGGTTGGAGTGGTGCCAAGGGTGATATCGTGTTTAATTATAATTATAAACCTGGTGACGCTTTTGCCTGGTTATGTCTTGGTGCATTTAGATGGCATGAGCTAAAGTCAGCATAATGGAAGTGTCATGGGTACTAAGTGAAGACTATGCCGATCCTATGGTTAAGTCAGAAACAATAAAAGACATTGGCACAACTTGGGGGTCATGGAAAACATGGCGTAGTTGGAGTACTGATAATGTACTTTGTGCGGACAACACCAAAGCACAAGACCTAATCAAACGTGCATTTCACAGTGTGTGTAATTTTTATATCCCTAAACAATCATATGCATTACTCAATCGTCCAGCAGGCGTAAAAGTTTTTGATGGCAACTTTCCGGATGACTTTCCTAAACAAGAAGATGTAATTGCTATGCATCTTTGTAGTAGTAGTGAACTAGTATTATGTCTTGGATTTGACCTACAAGAAGTCACCACAACAGATCCAAAGTCCAAGTTTCTCAGCAAAAGTTATCAAGCAGCAGTGCGTAGTCTAATTAAAAACAATCCAAACACACAATTTGTGTTCATTGACCATCCTGGAGAACTGGATAAAAGTTTTGAAAATTTAGAAAATATCTCTTGCGATACATATGAAAATGTGTTACAATTACTTACGTAATTAGGAGATATCTATGACTGCTCGTGTTGGTTTTTGTTGCAAATATCTGCATCCCGATCAAACTATGAAGCCTAAACTACTTGAAGAAATACAACGACCACTGACAGAAAAGTGTACAACCGTTGCATGGCTTAATAGACAAACTGTTAATGAAGCGGAACAACGACTGTACGACATAATGCATCACAACATGCAAAGTGCATACAATCTTGTTGAGTATGTGGGTAATCTTAAGCCTGGTTTACGTATGTGTCGACTCGGTAGCAATCAACTGCCTATGTACACACAACCTGACTGGCGTTACTTTTGGCAACAAAAAGGGATACGTGATGAACTAGCAGTAGGTTATGCTCGTGTAGGTGAACTAGCAAGACAACTGGATGTGCGTCTAAGTTTCCATCCTGGACAGTTTACAGTGCTTGCAAGTGATAATGAAGATATTGTTGAACGTAGTATAGAGGAGTTTGAATATCATGTTGACATCATCAGATGGATGGGCTTCGGCCGCAAATTTCAAGACTTTAAATGCAACGTCCATATCTCCGGTCGTAAAGGTCCAGCCGGCATTAGGGATGTCCTCCCACGACTTTCTCCGGAGGCGAGAAATACTATCACAATTGAAAACGACGAAAACAAATGGGGGCTTGAAGCCTCGCTTGAACTTGCCAAAGACGTTGCACTTGTGCTCGACATACACCATCACTGGGTCGCTTCAGGTGAGTATATTGACGCCACCGACGATAGATGTTCTCGCATAATTGACAGTTGGCGTGGTGTGAGACCTGCACTACACTATTCTGTATCTAGAGAAGACATACTGGTCGATCATGATCCCAATACACGACCAGACATGAACACACTGCTTGAACAAGGTTACAAAAAACAAAAACTGCGAGCTCACAGTGACTTCTACTGGAATCATGCAGTAAACGAATGGGCCGCTACGTTTGCAGAGCATTGGGATATACAGTGTGAAAGCAAGTGCAAGAATCTTGCCAGTCATGAATTTTACGATAACTATGTACAATGAACGAAGAAATACAATATATTCTGACCAAAGAACACGGTAGACAGTTAGACACTGTAGAGTTAATAGCCAGTGAGAACTTTGCAAGTGAAGCAGTGATGAAACTTTGTGGCAGTGTTTTTACCAACAAGTATGCAGAAGGCTATCCAGGCAAACGTTACTACAACGGTTGTGAAAACATGGATCTAATAGAGCAACTCGCCATAGATAAACTTTGCGAATTATATGGTTGTGAGTTTGCCAATGTACAACCACATAGTGGTGTCAATGCAAACACTGCCGTATATCAAGCTCTTATGAAGCCAGGTGATACCATAATGGGCATGGACCTGGCAAGTGGTGGACATCTATCACACGGTGCTCCACCAACACTTAGTGGAAAAGTATACAATGCAGTTACCTATGGTGTAGATGAAGATGGTTTATTAAACTATGAACAAATACGTGGTTTAGCTAAAATAAGTCGTCCACAAGTAATTGTAGCAGGTGCAAGTGCATATCCAAGACAAATTGATTGGAGTGCATTTCGAGACATAGCAGACGGCGTAGGCGCTTATCTTGTAGTAGATATGGCACACTACAGTGGTCTGGTTGCAGGTGGTGCATATGATTCACCACTACCTTATGCAGATGTCGTAACTTCAACAACACACAAAACACTACGTGGACCTCGAGGCGGTATGATACTGTGGAATAATTCTGATTACTCACGTAAAATAAATAGTGCAATCTTTCCAGGCACACAAGGCGGTCCACTAATGAATATCATTGCCGCAAAAGCACAGTGTTATATCGAAGCACTTCTTCCTAGTTTTGAACAGTATGCAGATCAAGTTGTGAAAAATGCTAAAGCAATGTGTACCGTATTTGAACAAAAAGGCTTTCCTGTACAAACAGGAGGCACAGACAGTCATATTATACTGATGGATCTTAGTGCTAGTAAATATAGTGGTAGACAGGCTGCAGACATACTAGAAGAAAACGGAATCACTGTAAACAAAAACGGAGTACCAAATGACCCTCGTAACTTTGTTGAAACATCAGGAATAAGAATAGGCACTGCAGCTGAAACCACACGTGGATTAGTAGAAGAAGATTTTAAAAAAATAGCACATAAAATATGTAATTTATTAGGATAAGAAATATTTACAAATAAATTAGGAGACAACATGTATCAAGGTAACGGACACATATGGCAAGGTAGATTCAATTGTATAAGCGACTTTATGCACAGATACCAACCCGAAGGACCAAGACCCGGAGGTAGGCCAAGTCAAGAGTATAGAAGTGAAAGACGCAACACTGCTAGACTAAGTTATAGAATGGCCAAAAAAGCTCTCAAGGCAGGATTGGTAAAAGATTAAACTATTCTTTTTACACTGTTGTTAATAGCAAATCTTCCAAAAACTCTGACTGCATAATAACAGGCATATTTTTTCCATCCTGCAATTGGTGGCTCACTAGCATTCATACCTTCAAGAAACAGATCATCTGCAATTTTTCTATAGGCTTCTCTTTCCTTTTTGGTTGCTGGACCCTCTTCTGAACCATTGGAATCTTTAACAGTATTATACTTTGTATTAATCTTTTCATAAGCAATGTCATGAACAACTGCGGCTCTTGCAACGTCAAAAGGTGCAATAAATGCCCATATTGCTCTTGGTACACTGGCCATATCTGTTATATATTCTTTTGGAATAGTAACTATATATGCTTGAGTTTTATTGCTATTGCGTACTTTTACACCACAAGTTCTAAGCATATCTGCTTTTTCTTGTGTTAGTATATCACTGTGGAATTTTAGATCTTCTAATAAAGTCCAGTTTCTCGGTGGATTGAATGTTGCTTTCATTAACGATTCGAAATGTGCCATTTTAGCTCCTATTGTGTATAACAGAATTATTTATAGCCAAAACAAAGAAAACGGTTGACAGGTGCATAGAATGTGTTATTATAAACGTATAGTTAGAAACAAGGGGAAATAGATGATTGCTATAATACTTCAAATTATTGGTTTTATTGCACTTGCATATTTGGCAGTGAAGTTTGCACCAAACATACTAAATGCAGTATTCAAATTAAGTGTTATTGTTGTTGCATTTATTATTATTGCTATAGTGATAAGTTTGTTTATGAGTGACTGGGTATGGAGTTTCAACTATGTTTAAAAAATTAGCAATCATTGGACTAGCAACTGCCTTGATAGGATGTGGTACAAGTAACAAAGCACTGGCAGATACAAATATTTTTACACAAGCACCTGAGATTGATTACAAAAGCATATTCAATGAACGTAGTGTAGTAATGGGTGTATTGCATTTGCTCAAAGAAAAACCTTACAAGGCACCAGTTAACAATCAACCAGTATTTTATAATCATGCAAAACAAGATGCACAACTAGACAATATTATATCACAATATCCACACAGAGCATTTGATGTTTACATTAAATCTCCAACCTATCCAAATCAGAATAGACGTACCTACATGCGGTTGGATTTTACTGTAGGATGGAATACCAACTATCTAAATCAACTTACCAATGCAGTATCACAGAGTGCCGATCCTGGAGGACAAGGTTGGGCAAAGTTCATTACCAAGAAGCATTGGACAACTCCAGGTTATGATGTTAAACTAGATATGACAAGTTCAAACAAACTTATGAGAGGGTTATACAGAGCAGGACCACAATTGATGGTACGTGTAGGTAATAGGAGTTTAGGTTGTTATAATGTTCCTGAACTAAGTGGGTTGACACAAGGTAGAATGGCTAAACATAAAATGGTTCAACCCAATGGTAATGGAACTATAATCAATGGTTGGTTAGAAATTTCAACAAGTATACAGTTTGAGATCTCACCACAAGACGACATTGGTGCAGTGAGAATTTTTGTAGTCAATCAAAATCAGTGTAGATAGAATCCCCTAGGCTGGCCCTTACATACTTAAATGATAGAAGGGTCAGCTACTTATACCATACTTGCTTGAACTGCTGGACCGTTTTGTGTGTCAGCAAAGTCTAAACTTCCAAGTTTGAAGTATTCAAGCACACTTTCATAATCGTCGACATCAAAAGCCAAACTTTTTTCACCTTTGAGTTTTAGGAACAAGAACATGCTAAAGCCTTTGCCTTTGAGTATGTTTGCATAACTTGAATATGCAATTTTCATTGCAAGCAGACTTATACTAGCTTTGTCCATTCTATCATAGTCAGAGACTATTTTGTTTATCATGCTTTGATCGCCATTGATAAATGTGCCGTTAAAAAGCTCATTCATATATGCTTGACCAGCACCAACTGCAATTTGATCTAACTGAAGTGCAATATCTTGAAAGTGCCTGTCTCTTGCACCTGCATTGCCTGATGGTAATCTTGGAGGTATTGATTCTTTTGGAATCTTGAACTTGTTATAAACTGATTGTAGGTTTGGTTTACCAAAGTCGTTGATATTGTTTTTAAGTCTTCCGCCACCTTGACTGATTTCGCCTTTGACTTCTACTTCTACACCATTTATATCTAAATCACCAATACTTGCAAACTTGATATTTGGTGATAGCAATGCTAGTCCTACTTCACCTGGTCCTCTATTGGATCCTTGAATGTTTAACTGCAATGGAAATAGGTTTTTGTAAAGTGCATTGATGAAGTCTTCGCTTACGTTTCCATTTCCACGTAGCCATGAACTCCAACCACTGTATCCAGGAGTCATAAGTGCTTTTTCATCTACATAACTAACTTTTCCATAGTTTTCTAAAAAACTAGCAAGATCGTCATAGTCGCCTGGAGTGTTGTTCAGTGCTTGTATAAATGGTCCTAGCACTCCTCGATTGGCATAGTCTGCTTCTGGCTTTGTAAGTTCAACTTTAAGCATATCTTCTGGAGATTTTTTTGACACCAAATCTGCTTCGCTTCGTACCAAACGATATACTTTTTTCATTACTTCAGGATTTTGCTTGATTTGGTCAACTATAAAGTCAATTCTTTGACTTTGTTCATTTTCCATAATAATTTGTTTGATCAGCATTTTTTAGTTCCAATTTCTTATGATAGTATTTATCGATAATAACTGGGTCAATAAAAAAGGTAGAGCCACCTCTACCTTTTTTTATATTTGTTTAAAAAGCTGATCAATTTGTTCTTCTGGTAAACACAAAATATCAGCTAGTTTTCTATCAGGGTATTCACTTTGTGCTTTTGCAATAATCAGTTTGTTGTACAACATTACGAATTGAGTACACTGACGTGTGGTCTCAAACCGTGGTTCTTCGATGATGTATAAATCCTGTGAACCAGAATTTATCAACATAACTATTACTATTAAAACACTTTTCACAAAAGTACTTACGACAAAAAGTCGTTTTCCTCTTCAGTATACGGCCACATTATGCTACCACTGACATTGGTACAGTTGTAATGAATACTAAACCAAGTATTGATATTAATGTTGCTACACCTGCGGTGGCGTGTAAAAAATCTTTCATTCTTATTTTCCTTCTCTTAGGGTCTTTGCTATATCATAGTGACCATAGCACTCTAATGTTTGAGCTGCTCTTGCTCTGCCTATTCTTTCACAAGTGTTATTGATCTTTCCTGTAGCCAAACTCCAGCCTACTAAAAAATCTTGTAAAAAACTTTTTGTTCCTAATACCAACGCAGTCATCTTAATATCCAAACCTTCCGTATGTTGTGTGTAATTTTTTCATTCTGTATTCTAAATCGCATAGGTCTGCGGCCTGTGCAAGATATTTCTTGTTAGCACTTCGTGAATCAAACATGTTTTGAAACATTGCCACAAGAGTCTTAGATAGCTTTCGAGCCATTTTTTTCTCCTATTAATGTTATATGCTTGAGGGGAGCAATACCGCGGTCTGTTTCCGCCGTCACTTGGTCTTTCCCAGGTGCCATGTAACAGTTTCCTGCTACATTTCTATTTATACTAGGCAAAATAGAAAAACCAAGTTTTTTGGCTATTTTAGAGCCGTTTTTTGTAAAAACAGTCTTGCTTTTTTAGCACTAATCAAATTGATTTAACATTATTATACTAAATCTAGCAATAATCTAATTTTCTAATTCTTTTTGTACGAAAAGGTTGACAAAGAATAATAGTGTGTTATTATATATGTATAGTTAGAAAATAGGAGAGTTAGATGGCATATGTTAGTCAAGAAACAAAAGCAAAGTTAAGCCCAACAATCAAAGCAGTTCTTAAAAAGTATAATATGAAGGGTACTATTGCAGTAAAGCATCACTTTAGTTTAGTAGTTAACCTACAAAGTGGTCCAATTGATTTTGATCATAACGATTTTACCAGTGTAAATGTTTACCATATTGATAGACATTACACAGGTGTTGCTAGAGATTTCCTAAACGAATTGTTAGCCGCTATGAAAGGTCCAGACTGGTTTGATAAGTCAGATATCCAAAGCGACTATTTCCATGTCAGTCATTACACAGATATCAATGTTGGTAAATGGAACAAGCCTTATGTTTGCACAAAGTCTAAGGAGGCAGCGTAATGTCAGTAGTAGTTGATCCTAACGTAGTTTTTAAGTCAGTTTGTGATATGAGTTACGAACAAAGAGAAGAACTTCTCAAACTATTAGTTATTCGTGAGCCAGATTTAGCAGATGGTTTACTATGTTCACTGGGTTCAAAGTATCAAAGATATTTAAAAACAGTACAGGAGGATGTATAATGGGTATTCGTGGTGCAACAACAGTTCTCAAAAGAGAGTGTGATTTTTTAGGTTTAACAATGGAAGAATTGTTGATCTTTATTCAACGTAACCCGTATGCTTTTAGTAATCGAACAATTGAAGCATACAATACGTATCAAGAGGTGTCTCAATGATAAATGAATTACTACATGATATCGCAGAACTTGAAAGTGTTGTTGAAAGTATCAAAAGAGTAAACAAGCCTGAGACAGTTATTGCAGTACGAACAATTGATCTCATGATTGAACGTAAACAAGCTGAAATTGAAGCATTTGAAAGGACTGCACATGAAGATTGATTTTTATTTGAAATGGGTAGCCACGGCTACACTTGTAGTTGGAAGTTTTATCAACAGTGCTTTTCCTGAGCTATATCCAATTGGACCGGCAGTACTAATAGCTGGTGGTATGGTATGGTTAGTAGTAAGTTGCATGTGGCGTGAATGGAGTCTTATTATTACCAACAGTGTAATGACCTTGGTCGCCGTGGCCGGAATGGCCTACTATTATTTGTCCTAAACTGTATACACAATTTAATTTAGAGTTTATTATATATATAAGTAATCTTACATCAGGAGTTACACGTGGATCTTTTTGTTATTTTTTTGTTGTTGATTGTTGCTTTTTTTGTATGGCAATACAACCAATATAAAACCTGGGAAAAAAATCAAAGAGCAACGTTGCTGGTTAAAGAATTTTTCTCTCGAATTATTAGTTGCAAAATAGAAAAACGTGATGGACAATTTTTTTTATACAATGAAATTACAAAACAGTTTTTAGCTCAAGGACGTACGGCAGACGAGGTATACAATAACCTGCCAAAAGATAATCGGTTTTATATGAGTATGGATGGTAGAAGAGAGATATTAGAAGAACTAAATGAAATAGAAGCAAAATGTATGCAATAAAAGTTTATCTTACAAAACCAAAGAATCATATTAGTAACGAAAAAAACTATTATTTGATGAGAGATATGGAAGATAGTGTGGTACATGTTTTTACAAGACGAGAACGTGCAGAGCAAATGGCTAACCATTTACAAGACGAGAATCCAAGAATGCACATCTCAGTCACTGAAGATATTCCCGCACCCGCACTAGCAAGAGCATTAAAGAAAAAATCAGAAAATGAAAAAGAAAACAACAGTAAAGAATCCAGTAGCAAAAGTAGTTAGAACATTGCGACCTACAGTTGTGTCCAATCGCAAAGGCAAAGGTTCCTACAACAGAAACAAGGAGAAGCAAAATGGATGATCCAAGAGAACCAGAACAATTAGAACTGTTTCCACAAACAGAGTCTGAAGTCAAAGACATTAAAGTACTAGACGAAGATGATGGATATCACGACTAGAACATGAGTACAGGTTATATTTTAGGTTTAGGATTAGGCTCAATAGTTGTAGTTTTCTACATAATGCTTAACTGGCCAGTCTATTTAGAAAAAACAAAAACCAAGAGAGAAATTATGTTTAAAATAATAAAGAAATTTCACGACCCAAACTATGTAATTATTACACCAGTTGTATTGTTATACGGATACGGAGCATATGTTTTCGTCAGAGATCTAATTGGTTGATTATATAATTTATATCTCTATCTTAACAGTAGTACTGGTTGTTGGATACATAGCCTGTCATTTTTTACATGATTGGTACAAAGAAAAACAATGGCGTAGAAACAATCCAGATGAATATACATGGACAGAACAACCACTAAAGAAGGACCCAGGGCTAGAATGAGGTTGATCGAACGTATATTCAAAAATGAATTCACAAGACAGTTACACTGGACCACAGTTGCAAGTGAAAAATTCATGTTGGCCGTAATTGGTTGTTTAACTCTTGTAGCGGCTGGGCTTGATATATGGGAAATGTTTTTAGCAAGACGTGTTGATCTAGCTGATTTATTTCTATTGTTTATATATGTGGAAATTATAGGCATGGTAGGTGCCTACTATAGTACTCATGTTATACCTGTTACTTTTCCAATTGTAATTGCAATCACTGCTATGTGTAGATTAATAATACTGCAAGGAAAAGAAAGTGAACCATGGGTATTAATCAGCAGTGCTGGTGCAATTCTGTTGTTAGCAATCGCAGTGTTTATTTTAAAGTTTAACAAAAATAAAAAGGCAAAAGTACAATGAAAGAACAAGAACCAGAAAGATTTTACGATTGGATACTGTGGAAAATGCGTCAAAAAGATTGCAAACTTAAAGATGTGATTATGAATCCAATGGAAGCCTCCAGAAGAATTACGGCATTAGAAAAAAGACTAACTGAACTAGAGGACGCCCTACGTGCAGAACGAAATACCGAAGTTAACAATCACTGATCAAGTAATGGTATTCATTACGGCTATGTTTTTGTTTATACATGTAAAACAACTTATTGTGAGTGGCAGTTCTTTCATGCTTAATGCATTGTTAGGCATATGGATATCCATTAGTATATTTGATATGTATGCTCATTGGAGAAAAAAGCAACAATGAAAATAGGGTTTGTGCATATACCTAAATCAGCAGGCGGAAGTATTTTACGTTGGGCACGGGCAAATCATGCCAATGTTTTTGTTGAAATTGGTCACAACAGTTTGGCTGAATATAGAAAACACCATTATGATACAACTTTTGCCGTACCAAGAAATACCTATAGACGAATTTTAAGTTTGTATAACTGGGTAGATAATAAGATTATAAAAATACTAAAAAAATTTTCATATAAAAGTTTAGAATATAAAACTGCACGGCGACAACAAAAGTACTGGCGCCGAGGTATTGTACCTTTCTGTGATTACATCTTTGAAAATCCAGAAGTAAGATCACATCATGACCAACTCAAATATATCAAAGGCGTAGACTTGTTGTTACCATATGAATCACTGGCAGAAGATTTTTATAAGATACAAGAGTTGTTTAACAGTACGGTTCCATTAACCTATACAGAACATAGTCGCACCTCAAACCTACACGTAAATGAATTGAGCACAGACTTTGTGAAATGTATCAAAAGACACTTTGCTGAAGAACTAGACTATTTTGAATACGAGCCAATCTAATGAATGTGTATTTAATCATATACAGTGAACAGAAAGACCAGTGTTGTCCGCCAAGTAGTTATAGACAGGTAAACGAAAAGACTGTACTAGCTGATTCGGAACAAGAAGCCATTGCACAACTAACAGGAAAAAATATTGAAATCAAATCCATTACAAAGACCAACTAGACTGTACTTTGCTTATGGTGCTAACATGGCACTCGAAGCAATGAAGCATCGTTGTCCAGAGGCAGTACCACTTGGAGCATATACAGTAAGAGATTGGCGACTGGTGTTCTGTCATCATGCCACTATAGAACCTGCACCTGGACACGAAGTTCCAGGTTGCTTATGGAACATCACACCTGCTTGCGAAGAAGCACTGGATCAATTTGAAGGATTCCCACACTACTATACCAAGATGTGGTTAGAACAAGATGGTTATACATTTATGGCCTACGACATGAATCCACCATTGGTGTACAATACACCAAGTGCTGGTTATATTGAAATGTTGCAACAAGGCTACCATGATTGGGATTTACCTGTTGATTATTTAGACGAAGCATTGTATCATGGAATTGATTGAAGAATACACCAGGGTAATCAAAATCGAAGAAGGTTATCCACATGCAAAAACACTATACCTGCCCTCTGGCGAGATTGATGGTGTAGTAGATTGGTGTAAACAAGAACTATCGCCAGGATGGAAATGGCAAATTCTCACATCAAGTTCAACTAACACACCAGGTGTGTATGCATTCTTTTTCAATAATGATGCAGATTTTTTTGCTTTTATACTAAAATATGGTTGACCTTTTTGCCTTTTCCGGATATACTGTATATAACAGTTAGAAAAAAGGAGAAGTATATGGGAATGTCCAGTTACGTTTTAGATTTAGAAGACAAATTTCTTGACACAGTTGCTGACGCAGTCAAACAATCAGAAAACATCAGTGAAGCATTAGAAGTTGCATTGGCAAATTCTAGTATGGTGCCACAGTACAGTGCAAGTGAAATTGATGATCTAGTGTGTGAATATTGGAATGAGTTTTGGAGTAAATATGCTTAAAGCAGATCCAAGACTTTGGGTGTCAGTTGGCACAAACTATAGAGGCTTTGCTTTTGAACCTAGCAAAGGATGGTTAAGTGTCACTACCAACAAATCAACAGAGCATAGCAGACAATCTACCAAAGAAAAGTCCACTGTATCTGGAATGCCAAAAACCACAGTTGATGTTCGTCCCTAGCCAAAACTATGGTGTACGTAAACTGTGGAAAAGAATTGCAGATAGTAAAAAATAGGTTGACATCTACCTTAAAGGTGTTATAATAAAGAGGTAAACTTAACTGTTTACATTAACCAAGTGAGTTAACTCTCACACAACAACAAGGAGACTTAAATGTCCACAGTAGAACTAAGGCCAAATCTGGCCGCAAGAAACGCGAATCCATTTAGGGTAAGCAACTTTGAAAATGCAGTTGAAAAATTTCAAGCAAAAAAACTGTATGAAGATCTTGATACTCGAATTGAGCCAATCAAGAAAACTCCTGAAAAAGAAAAAATTGCAAATGCAATTAATGCATTGAAAAATAGAATAGGTACAAGCACCTACACTGCAGATGATTTTGGTAGACTTGAACTAGTAGAATTCGCTTTACTAGATATCAATATTGACAACCAAAGAGATGTAGATTGGGACCATGTTGCCTATATTATCAGTACATTTGATCCAAGAGCAGTACAGGTTGTGAACGCAATCAAACTGTCAAACGGAAGATATAGTATACCAGAAGGCCAGCATACTGCGGTTGCATTGTATATATTAATGATACAAGGACTTATTCCTGCAGACTACAAAGTAATGTGTAAGGTTGTTGATGCTCTTGCCACAGTACCTGGTAGCGATATCAAAGGCGAAGCATTTGGCAACTGGTTGTTTAGAATAATAAACTACAAAGGTCGTAAAGCAGTTGAACCTTACTTTATGCACAAGAGTAGAGTAAGTGGTGTAAGAAACTATGGTAGTAATCTAGTTGAAGATCTACATGCCGAAAAGATACAGGTTGCGGTAGAAAACAACAACATGTATTGTAGACCTGCAATTGAAGCCAGAGGCACAGGAGCCAAGCCAGGCATGATAACACACATTGCTGGTTTGAATAGCATAGCTGGTTTGGAAAATGACGACTTTAATGAAAGCATTAAAGATTTAGAATTTGCACTTGCTTTACACGACAGACACTTTCCAAATGAAAAAGGTGTAGATGGTGGTTGGATACTTACCATGGGTAGATATCATGCTCATGCACGTAAGGATAAAATTGTAATAACCAGAGAATGGCAAGATGCACTGATGAAATTCTTCAAAGAAAAGTATGCATCACCAACAAAGTTTCATAAAGATTGTAAACGAAGACTAGATCAGTTTAATAAAGTTAACAACATACCAGGCGGTTGGAACAACAGTTGTTTGGTTAGTGTACTAATATTAGACTTCTATGCTTGGTGTGAAGCAAACAACGAAAATTATCCACCACTAGGTGGCAATACCACTAGCAGGTTTGCAGGTATTTAACATGAGATATTTGTACGTATGGCGAAATCATATTGGTAAAACCTGCTTTGGTATTACTAGTAATGTGGACAACAGACGTAGAAAATACGAAGGTCATTGCGGACATGAAGTCCGCTTTGACTATCTCTACAGTGGGCCAGCAAATCACATAGAAGATCTAGAGGATCGTATCAAAAGCGAATTTACAGATTATCTATTTGCAACTGGCACTGGCAAGTACGAATGGATTAACGAAGATATAGAAACGAGTCAAGTTGTTAATTGGCTTAATTGGGAAATTGAAAATACCTATAACAATCAAATTCAGCAGGTTGCCAAGATTAAACGCCGCTAAGAAGTAAATTTACTAAGTAGTTGTATGGTAGCAACACAAGAGACAATCGAACAGGTAAACGAACTTAACAAGAAGTACAAGTATGGCTTTGTAACTGAACTAGAGTCAGAAAAAGCACCGCTTGGACTCAGTGAAGATATTGTACAGTTTATCAGTGAAAAGAAAAACGAACCAGAATGGATGCTTGAATGGAGACTAAAAGCATATCGTAAATGGCTTACAATGACTCCGCCAGACTGGTCAATGGTAACCTTTCCTGACATTGATTTTCAAGACATATACTATTACTCTGCACCAAAACAAAAGCCTAAACTAAACAGTTTAGATGAAGTTGATCCTGAAATACGTGCTACATATGACAAGTTAGGTATTCCAATTCAAGAACAAGAGATGTTGGCAGGAGTTGCAGTTGACTATGTATTTGACAGTGTAAGTGTTGCAACCACATTTAAAGAAACACTTGCCAAAGTTGGGGTAATATTCTGCCCAATTAGCGAAGCTATAAAAAATCATCCTGATCTTGTTAGAGAAAATATAGCAAAGGTGGTATCAACCACAGACAACTACTATGCGGCTCTGAACAGTGCAGTATTCACAGATGGTAGTTTCTGTTACATTCCCAAAGGTGTACGTTGTCCAATGGAACTATCTACCTACTTCAGAATCAATGAACAGAACACAGGACAGTTTGAAAGAACACTTATTATCGCAGAAGATGATAGTTATGTAAGTTATCTAGAAGGTTGTACTGCTCCACAGCGAGATGAGAACCAATTGCATGCCGCAGTTGTAGAACTTATAGCAGGAGAAAATGCACAGATCAAATATTCAACTGTGCAAAATTGGTATCCTGGAGACCAAAATGGCAAGGGCGGAATCTATAACTTTGTAACAAAACGAGGACTGTGCAAAGGTAATCATAGTAAAATTAGTTGGACGCAAGTAGAAACAGGTTCAGCCGTTACATGGAAGTATCCTAGTTGTATACTTAAAGGCGATAACAGTGTTGGAGAATTCTATAGTGTTGCAGTCACTAACAATGCACAACAAGCAGACACCGGAACCAAAATGATACATATTGGTAAAAATACTACATCAACTATTATAAGCAAAGGTATAAGTGCTGGAAAAGCACAGAATACGTATAGAGGGCAGGTCCAAATACAAAAAAACGCCAAACATGCAAGAAACTTTACACAGTGCGATAGTTTGCTTATTGGCGATCAATGTGGTGCTCATACTGTTCCGTATATTAATCAACACACACCAAGTGCTAGAGTAGAACACGAAGCAACTACTTCTCGGATAAGCGAAGATCAGTTATTTTACTGTCAAAGTAGAGGCATGGATCCAGAACAGGCTACTAGTCTAATAGTAAATGGTTTTTGTAAAGAGGTAATGAAAGAGTTGCCAATGGAGTTTGCAGTTGAAGCTCAGAAACTTATTGGTATTAGTTTAGAAGGTTCAGTCGGCTAACTATTTCACGGCTTCGTTGAGACTGTCTATAACACTTCCGATGTTAGGTTCTTCCCCAAAAGGATTGTATTTGCATTTATACTGTTTAGGACAATTCTTTTCAATGGCCATTTCGTAGGTTTTGTTCTGTCCTTGGTATATGCAAACTTCTTCACCTGATTTAGCTTTCTTACGTTTTTTAAGCCTGCATGTAACCATCTTAGGTAAGGTGATCAAACCCTGTTGAATTTTTTGTTGCCGTGTAAGTTTATTACGTTGTCCAAGGTGTTTGTTTTTATCTTTAGGTTGATAAATTTTACCACCAATAATTTGTATTTCGCCGTTGGTTATAGTCGCCGGCATAGTTGTTAGACATATTGCTAGTAGTATTTTAATAATCATATTAGTATTTATAGTGTGCCTTTGGCTCTCATATCAGCACGTATATTAGTAGCACTAATGCTTTCAACAGACTTGCCTAAATCGTGTTCAGTAAATGTGTATCCCACACCTCGGCCATAGCTGATATCAACTATGTTTGGAACAGGCAATATAATGTATTCCACACCACGTGTGAATCCTTCTTGTTCCAAACCAATTTCAATCTGTGCTTCTGCTTCACGTTGTGCGAATGGATTATCATCTTGTACGTTGGTTCTACCATCGCCTGCATCTCGGCCAACAATTCCGCCTACGTCACGTACCATTATGCATACCTGTCCAGTTTCTGCAAGTGCCCGTTTGAATAATTCAGTATGTCCATCATGCCATGGTTGCCATCTACCTA
>MDTB01105282.1_pt1 | contig 17177 bp, 22 predicted proteins | sample 811161 | NCBI WGS metagenome assembly MDTB01 (sample SAMN05326650, study PRJNA326480) | marine metagenome | isolation source: seawater | place: Mediterranean Sea | collected 2009
GGAGATCCAAGGTATCTTAGGTTCAGTAATATGGGCTTTTGACTTTGCGATGTCAGGTTTATTCTTCCCACTTGTACTTGGTGTATGGTGGAAGAGAGCTAACAAAGAAGGTGCATGTGCTGGAATGGCTTTAGGTCTTCTTTCAGGATTAGGTTACCTAATATGGGTACGTAATGGTGGAAGTGGATTCTTAGGTATTACACAGTTAACATTTGGTATCTTCGGTTCTGCAGTGAGTTTAGTAGCTATGGTAGTTGTAAGTCTTGCGACTTCAGAACCAAGTGCTGCTACACAAAAAATGGTTGATGAGGTTCGTGTACCTTCTGGTAAATCGATCCTTGGCAAGCAACACTAAATAATCTTTTTAAGGGGCGATTAATTTCGCCCCTTTTAATCTCTACTTTTTTCCAATATAAACTCTAAATGTCTGCTAACTTTCATCCCCTAATTTATATAATTGATTATATTTTAGGAGTGATCATGTGGACTTTGATTGGTAGGGTTGCAATGAATATTTTTCAAAAAGAGGATTCCCAGTTTTTTTTTATGAGAGTATTTGTTAAATTTACAAATCCTCTACTAAATATTTTTAAACCTTTAACCCCTAAATTTATTATTCAGCCCTTGATTCCACTATATGTGGCTTGGTTTTTTTTTATGATTAGATTTTACTTGATGCCATGGGTTTTGGGCTATTCTGTAATGGGTATGCTGTCATTTCCTCTGGAAAGTGAAATTTCGAGACAAATTTACCAATTTTTTAATTCAATTAAATTTTAAAAATTGATACTAGTTAAGCTAGCTATCGATGAAAAAAATACAAATATCACCCTCAATCCTTTCTGCAGACTTTAGCCAATTAGGTAATGAAATAAAAAAGCTAGAAGAGGGAGGGGCTGATATGATTCATGTTGATGTCATGGACGGCCATTATGTTCCTAATCTTACTATTGGTCCACCAGTAATCAAATCTTTGAGAAGTCATACTTCTTTAAAATTCGATGTTCATTTAATGATATCGCCAGTTCACGATTATATTCAATCTTATGCAGATGCTGGAGCAGATATAATTACTATCCATCCAGAAGCCACTGATAATTTACAAAACTCTATAAGAAAAATAAAAGAATTGAGAAAAAAATTAGGTATATCACTTAATCCAGAGACAAAAACTGATGTTATAAAAAAATTTTTAGATCAAATAGACTTAGTTTTAGTAATGAGTGTAAATCCTGGATTTGGTGGTCAAAAATTTATACCAGAAGTTTTAAATAAAGTTAAAGAATTAAAAGAACTTCGGGATAAACAAAAGCTTAGTTTTGATATTGAAATAGATGGTGGAATAAACTTTGAAAATTCTAAATTAGCTATTAAAGCAGGAGCAAATATTTTAGTTTCTGGAACTACAATTTTCAAAAGCAATAATGGAGATATAAAAAAAAACATAGGTTTGTTAAAATCAATTTAAACTAATTGTTCTTTTTCTTATATGTTTGAAGTACTTAGAAAGATTTATCTTAATTCTATTTTATACGATAAAAAGATATCTAGGACATTTGAAGATAATTTAGAATATAAACCAAGCGCATATTTACTTTCATCAATTACTAAGATTAAGAACAAAAAATTTAATATCAATGATTATACTTTTGATGAATTTTGGACAAGCAAAAAAATAAATCAAAAACAATTTAAAAGAATTAACAATTTTTTTTGGATTTTTAGTCTAGATCTTAAATCATCTCATTCTGCTGTACAATCCATCATTTCTAATTGGATAAAAATTAATGAGAAGTTTAATGATAAAAGTTGGGAATTCGACACTACCTCAAAGCGTATAATATCATGGTTATCAAACTCTAAGTTAACTTATAGTGATTGTAGTAATGATTATAAAATAAGTTTTAATTATATGATTCAAAAACAAGCTTTGCATTTAATTAATCATATTGAAAGTTCAAAGACATATAATGATAAATTAATAGGTGTAGCTGCAATAATTTTAGTTGGGTTATCTTTTAAAAATGAAAAAGCCTTCACTTTAAAAGGTTTGGAGATACTTAAAAAAACACTAAAGAGCTCATTAGATAATTTTGGCTTTCCCAAATCTAGAAGTATAAAACAATCATTTTTTTATCTTAAGTATTTAATTTTAATTAGGGAGTGGTTTAAAGAGTCTCATTCATTAATTCCAGAATTTATAGATGAAAACATATTTTATCTTGGCCAGTCATATGCTTTTTTTTGGAAAAATACAAAGTTAGATATTTTATTTAATGGAAACAATATTTCAAATAACAATGAATTTGATAACTATATTAAAAGACTAGGTTATTCTTTTAAAAATCTGAATTATGAATTTTGTGATTACATTATTTTAAATGATAAAAAAATAAATTTAGTTATGGATGCTGGTTCTTCCCCACCAAAGAAAATTTCGAATGAATATCAAGCTGGTGCTTTATCATTTGAATTTGCTTCTAAAGGAAAAAAAATATTTACCAACTCAGGATATTACAGTGATGAAAATATAAAACTTAATGAATTATCAAAATCTTCAGCAGTTCACAATGTTCTAATTATTGATGACTGCTCTTCATGTAAATTTCACATAAACTCTGATAACAAATTACAAATAAAAACTGGCTTAAAAACGATTAAAAAAAAAATTACTTATGAAAAAGACTATTGGAAAATAAATGTAAGTCATGATGGTTATTTAAAAAATTATAATCTGATTTATGAAAGAGATTTAGAATTCTATCATGATAATAATAAATTAATTGGTATTGAAAAAATTCAGGGGAAGAAAGTACTTCCAAATCTTAAGTTTGAAATTCGATTTCATTTAGAACCGAATACAAAAGTAATGAAAACTCAAGATAATAAGTCAATTATGATTGAACTTGGGAATGAAGGATGGAAATTTACATGTGACAACTATAAAATTAATATTGATAATGGTTTGTATTTCGGTAAGAAAAATTCTTATACAGAAAATCAAAATATTTTTATTTCTGGAATTATTAGTTCTCGAAATAATGATATCAAATGGGAGCTAACAAAAATATAATGAAAAGAATTAAAAGAGCACTCATCTCTGTTTCGGATAAATCGAACTTGAAAGAACTTTTGAAGGTACTTAAAAAATATAATATTGAGATAATAAGTTCAGGAGGAACTTTTAGAGAAATCAAAAAATTAAAATACGAGAGTACTGAAGTTTCAAATTTTACAAATTCACCAGAGATACTAGAAGGTAGAGTCAAAACACTACATCCAAAAATTCACTCAGGAATTTTAAATAAAAGACAAAATAAAAAACATCAAAAAGAAATAAAAAAAAATAATTTTAAAAATATTGATCTTATAATCGTAAATTTTTACCCTTTTGAAAATACTTTAAAAAAAACATCCAGTCATAAAAGAATTATCGAAAATATAGATATTGGTGGTCCTGCTATGGTGAGAGCTGCAGCAAAAAATTATAATGATGTAACTGTAATCACATCTACATATCAATACAAAGAGCTAATAAATCAATTAAAAGAGAATAAAGGTCAAACAACAGATAAGTTCAGAGAAAAAATGTCAAAGATAGCTTTTAATGAAACTGCATATTATGACTCATTAATTTCAAATTATTTTAATAAATTTTCAAAAGATGATTTTCCGAAAAGAAGAACTTTTCATGTAAATTTAATTGAAAAACTTCGATATGGAGAAAATCCTCATCAAAAAAGTGCTATTTATTCAAAAAATTTCTCATTAAATTTAAATCAATTACACGGGAAACAACTTAGCTATAATAATTTCAACGATATATACGCATCTCTTATGATTTCAAAATCTTTGCCCAATAATAATGGTGTTGTAATTGTAAAACATGCAAATCCTTGTGGCGTTTCAATTATCAAAGATAAACTAAAGTGTTACAAGTCAGCTCTATCTTGTGATCCTGTGAGTGCCTTTGGAGGTATCGTTTCATGTAACTTTAAAATCTCCTCAAAACTTGCTTTAGAATTAAATAAAACATTTTTAGAAGTTATAATTGCAAATGGGTTTGAAAGTGCTGCATTAAGAATTCTTAAAAAGAAAAAAAGTGTTAGACTTATAGATGCAAGTCTCTTTTCTTTAAATGAAGACCTAAAAATTAACTCAATTAATGATGTTTATTTAGCACAAAGTGAGGACAAAATTAAATTTAATATTAAAAATTTTAAAGTTGTATCTAAAATTAAACCCAATATGAAACAAATGAAAGAATTAATTTTTGCTTTTAATATTTGTCGTTATGTTAAGTCTAATGCTATAGTTTTGGCCCATAATAATACCACAGTAGGGATAGGCTCAGGTCAACCCAGTAGATTTGATAGTTGCCAAATTGCAATTGATAAAATGAAAAAATTTAAAAATCCAACTGATGATATTGTTGCTGCTTCAGATGCTTTTTTTCCTTTTGTCGATGGAATTGAAAAATTAGTACAATCAGGTGTCTCAGCTATTATTCAACCTGGTGGCTCTATCAGAGATAAAGAAGTTATTAAGTTTGCCAATGAGACTGGAACGGTCTTAGTATTTTCAAAAACTAGACATTTTAGACATTAGTTAATAAATCGATTTTTGCAGCCAATATAAAATCATTTTCTGAAAGCCCTTCAATAGCATGTGTTGTTATTGAAACTTTGGCGTACCCCCATCCAAAGTTAATATCAGGATGATGTCCCTCCTTTTCTGATATTTTTCCTACTTCATTGACGAATTTCTGACTTTCTAAAAAATTTTTAAATTTGAAATTTTTTTCTAAAAAAAAAAATTTCTTTTTTATTTTTAACAACATCCCATCCATCAACCTTTGTTTGGTATTTATGTATTTCAGTTATATCAAAAGGAACTACACCTCCTTCACATGGAACACATTTTTTATCTAATAAATCATTCATATATTCTTGGAGCGGGCAAAGGGGGTCGAACCCTCGACCTTCTCGTTGGCAACGAGACGCTCTACCACTGAGCTATGCCCGCAAATTAATTAAAATTATAGTAAAAATAACTCGTTTTTTTATATCAAGCAATATTAATTTAATTATTCTTTAAAGATAAAATGTATTTTCCTTAAGCTTTTATTAAAATATTTGTAGATAACAAAAAGATAGATTACTATGTTGAATGTTAAAAAATGATCTGCCAAATAAAATTCCTATTTTCCCACTAAGTAACTTTATAATTTTTCCTAAAACTGCTGTGCCTCTAAATATTTTTGAACCAAGATATATCGATATGATTAATGATAGTATGAAAACTAACAAACTAATTGGAATGATCCAGCCAAAAATTTCAAAAGATAAAAATGATGATTATGTTCCTCAACTCCATCAAATTGGGTGTATGGGTAAAATAACAACCTTTAAGGAAACTGAGGACTCTAGATATTTGATTGAATTGAAGGGATTAATAAGATTTAAAATCCTGAAAGAAATCAATTCAAATAAAAAATATCGAGAGTTTGAAGTTAATTTCGAAAATTATTATGAAGATTTGGAAAATAAAAAAGAAAATATTAAATTTTCTGATTTGGAATTAATTTTTAAAGATTTGAAAAATCTTTTTGAACGAAGAGGTTTCGTGATTAATTGGAAAGCTCTAGAAAAACAAAGCTTAGATGAAACAATAAACGCTCTAGCTATGGCCTCGCCTTTCTCTTTAGAAGAAAAGCAAGTTTTACTAGAGACAAAAAATTTGGATACAAGAAAATCAAAAATAGCAGAAATTTTAACAACTTATTCATTTGATCAATATAATAATACAACGATACAATAAAGATTAAACCGCTATACCTTTGTCTGCTAATTGAGTGAAAATTTTATTAAGAATTCTAGTTTTATCAAAAAATTTAATTGATTTATCAAAATTATTATAATTAATTTTATTTTCTAAATTAAAAAATTCATAAATTAAATCAACACCATTCGAAAAAAGATAATTTTTATTTTTAGTATTTTTTTCAAAATCTATACAAATTGACGAATCTAAATCTAATCCATGTGCTTTTCTAAATTCGATTAAGCTGAGTATTTCTTTAATGTCTCTAATCGTCATGTTAAAACCTTGACCCGCAAGAGGGTGCAATCTGTGTAATAAATCTCCAAAAGCAATAATATTTTTATGATAATAAGATCTTAAGCTAGACGATTTTAAACTAAAGCTTTGAGATTTGTTTATCTTTAAAATTTTATATTTCTTGTTATATTTTTTTACTAAATCTTTTAAAGTAATATCCTTCTTACCTCTTGCAGAGTAAACAACAGAAGTTTCTGTTGTTGAGATCGGCAAAAAAGCTAGTGGCCCTTTTTTAGTAAAAATTTGGATTGCAATATTATTATTCGACAATTTTTTATGATTGAAAGATGTAATATGTGCATAACCATGATAATTCTTTTCAATCTTCTTATAAAAAAAAAAATTTGAAATTGAATTACTATAATCGCAATTAAAGATTAATTTATAATTACTTTTTATTAAATTTTTATAAGAAATAATTTTTTTAAATTTTATCAATTTATTTTTTTTTAAATTTGAAAATAAGCGATTATATAAATCAGAGTTTCTGATTATTGAGAATAATTGCTTATTTTCATTTTCAAAATTTAAAATTTTCTCATTTTTTATTTTATCATCATAAATTTCTATTTTATTTATCTTCCATAAAAATTTTTTAATATCTAAAATTTTTTCATTAAAAAAATCTACATTTGATTTAGAGATGCCAAGTGTTTGTATCTTGTTATTTTTCTTAGTTTTTTTGGTAAAGAAAATATCTACTTTAATACCTTGATTAACCAGCGCCTTTGCTAAAGTTAAACCAGTAAGCCCATTCCCTATTATTGAAACTTTCATAATAATTTTAATTTTAACAATAAAAATTAGATGATACAAAGTGGTAAATTTGATTCACTAAATATGGATATAAAAAAACTAGCAAATTTAGTATTGATTTTCACTATTAAGAGGTTAATGGAGATTTCTGGTATCTTTATTTTTTTTTTAGGAATTTTACTTTTTATAGCTTTAATTTCTTATTCTCCAACCGACCCAAATTTTATATTTCCTGAAAATACTCAAATAAAAAATTTATTAGGATACCAAGGAAGTTATATATCTGATCTTTTTTTGCAATCTGTCGGTTTAATTTCATACTTAATACCTGTCACTTACATATTTACAGGAATTAATGTGTTTAAAAAAAAAGAGATTTTTATATTAATAGAAAATACTTTTTTAGTTATTTTATACATTCTAGTAGGATCTTTATTTTTTAGCTTTTATTATAAAACCACATTTACTTTTTACATAAATGGTAATGGTGGTTTTATAGGAAATTATTTTAATGAAACATTCATAAATAATTTAATTGGATCTTATGAAAATATTTTTTATTATGTGTTTATTTTTTTAATTATCTCATTATTTTTAATGAGTCTTAATTTCAGTGTTAAAAATTTTATCCTAACAATTAAAAAAATTTCACAAATATTTTTAAGAAAAGATCACAGAAATTATACAAATAAAAATGAAGTAATTAATGAATATATTCCTCAGGATGAAATTAAAAATTTAATACAAGAAGATTTGCCATTTATTAAAACTGATAACAATACATCAACAAATAAATCTAAATTTATGACTCCATCTATTGATTTATTGAAAGTTCCTTCAAAAAAAGAAAGGGAAATACTTGATAAAAATGAAAATTCAGATCCAGAGTTTTTAGAAAAAATTCTTTTAGATTTTGGAGTAAATGGAAATATTAAAAAAGTAAGCCACGGCCCTGTAGTAACATTAAATGAATTCGAACCAGCAGCTGGTGTAAAAGTTTCTAAAATAATCAATCTTTCTGATGATATTGCAAGAAATACAAGTTCTGAGTCCGCTCGTATAGCAACTATTCCAGGTAGAAATACAGTAGGGATTGAGTTACCAAATTCTTATAGAGAAAATGTTTATTTAAGTGAGATACTAAATAATTCTGATTTTAAAAAAAAGGAAATAAAGTTACCTATTGCATTAGGTAAAAATATTTCAGGAACTCCTTTAGTTGGTGATTTAACATCAATGCCTCACTTATTAATAGCTGGAACAACTGGGTCTGGAAAATCTGTTTGTATAAATACAATTATTCTCTCTCTTCTGTATAGACATTCTCCTGAAAAATGTAAGTTCATTTTAATTGATCCTAAAATGTTGGAACTTTCAACTTATGAAGGAGTTCCACATTTACTTTGCCCAGTTATAACTGAAGCAAAAAAAGCTGCTTCTGTTTTAGGTTGGGTGGTCAAAGAAATGGAAAACAGGTACAGATTAATGACCAGGGAAGGAGTTAGAAATATAGATGGATATAACGCAAAGTACAAACTTTCGATGCCGTATATAGTTGTTGTTGTAGATGAGATGTCAGACTTAATGTTAGTTGCTGGTAAAGAAATTGAAAATTATATTCAAAAATTATCTCAAATGGCAAGAGCAGCCGGCATTCATATAATCATGGCAACTCAAAGACCAAGTGTAGATGTAATTACTGGTACAATTAAAGCTAACTTTCCAACTCGAATTTCATTTCAAGTTACTTCTAAAATAGATAGTAGAACAATTTTGGGAGAACAAGGTGCAGAACAGTTGTTAGGGAAAGGAGATATGCTCTACATGTCTTCTGCAAACAAAATTGTTAGAATTCATGCTCCTTTCGTATCAGATAATGAAATAGAAAAAATTAATAACTTTTTAAGATCTCAAGCAGAACCAGAATATGTAGATGAAATATTAAATTTTGCAGATGAGAAAGAGATGAGTGAGGGCTCTAAGAGCCAAGGTGATAAAGATGAATTATATCAAACAGCTTTAGATATTATTAAGTCCGAGGGAAAAGCTTCAACATCATTTTTACAAAGAAAACTTCAAATTGGTTATAATCGTGCTGCTAGAATAATTGATATGATGGAATCTGAAGGGAAAGTGAGTAAGGCCAATCATGTTGGAAAACGCGATGTTTTATAATGAAAAAGTTAGCTTTAATTTTATTTATTATTTTAATTTTCAATAAAGCCTCAGCGTCAGTAAAAGAAAATATAATTCAAAATCTCAAAAGTACTAATAATATTTCTTTTAATTTTGAACAAAATATTAATGGTAAGATAGAAAGGGGAAATTGTAAAATTCAATATCCTAAAAAAATTTATTGTAGTTATAATTTGTCTAATCAAAAAATTTTAGTTTCCAATGGTAAAAATTTAGTAATAAAAACTAAAACTAGTTATTATCTATATCCACTAGAAAAAACACCATTAAATCTAATTTTAGATAAAAAATATTTATTGGAAAAAATTAAAATCTTAGAAGAAAGAGAAATTGATGATAAGTATATAAACTTTACTTTTATTGAAGATGATAATGAAATAAATATTTTTTTTAATAAAACTAACTTTAATTTAATTGGATGGCAAACCTTAGATATTTATCAAAATCTAAGTATTACTTTTTTATCCTTTATTATTAAAAATCAAGATTTAGATAAAAACATATTTAATTTACCAAAACAGAATTAACTACAACTCTATTTTCTCTTTTTTAAAAATCTTCATTCCTCTAGAAATATAGTTATTAAGTGCATTTTTGTGATCTAAAGAACAAGTATGTACCCATACTCTTATAGTTTTTTCATTAAACGAATTTTTTATCGCTTCAGATAAAAGAAAAGAGCCTAATTTTTTATTTTGATATTCTTCTAGTAAACCTAAATAAGCAATTTCAACTTCATTTTTATCTGTATGCTTTATTAGTTCAAAATAGCCAACTAAATCCTCTTCTTTTTTTAAAACATAAGTTTCTACATTTTCATCGGTTGTATATTTTATCCACTGATTTTCAGTCCAAACTAAACGATCAATCCATCTGTGTTTTTTACCAATATTCTTGTAAAAAAATTTATTTATATGAAAATCTGCTGGGTTAATAATTTTTATTATATATCCATCTGGACAAATATTAGAAAAATTCAAGTCACTTATAGAACTAATTTCTAAATAATTTCTTTCAATTTCTTTTTTCACTCAATCATTTTGCCAACCCTTTCACCTCCAAATAAATGGAAATGTAAATGGGGTACTTCTTGGCCTCCATCTTCACCGATGTTAACTAAAGCTCTATAGCCTTTTCCTGTATCTACTGATATGCCTAATTTTTTTGCAACAATATTAATCCCTTTTAATAATCCAACCATTTCTTCAGGTGATGCTTTTTCACCAAAATCATCGAGATCTATATACTTACCTTTAGGAATTACCAAAACATGAATTTTTCTTTGAGGACTAATATCATGAAAAGATAATACATAATCATCCTCATAAATTTTTTTACAAGGTATTTCTCCTCTTAAAATTTTTGCAAAAATATTATTATCGTCGTAGCTCATTTTTTTCTCTTACTTAATTCATTCATAATATCTTCTATTTTTATATCATTTGCTTCTAAGTACATTATCAGGTGATAAAAAACATCCGCTGCTTCATGAATTTCATTTGAATTATTTTCAACTGCTTCAACAAGTTCATTTATTTCTTCTAATACTTTATCTTTGCTTAGAGATTTATCACTAAGTAGTTTATTTGTATAAGAGCCTTCCACAGGAGATTTTTTTCTTTCTCTTGCAAGCTTAAACAGGCTTTCTAAAGTATTAAGCATATTAAATTCTAACAGGTATTCCTTTTGAGTCCAAATATTCCTTGGCTTCTTTTAATGAATGTTTTCCATAATGAAATATTGAAGCTGCTAATACCGCACTAGCTTTTCCTAATTTAATTCCATCTACTAAATGATTTAGATCACCAACACCTCCAGATGCAATAACTGGAATATTAACTTTTGATGAGATTTTTGAAATTAAGTCTATATCATAGCCAACTTGGGTACCATCTCTATCCATTGAAGTTATCAATAATTCTCCTGCACCATTTTCTTCCATTTGAATTGCATAATCTAAAGCATTAATACCACTATTATTTCTACCTCCGTGAGTGAATACTTCCCACTTATCTCCATTTTTCTTTGCATCAATTGCAACTACAATACATTGAGATCCAAATTTTTTTGAGCTATCAAAAACAATTTTCGAATTTTCGACTGCTGCTGTATTTATTGAAACTTTATCTGCACCACAATTAAGTAATTTATTTATATCGTCTACACTCCTAATTCCACCACCTACGGTTAAAGGAACGAAGCATTTTTTTGAAGTTTTTTCTACAACATCATAAATAATATCTCTATTTTCATTAGAGGCAGTAATATCAAGAAAACAAATTTCATCTGCCCCACCATCACTGTAAATTTTAGCTTGTTCAACAGGATCTCCAGCATCTTTTAGATCAACAAAGTTTATACCTTTAACTACACGACCATTTTTGACATCTAAACAGGGAATTATTCTATTTTTAAGCATCTTCTTTTACCAGCTCCTCTAATTTAATATCACCGTCATATATAGCTTTACCAACTATTATACCTTCAATGTTTTTTAAATTCTTCGCTTTTTTAACATCATCTAATGATGAAACACCTCCAGAAATAATCACAGGACAGTTTGATATCTCAGCAACTTTTAATGTTTCATCAAAATTTGGACTTTGTTTCATGCCATCTCGGTTAATATCAGTATAAATTAATCTACTAACGCCATAACCATTAACTTCTTTTAAATAACCTAAAGTCAATTTATTTACGTTTTCTTTCCATCCAAAAACTGACAAATACCCATCTTTAGCATCTAAACCTAAAGCAATCTTATTTGGAAATTTTTCACATGCTTCTTTCAAAAAGTTTTTATCTTTTATAGCAGCACTTCCTAAAATTACTTTGTCAGCACCAACATCAATATATTTTTTAATACTATTAAGATTTCTAATACCACCACCTATCTCAATTTTGAGATCAAATTTACCAACTATAGTCTGAATAATATTTAGATTTACTGTTTCGCCAGTCAAAGCCCCATCTAAATCTACAATGTGTAAATTTTTAAAGCCATGATCTTTATATTTTTCTGCTTGTTCAACTGGAGATATTGCATATTCAATTTTATTATTAAAATCTCCCTTAATTAATCTCACACATTTCTTATCTTTAATATCTATAGCTGGGAATATTTTCATCTATATATTTATAAAATTTTTAATTATTTTAAGTCCTATCTTATCACTTTTTTCTGGGTGAAATTGCGTTCCAAAAATATTTTCTTTTTCAACTGAGCAAACAATATTCGATGAATATTCAGTTGTTGCAGAAATTACATTTTTATCTTCTGGTATAAATTCATAACTATGCACAAAATACATATGTGAATTATTTTCTATATTTTGAAAAATCTTACTATCTTTAATAATTTTAATTTGGTTCCAACCAATATGGGGTAGTTTAAATTTTCCGTTTTGATTGTTTATTTTTAAAACTTTACCTGAAATCCAACTCAATCCTTTTGTTTCAGTTTCTTCATAACCTACATCAGCAAACATTTGTAAACCAACACAAATTCCAAAGAGTGGTTTTTTATTATCTATTACAAACTCATTAAGTGTGTCTGTAAGGCCATTAATTTTATTTAAAGCATCTACACAGCTTTTAAATGAACCCTGCCCTGGCAAAACTACTTTGTCACTTGATTTTATCTTATTTAAATCCGAAGAAACTTCAATGTTTACCTTACCATTGGCAACTTCTTTAAAAGAATTTATTACCGAGCTTATGTTGCCCGAATTATAATCAACAATAGTAACGTTCATTCAACTTATAAAGAACCTTTGGTAGAAGGAATTGTTTTTTTGTTCCTTGGGTCCATTTCTAAAGCAGTTCTTAAAGATCTAGCTAAGCCTTTAAAACAAGACTCAATTATATGATGGCTATTATCACCATAAATATTTTCAACATGTAGGGTAATTCCAGCAGCCTGTGAGAATGCCTGAAACCATTCTTTAAATAATTCAGTATCCATTTCACCAAGTTTCTCAACTTTAAGCTTAACCTTCCAAATTAAATATGGTCTATTTGAAACATCAATCGCTACTCTTGTTAATGTTTCATCCATTGGAATCATTGCATGTGAATATCTTCTTATTCCAACAAATTTTTTTGAAGCCTTTTTGAGAGCTTCACCTATTGCAATACCAGTATCCTCAGTTGTATGATGCAAATCAATATGTGTATCTCCTTTAGCTTTTATATTCATATCGATTGATGAATGTTTCGATAATTGTTCAAGCATATGATTTAAAAAACCAATACCTGTGTCAATTTTATATTTACCACTACCATCAATATTTACATCGACACTTATGCTAGTCTCTTTAGTTTTTCTGCTTATTTTGCCTTTACGCTTCATAATTAAAAATAGGTATACATATATTATTCAATTATGGCAATAATACTAAACCTGGGCTTGAACTATTGAATTTAATCTCCATTTATAAGCTATGACAACAATTGTATTAGTTAGAAAAGATAATGAAGTAGTTGTTGCTGGAGATGGCCAAGTTAGCATGGGTAATACTGTGGTTAAAAGCACAGCCTCGAAAGTGAGAAAAATTGAAAAGAGAGATGTTGTGGCAGGCTTTGCAGGTTCCACAGCAGATGCTTTGACTTTATTTGAAAGATTAGAAGCAAAATTAGAAAAACATGCTGGAAATTTATCTAGAGCAGCTGTTGAATTAGCTAAGGATTGGAGAACAGACAAATATTTGAGAAGACTCGAGGCATTAATGGCTATAGGTGATAAAGAAAAAAGTTATATAATTTCTGGAACTGGCGATGTGTTAGAACCAGAAGGAGATGTAATTGGTATAGGCTCGGGTGGTAATTATGCTCTAGCTGCTGGTAAAGTTTTGATGGACACTAATATGAACGCAGAAGAAGTAGCAAAAAAATCAATTGAAGTTGCTTCTGAAATTTGTGTTTTTACCAATAATAATATTAAAGTTAAAAAGATATAATGAAAAAATCTAATATAACGACTCTTGTTCCTAAAGAAAAAAAAACTAATGACAATGATGCATTAGTAAGTTCTTTATCCCCGCGAGAGATAGTTTCTGAATTAGATAGATTTGTAGTTGGGCAAAATAAAGCTAAAAAAGCGGTAGCAGTAGCTTTAAGAAATAGATGGAGAAGACAAGCTTTGAAGGGTGAAATGAAAAATGAAGTTCTACCAAAAAATATACTAATGATTGGACCAACAGGAGTAGGTAAAACTGAGATATCTAGAAGACTTTCTAAATTAGCTGAAGCTCCATTTGTAAAGGTAGAAGCTACAAGATTTACAGAAGTCGGTTATGTGGGAAGAGATGTAGAACAAATTGTTAGAGATTTAATCGAAATTGCTATCTCGATGGAAAAAGTAAAAAAAAGAAAAGAAGTCCATGCTAAAGCTCAAAAACTTGCAGAAGAAAAAGTATTAGATGCTCTTGTTGGTAAAAAAGCAAGTGCTGCAACTAGAGAAAGTTTTAGACAAAGGTTAAGAAATGGAGACTTAGATAATAATGAAATTGAAATTGCTGTAAAAGATACCGTAAACAATAGTACATCTTTTGAAATACCTGGAATGCCAGGTGCAAATGTTGGCATGATTAATATTGGTGAAATGTTAGGTAAATCAATGGGCAAACAAGACAAAAAGAAAAAAATAACTGTCAAAGAATCTCATGAAATACTTATTAATGACGAGTCTGACAAATTAATTGAACAAGATGAAATTATTAAAACTGCAAAAATTTCAACTGAAAATAATGGAATAGTTTTTTTGGATGAAATAGATAAAATTTCTGGAAGAACGGATAGAGTTGGTGGAGATGTGTCAAGGGAAGGGGTACAAAGAGATCTGTTACCTTTAATCGAAGGTACAACAGTCAACACTAAATATGGACCGGTAAAAACAGATCATATTCTATTTATTGCATCAGGAGCCTTTCAACTTGCAAAACCGTCTGATCTGTTACCTGAACTGCAGGGAAGACTTCCAATTAGAGTTGAACTTGATGCTTTAACAAGTGAGGACTTTAAAAGAATTTTAAAAGAGCCTGACTTTAGCTTGATAAAACAATATGTTGCTTTATTAAAAACGGAAAATGTAGACTTAAAATTTTCTGAGGATGGAATTGACAGAATTGCAACTATTGCATCTGAGGTAAATTCAACTGTTGAAAATATTGGTGCTAGAAGATTACACACAATTATAGAAAAAATTTTAGACGATATAAGTTTTACTGCCACTGATAGATCGGGGGAAGAAATTTTAATTGATAAAACTTATATAGATAAAAACTTAGACACCTTAGTTAAGGACACTGACCTATCAAAATTTATTTTGTAATTCAAACTTTATACTCAAAATTCTGAGTATCTTCATTAACTTGTACTTGTACAGCCCCATTCCTAAGATGGAAGTTTCTTGCCATATCAGTAAGAGGTGACAATGTTACCAACCTATTTAAGTGGTTTGATTTTTTAATCATTTTATAAACCTCTTTTACAATCAACTTACCTCCACCTTTTTTTTTTGACCATACTGTATAGGCTATAGCAATTTTACCAATTTTTTGATCTCTTTGAGCACTCTGTAAATAAGCATCTCTGGTAAGCAAATCTAATTCTTTTACTGTTTTTGGAATTTCGTTTGTAAAACCAAAACACATAATGGCACAAATTTCTTTCTTATACTTAACTGCATAAATTTTTCTGCCATAGCTTCTTCTAAATTCATTCGATAATTCTGGTCTAACAGGGTCCTCTTCAATATTACATTTCTTTAATTCTACTAATTCTGCTCCCTTTACCCAATCAAAAAAATTATCTAAATTTTTAGATAAAATTTGTTTATTCTTTCTAATTCTAGCTTTTATTCTTGGTTTAAACCTTTTTTTGTTTGAATTATCTTCTTTTAAATATTTTGAAACTAATTTTTTTTTTACAATTTTAAGTATTTCTATCATTTTTATTTTTTATTTTTCTTTAAGAATATGTATATAGCACCATCACCACCATCCTCAATTTTTGCACTTTCTATTCTAGAAACCATTTTCATCAAGTTTTTATTACTTTCTATAAATTTAGGTACAGAATTTTTTAATATTCCAAGTTCTTTAGAAATATAAGGATCCTGGTCATTTTTTGAATGTAGGCCCTTTCCAGTAATAATTTTCAATTTATAAATATGATTGTTAAAAGAATTTGTTATCAAGTTTTCTACTATTCTATTAGCACTTAATAAAGAATAACCATGTAAATCTAATATTTTTTCTTTTCTTTTATGAATTGTGATAAGTGAATTGTCTTTATTAGTTAGCTTTTCTTTACTATTAGTGAATTTTTCCCAATCTTCTTTATCCTTATTTGAAATTTTATTATTCAACTAATTTAAGGTATCTACTAATTGCCAATTAGGATTTGCTGATCTTGTGTCTCTGGAAAACACCCAAGTATCATAAATTTTTTTTATTTTCTCTGGATCTCCTGAAATTATCTTTTTGTCCTTATCTCTTATACAAGTAATTACCTCACCAACAAAATCAACAGTAACATTTAATAAATTATTTATTTTGTTATGTTCTTTTATTTTTGCTGAGTTAATACCTATAAAAGTTATTTCAGCAAAATGTCCTCTTTCACTTCTTGCTTTAAGCGCTTGGTTGAATTGGTCGTATATTTTTTTACTTAGAAGAGGTTTGCTAGATGTAAGTTTATTATCATTATCACTAAAATCTGTTATTATAGTTTCATATGCAATTTTAGCTCCGTTAAGAAAATCTTTTTTTGCAACCTCATCAAAAGTTTTGTTTAAAGGTGCCTTTTTCTCTAAATTTATATCTTTAAGAATTTTTTCAAAACCTGGTGGTGCTTTTCCTTCAAATCCTGTTCTTCTACCTAAGATACCCCTCAATCTTAAAAAAATAAAACCGGCTATCATTGCAAGTAAGATGATATCAATATACTCAAAACTGTAATTCATACTAATATAGTAATTACTATGTTGATTAATTTCAACTAGCAATTTAGATTAAAGTCAAATGAACACACTAATAATATCAATAATTCTTGTTCCTATAACCGAGATTTATCTTTTTATTAAGATTGGATCTCAAATTGGA
>MDTB01059251.1_pt1 | contig 17176 bp, 13 predicted proteins | sample 811161 | NCBI WGS metagenome assembly MDTB01 (sample SAMN05326650, study PRJNA326480) | marine metagenome | isolation source: seawater | place: Mediterranean Sea | collected 2009
ACTAAATAAAGTAATTAATTTCAGGTGAAATAGAAATTTTAGAAAATTTATTGAATGCAAAAAACCAGTTGACCTTTAATAATCAATTATATCCCTTTACGTGTTTTTTAATTGTGTTGAGAAAATTACTTTGACAGTGAAGATAATATTCATAATTTGGGTCGAATTATAAAATATGTTATACGGAGTTATGAATATGTACAAAAATTACTTGTCACTTGCCATTGGAATGATCTTTGGAATAGGAATTCTGTTTTCCCAGGAGGAGACTGCTGTGGAAGAAACAGTTTCTGAAGAAGTTCAGGTTGAAGAGACTCAAGCAGAAGAAGAAGAAGAGCTTCTGGAATATGTAGAGGAAGTTCCTGGGGGTGCATTGTCAGGGTTTAGCTTAGGTTTTACTGGTAGTGTTGGATTTGTAAATGGTGAGTTTATCACAGATACGCCAGTTGGTGGAAGTTTAGTGATAAGCACTCCGTTTGGGTTTAAGATTGGAGAAGGATTACGTTTCAATATTAGCATTGCCGTTGGATCTTACACTGGCACTGCTCTCGATGCTGCGGAGGGGACTGATGTTCTGCAAGACCTTGATTTAGCACCAATGGTACTAGGTGTCGGCGGAAATCTCACTTTAGCAAAATTTATTTTTGCTGAGGGCCACGTAGGTACAGTTGGCGATGGAACTGGTGTAAGAGGTTTTGCTGGAGTGTCATTAGAAAGAATAATGAAGCGCTCCCTCGGCCTACCAGTAAATATTCTAGTAGGTGGTGAGGGGTTTATTTCTACTGAGATGAAAACAGGATATAACGATTCGTATTGGGGTGGCCTTGGTGTCCGTCTAGATTATTCATTTTAAACTATTTTTGATTTTAAAAAAAAGGCGGTTTTAAAAACCGCCTTTTTTTTAAAAGTGTTTTCTTTAACTTCCATTCTTAAGCTTATACCAAAGCTAACATAGCAACGGACTAATATGTCTGCATTATTCTATTTTACCTTATCGTTTGGATTAACCCTGTGGTTCTCAAGGTTCCTTCTTCACTATATGGATCCTACTTTTTTTATGGATCATCCAACAGATCGAAAAATTCATTCAAAGCCAATCCCTCGGTTTGGGGGGATTGCGTTTTCTATTGTGATAATGCTTTTTGGTTGGATTTTTTTAAATAAATCGGGCGTTTACTCATGGTATTTTATTGGTGGTTTCAGCCTATTCCTTATAGGTGCTATTGATGATTATTTTACACTTTCGTGGCGTTACAAACTACCGATACAACTTTTTGTGGGCTTTTTTTTAATTATTCAATTTTATCATGACATTAACTTTGTGTCCTTTTTTGGATACCAATTACCCGAAAGTAAACCCTTATTATTGATAGTTTTCTTACTTTGGTTTATAGGAATTACCAATGCCATAAATCTAATTGATGGAATGGATGGCCTAGCCGGTGGTTTTATGTTTTTAGTCACTCTGGCTGGGTGCCTTCTTGGGTTCTCAAATGATGCGCCCTATTTTATGTATATTAATGTAATTGTTGGTGCCTCGCTTCTGGCTTTCTTACATTTCAATCAAAACCCTGCACGATTTTTCATGGGTGATGCGGGTAGTTTGTTCTTAGGTTATCATTTAGCTGTGATGCCATTGTTTTATTTTGTTGCTGATAATTCATCTAACGGAATTATTAATATTACTCCTTTTATTCTTTTAGCCTCATATTTAATTGCTGATACTACAAGAGTTTTTGTTCTTCGCATTCGTAAAGGGCATCACCCTTTAGAACCAGACCAACTTCACTTACATTATCAACTTTACCATTATGGTAAATCACAAAATGGTACCCTTATAAGTATTTTTCTACTTGCTGGAATTGGTTGCTCTATTGCAGTTATGCCGGAATCATTAATTGGGGAAAATGTATTTTTTTTAATTTTCTACTTACTTTGTCTTTCTTCCTTTGCTTTTATTGATGTGGTACCACGCTCATTTGTGAAAATTTTAATGGATCTTTTTAAAAAACTTCGGACTACTAATAAAGATCCGTGGCCTCATAAATTATTATTTAGAATAAGATATCTTCCAGTAGCAATTGGAACTTACTTTTTTTGCATCATTTATACTTACAGAATAGAATTTTTTCAACTGACTTCAATGCAAACTTCAATATTGATTATTGCAATTATTACTTTGTTTCTTTTGAAAGATACTATTTCTTCTGAACATAGAAAATTTGAGGCAGTTTTAATCAGCATTGGGATTTTGCAAGCAATAATAATAAGTCTTGGGCACCAAAATAATTTAACACCAATTGAAGACCAAAATGGTATGAACCATCTTGTCAGTTGGATGAGGTATGGTGCCTTGGCTTTCTCTGGAGTAATTATTTCAACAAATTATATACTACATACTGATTTACTGGGGTCGGGTTTTTGGTCAATTACCGACCTGCTAATTTTATTCACATTAATAGGAATTAATAGTCTTCAATCTTTAGGGCTAATCCTGCCTCCTTCATTTGCTTTAGAAATTGGACTAGTATATTACACGAACAAATTATATTTGCCTCATTTATCAACACTTTTTACTAGAGAGGCCATTTGATATATCATTTTTCAAAGACCTCAGATAATTCAAATTAGTTTAAGGAAAAATGATAGGGTACAATAAGCGCACTATGAAAAAATTATTATTAATGGTTGTTTTCCCCACTGTTTTTTTACATTCGCAATCTTCTCTGGATATTTTGGATTCATTATATGACACCAATGAATGGAAGCTTGAAAATTTTTTTAGTGATGGGACAAGGTTTGAAACAAAAAAAATATTTAACAAAACCCTAATTGCAGTTAGAGTAAGTCGCATTGAAAAAATTAATCCTAATGTCATAAGCAATGTCGTAATGGACTTAGATAATTATGGAGAATTTTTATCTAATGCTAATACCCTAGACTCTAGAATTTTAAATATGACAGATGAATACGTAGATGGTTACCAGCATATTAAAGTCGCGTTACCATTTTTTAGTGATAGAAGGTATTGTTTCCGAATGAAATCATTTGATTGGACTAATAATGATTCGTTAAATATTATTGAGTGGTATTTGCTTGAAAAAAATGAATATGAATCATTCAATAAAGAAAATGATGTTGAATCTCTTTACTTGAACTTTGGAGCAGGCTCGTGGTCTGCAAAACAAATTGATAAAAAAAAATATGAAATATCATATAGTTTATACATGGATCCAAAAGGATCCATCCCTAATTTTTTAACACAAAAAATAAATGCCATGAACATTATCAACTTGTATGAAGATATATTATCCGAAGCAAAATTACGAATCGAGGGAAAAAGTATAGGAAAGCGATTTAATTCTAAAAACAGTATCAGTACTAAAAAAAGTTATCGTTTTTAATTTAGGATGTTCTGATATTAAAAAAATTTATAAATTTTATAGTTAGTTGCACCAGCAACTAAAGTAGTTGTATATTCAACTAATGACTGATAAAGAATCACTAAATCTTCACATGAATCTAGGCATGCTTTTAAGCAATGCACACAATTCGATGACAAAAAGATTTTTGCAAAATACGCATAAAATTGGCCTTGATATTTCTCTTGACCAATGGATGGTTCTTGGACCAATTTGGAAATTAGATGGGGCATGTCAAAAAGATTTATCTGAGTATTGTTTGAAAGATAAGACAAGTATAACCAGAATAATAGACACACTTGAAAAAAAAAAATTGGTTGTGCGAGTGCCAGACCAATTAGATCAGAGAATGAAAAGAGTTGTTCTAACTGCGCATGGTAAACAATTGTTTTTTGATGTACTGCCAGTAATGAGGAAAACCCGAGAAGAGGTTGAAAAAAACATCCCAAAGAAAGATATCAATACATTTAAAAATGTATTAATACATATTACAAGTAATTTAGAAAATGAAGAAGGTTGACCGTGCAACCAATATTATATATTTTGTCTTATTAGCATTATTAAGTGGATGTATTGCTCCAAAAGCGATCCCTTTTGATGAAATACATACATCTGTACCAAATAATTGGACAACTGAAATACCCGATAATGATCTCTACACTGGTGACTGGATAAAAGTTTTTGGTGATACAACTCTTGTATCCATTATTGGTCAAATAAAAGCTAATGGCCCAGATTTAAAATCTATCATATTTAGACAAAAAATGGCTTATCAAAATGCAAAGATAAACGGTGCTTCAGTTTTCCCAAACGTGGGTTTTCAATTTAACGGATCAAGAAATAAACAAAATTTGTCTGGCTTTGGCTTTGCAGATGCTTTCATGAATTTAGAAGGTGAATCAGATTCCAGTACATCTAATAGCGGACAATCAAATCAGGTCATTTCATTTGATTCAGAGACATATGGATTGAATCTTAATTTTCAATGGGAACTTGATGTCTGGGGTAGGCTGTTAAATGGGCGGAAAGCAGCTTTTAAAGATTTTGAATCAACAAGTTATGACCTTTCCTATCTGAGGTTTTCCACTCTTGTGAGAAGTGCTAAAATTTATTTCCAAAATATAGAAGCTTATCAACAATTGGAACTCGCAAAGGAGTCTTTTTCTAGTTTAGCAGAAATTAGGGAACTGGTGAAAGACCGCTACAACAAGGGTCTCAGATCAAGTCTTGATTATCGTCTTGCCCAAACTTCAGTATCAACTTCCAGAGTTTTAATTGAGAACCGTAAAAATCAGATGATAATTTTGAAACGTCAATTAGAAATTTTAATGGGAGATTATCCTTCTGGAAAACTGCATATTTCCAAATCATTACCCGATAGTCTTCCATTGATCCCAAATACTGTCCCAGGAGATCTATTAATAAGAAGACCAGATATACGTAGTTTAATTTCAAAAATTGATGCTTCGGGTTTTCGGGTTGCACAAGCCAAAAGAAACCTTTTACCAGGTATCGGTTTAACAGGAAGCGCTGGAACATCAACAAGAGAACTTGAAGAATTATTCAATGGTGAAAATTCTATATGGAATGTAGGTTTAAATATTACTAATCCTATTTTTAATGGTGGGCGCCTGAAAAGAGAAATTGAAATGCAAAAGGCAGCCCTAGAACAATCAAAGCAAGAATTTAAACGTGGTTTATTAATATCTTTTTCAGAGGTAGAGCAATTACTCAATTTGGAAAATTCATTATTAGTACAAATAAAATCTATTAATGATGCTGTTCAACAGTCAGGAGATGCATATAAACTATCTAAAGACAGATACGATAAAGGAGTCACTACTCTAGAATCTGTTTTGAATAGCCAAAGGCAATATAATGATCTTCGTTCGCAATACTTGTCTATTAAAAGGCAGAGAATCGAAAATAGATTATCATTATTGCTGGCTCTTGGGGGAGACTACGAAATTAAAAAAAATGAAATAAAGAACTAAAGATGATTAAAATAAAAAAATATTTTGGAATTAGTTTTCTTTTATTAAGCGTATTAATTGCATCTTTTCTCGTTAGAAATAAGCCGATAGCAGGGACTGACAAATTTGAAAAAACTATTCCGTATGTAGAGGCAATGATTTTGATGCCCCAAACAATAATGGCATCAATTTCTTCCCAAGGTGTAATTACACCTTCTCATTCTTTAACATTACTATCGGAAGTAAATACTAAGGTGGCGTGGATTTCCTCAAAGTTAGAAATTGGCTCAAGTTTTTTTAAGGGGGATACACTAATAAAGCTCGAAAAAAGAGATTATGAGCTAGCCTTAATTAATGCAGAATCGAATGTGTTAAACGCAAAATTAAATCTTGAAAGAGAAAAAGCCGAATCCGATCTAGCTACGGCTGAGTGGAGTAGAGTTGGAGCAGGAACTGGAACCGATCTCGCACTTAGGAAACCTCAACTTGCACAGGCCAGAGCTACCCTTGCCGCAGCTGAGGCAAATCTGGAAAGTGCGCAACGTAACTTAAAAAGAACAGTTTTCGTTGCTCCTTTTAATGGGAGAGTGAGAGCTAAAAATATTGATCTAGGTGTTGCTGTTTTTCCAGGAACGGTCTTAGGAAATATTTATGATACAGAAATTTTTGAGGTAAGATTACCCATAGCAGATCAAGATCTACCCTTCATAGGTTTGAAGTTTGATGGAAAGCAAATACCAAAGAATGAACAACTTGAGACAAATCTATTTTTTGGAGATTCGCAAATCGATGCAAAAATTGTGAGAGCTGAAGCAGAAGTGGATGCAATAACCAGAATGATGTCCATAGTATCGCAAATTAATAATGTTGATTACTCAGCACAAAAAAGTAATATCGCGGTAGGACAATTTGTGCAAGCAGAAATTAAAGGAGTCAGAATATCAAATGTATTTGTCATTCCTAGAGATAGGGTGAGAAATGAATCTATATGGGTTGTTGATAAGTTTATGAAATTATATAATCGTCCGGTGGAAATTATTCGTTATGAAAAAGAATTTGCAATAATTGGTGAAGGTATCCAAGATGGGGATAGATTACTGACATCTAGAGTATCATCGCTAATTAATGGAACAATAGTTACTTTTGATTTGGAATAATCTTAATGAACACTATAATAAAATGGTTCGTAAATAATGGGGTTGTTGCAAACCTTTTAATGATTTTTATTCTTTTGTCTGGTGTATTGACAATACCATTATTAAAAATGGAGATTTTCCCAGAGCTTGACTTAAATATAATTAATGTCTCTGCAGTATATCCGGGAGCAAGTCCATCAGATGTGGAGGAGGCCATATGTGTTAGGATCGAAGAACGTCTAATGGGTTTAGAGGGCATTAAGCAGATAACATCAACTGCATCCACAAATTTTGGAAGTGTGAACGTTGAAATTATGCAAGGGGAAGACCTAAGTGAGCTAATGGATAAAATTAAGGTCCAAGTTGATGCTATAGATACTTTTCCTGAAAATGTCGAAAAACCAACAATTCAAAAGTTTGTTGGAGTAAATCCTGTATTAACTGTTGCCGTTAATGCAGATGTTGATGAATTCACTCTTGATAATTTTACTGAAGAAATAAAAGATGGATTAGATGCGCTTCCCGAGATCACTTTGACAAACAGAATTGCAAAACAGAACCAAGAAATTTCAATTGAAGTTAGTGAACATAATCTTAGAAAGTATAATCTTACTTTTTTTCAAATATCTCAAGCAATAAAAAATTCATCTATTAACATGCCTAGTGGTAGTATAAAAAATAGTAATGGTGAGATTTTGATAAGGTCAAATAATCAAGGACTGTCTGTAGGAGATTTTGCTCAAATACCAATTATTACCAGATCTAACGGAGCAGTAGTTTATCTTAGTGATATAGCAAATGTTCAAGATCGTTTTGAAAACACATATGATCTAGACATTTTATTTAATAGCCAAAAATCTAATTTGATAATGGTATACAGGATAGGCAACCAGAATGCGATAACAATTTCAAATGCAGTTAGAGAATTTATTACCAATAAAAACAAACAACTTCCAGATGGTGTAAGCGTAACCGCTTGGGACGACGAGTCAATTGTCCTTAGGGGTAGAATAAATACAATGACGAAAAATGCGCAGCAGGGACTTTTTTTAGTAATCATCGTTTTAACTTTGTTTCTAAAACCAAAACTTGCTTTCTGGGTATCGCTTGGTATCCCTATTTCCTTTCTAGGAGGATTTTGGTTAATGCCCTTGCTAGGATTATCAATTAATATGTTATCTTTATTTACTTTTATATTGGTGCTTGGAATAGTTGTTGATGATGCAATCGTAGTTGGAGAAAATATTGCACTTTTTCGAGAAAGAGGTTTAAGTCCAAAAGAGGCTGCAATAAAAGGAGCTTCCCAAGTATCTACCCCAGTATTTTTTGCAATACTTACAACAATGGTGACATTCTCTCCTATGCTAGCAGTAGAGGGTGAAATTGGAGCTATTTGGAGAATTTTTCCTCTGGTCGTTATATCAGTACTTTTCTGGTCTTTATTTGAGAGTTTAACAATTTTACCAGCCCACCTTGCTCACAGTCATGATAGGTTACCTAAAAATAAACGTTTAAGATCGCTTAATGATAATTGGGAGTCATTTCAAAAGAAAATTATATCATGTCTCCATTTTATTATTGACAGATTTTACAGACCAATATTAAAAATATCGGTGTCAAATCCGGTTTCATTTTTATTTATTGCAGCAGGAATTTTTATATTGACTATTGGGGTTACCGCAGGCGGGATTATCAAGTTTTCCTTCTTCCCTCCTGTTGAAGCTGATTTAGCTGTTGCAACTATTGAATATCCATCGGGTACAAATATAGAAAAAACCAGAGAGGGATATAAAAAGCTTGATGAGGCCGCACGGATTCTTGAAAAGCAGTTGGATGGTGAGTTTCCAGATAGCCCTAGTGTAAAAAATATATTATCAACACTTGGATGGCAACCAATGAGGTCAAAAAGTGCGAGAGGACCTGGGAATTTAGCCGCTAACTTTGCTGGGTCTAATATGGCTGAAGTCGCTATAGAGCTTACTCCGGGAGAAAATCGTTCAATCAGTACAGAAGAAGTGGTGCGACGTTGGAGAAATATTATGCCTGAAGTAATTGGAGCGAAAGAAGTGAATTTTGCATCAAGCCTTTTTTCAGTTGGGGATGCATTAAATATTCAATTATCTAGTAAATACATTGAGGAATTATTAAATGCAAAAGATGAAATAAAAGAAAAATTATTAGAGTTTCCTGGTGTCTTAGATATAAAAGATAATTACAATGTTGGAAAGGAGGAGATAAATATAATTCTCCTACCTGCTGCAATAAATTATGGTATAAATATGATGATGGTTGCCAATCAAGTTCGTCAAGCTTTTTTTGGTTTGGAAGTGCAAAGTATTCAAAGGGGTAGAAATGAGGTTAAAATAATGCTAAGATATCCTGAGAGTGACAGAAAATCAATTTCTAATCTTGAAAATATGATGATAAGGACTCCAGATGGATCTACCATTCCTGTACGCCAAGTTGCTAAATTAGAAATTGGTGAGGGGCTATCATCAATTCAAAGAAAGGATAGAAAAAGGTCAATTAATATTACTGCGGATGTTGATTTATCTATCACAACGGGCAATGAGGTAGTTGCAGCTCTGAACAAAACAGTGTTACCCCCAATCGTTAAAAAGTATGGCTCTATTTCATATAGTTTTGAGGGTGAGCAGCAAGCTCAAGGAGAAAATTTAAAGTCCCTAGGAAAGAATTTTCTCTTAGCCATGGTTGTTGTATATATTTTATTAGCAATTCCATTCAAATCTTATTTCCAGCCACTTGTTGTTATGTCATCAATTCCATTTGGATTAACTGGTGCCGTTTTTGGTCATTTAGTGATGGGTATGAATTTTTCTATACTTTCTGTTATGGGCATTGTCGCCCTGACAGGAGTTGTTGTAAATGATAGTTTAGTAATGGTTGATTTTATAAATCGTTATCGAAGAGAGGGGTATACAATACGTGAAGCAGTGCTAGAAGCCGGGCCTAGGAGGTTTCGCCCGATTTTTTTAACCTCCCTAACCACTTTCGTTGGTTTAGCTCCATTGATTATGGAAAAAAGTATGCAGGCTAAGTTTATGATACCCATGGCTGTTTCACTGGCTTTTGGAGTTATATTTGCCACAATGATTACTCTTTTATTGGTTCCTGTTTCTTATTTAGTATTAGAAAAATATATATTAAAAACAGAGGTAAAATAAATGAAAGTAGCTATCATTGGAGGAACTGGTTATGTTGGGTCTTACATAATTGACGAACTAATTAGTAATAACATTACTCCTAAGGTTCTTGTAAGGAAAGGTTCAGAATCAAAATTAATTCATCCTAATGATTGTGAAGTAGTTTTGGGTGATGTTGAAGATGAGACTAGTATTAAAAACACAATCAAGGACTGTGACTGTGTAATATATTTGATTGCTCTCATCAGAGAATTCCCTTCAATTAATCTTACTAATGAAAGGTATCAGTTTAAGGGTTCAGAGCGTGTTGCTAAAATTGCAAGAAATCAGGGAGTAAAACGTTTTGTTTTGATGAGCGCTCTTGGGGCTGATGCTAGTCCTTCTGCTTCAAATTATATGAAATCAAAACATTTATCTGAACAAGCAATTAAAAATTCTGGATTAGATTGGACAATAATAAGGCCTTCCTCTTTATTTGGTGACCCAAGAGGAGGAGGTAGACCCGAGTTTTGCTCAATGCTTGATAAATTGATGCTGAATCTTATCCCTTTTCCAAGATTTTTACCATTTCCTGCGCCATCCTTTTTTGAAGGGTTCAACCCATTAAGCGCCGGGGGCTACAGTTTATCAATGGTGCATGCCAAAGATGTTGCCAAAGTGTTTGTAAAAAGTATTTTAGATAAAGAAATGATAAGAGAAACAATTGAGATAGGTGGAGAGAGAGATGTAACATGGAATGAAATTATTAAATCAATAGGAAAAGTTACCGGGCAGAAAATCATGATGGTCCCAGCGCCTTTTTTTGTTATTTCATCAATTGCTTCAATTTTTGATAGGTTTGAATGGTTTCCTGCTGGTAAAGATCAATTAAATGATCTTGTTAAAGGCAGTACATGTAATTCAAGTGAAATATTCAAAAAATATGAAATTGAACCTATTCCTTTTAATATTGAAAATTTAAACTATTTAAAAAACTAAGGAATTATGAAGAGTAGAATTGTTTTTTTATCCAGTATTTTCACACTGGTGTTCTCTCAAAATGGTATTATTTCTGGATTCATATCGGATTCCTCATCTGGAGAGGCGCTTATTGGAGCAAATGTGATGCTTCAAGAAACTGGTCAGGGAATGGCTACAGATATGAATGGGTACTATATTATACAAGATATTAAAGCAGGAAACTATACAATAATGGTGTCGTATGTGGGGTTTAATACAAAAAGAACCTCATTGAGTATTAATCAAGGTGATTCAAAAAAAATTGATATAAACCTAGCTGAAGAAGTCGTTGAATTATCGCAAATAGAGGTGACTGCAGAAAAAATTCAAAGGCGAGATAATATTCAACCAAGTAAAATAAATTTGAGTCCAAGGATGATGAAATCTGCTCCGGCATTGGCAGAGCCTGATTTGTTTAGAACAATTCAGGCTTTACCGGGTGTGTTAACTACTTCTGAGTTTAGTACAGGACTTGTAATCCGTGGTGGTAATACCGATCAAAATCTGATCCTTTTAGATGGTATAACAGTGTACAACCCATCACATTTGGGTGGTATATTTTCAAATTTTATTGTAGATGGTGTGAAAGAAGCTGAGCTTATAAAGGGGGCATATAACGCAGAATATGGTGGCAGACTATCTGCCGTTTTAAATGTGATAAGTAGAGAAGGAAACAGAAAAAAATTTAAAGGAAAAGCAAATCTCTCGCTTTTATCTGCACAAACCACAATTGAGGGTCCTTTCTATAAGGGAGCATGGTTATTATCGGGTCGTCGAACTTATTTTGATATTTTATTACCTAAAGTTTTACCTGCTGCGCCAATACCTCCATATTACTTTTATGATATACAAAGTCATATATTCTCTGATCTTACCTCAAGAGATAGATTGTCAATAAGCTTTTATAATGGGATAGATGATCTTCTATTTGATACGTTTGGCCTTGAGGCAAGGTGGGGTAATAACACTCTGAGTGCTCATTATAGGAGGGTTTTTTCTGAAAGGGTAATAGGGAACTTTTTAATGGCAAAAAGTATCTTTTTCACTGATTTTGGCTTGGGAGGATCCAATGGACTGAAGAGTTCAAATAAGATAGAGGATAATACAATATCAGCTGATATGACTTGGTTTAGATCATCTAAAACAACTATTAAATATGGTTCTCAATTTAAAACCCTAGGTTTTAAGTATCTTAATTCTTTTCAAGATTCAATAGCATTTGATGTAAATACCAAGCCTTCTGAAATCGCGGGGTATGTAAAATTAAAATATTCACCAAATAGTCTGTTCATTATAGAACCTGGTCTTAGATTGAATTATTATAATGTTTATTCAAGTTCTATTTTTCCAGATCTTCGTTTAGGGATGAAATATTTACTAACAGATAATAGATATCTTAATCTTTCTGTTGGTAATTACCATCAATTTATCTGCACTTTTCAAGATGATTTTTATCCTACAATATTAGATCAGTGGATTGCTGCAGATTCTTCAGTATCTCCAGGTAAATCGATTCAATTTGTATTAGGGTATGAAGAATACATTCGAAATATGTATAAAGTTCAGATTGAAGCATATTATAAGGATATAAAAAATCTACTTACATTTGAAGAAACACGATCAACAACGGATGCGGAGGTATCTGATGAAAAATTATCTGATATATTAACTCCAGCAAATGGTTACGCATACGGTCTAGAACTATTTGGTCAAAAAATGTCTGGAAAACTTAGCGGATGGTTAGCATATACTTTCTCTGTGTCCAGAAAAATCATGAACAGTGTTTATGTGGAATCGGAGCAGGAATATTATACTAATTGGGACAGAACTCATGCATTTAGTGCCTTAGGAAATTATCAGTTTTCAAAAAAATGGGATATGAACTGGAGACTGACAATTCAATCTGGTCAAGCATATACACCAGTTCTGGGTTATTACTTGCAGCGTTTTCCTGGTACTACTGAAGAGACATTTCGTACAATTCCAGGGACAAGAAACTCTGGTCGCTACGCTCCTTACAGCCGTTTAGATATTGGTTTTGTTTATCATGCGACAATACTCAAAAATAATGTTGATATATTTTTCCAAATAATAAATACGTTAAACAGAAAAAATATTTTTCAAAAATCATACACTTTAGGAAATACATATAATGGCATTGATGATGATAATGATTGGGTTGAAAAAGATCATGATTCTAATGGAAATGGAAAACCAGATGTTGGCGAAACAAATGTGGATGAATCTGATGAAAGTAAAATACAAGAAAATAATATAAGCCTTTTCCCTTTAATACCTACTATCGGCTTTACTTGGGAATTTTAAATATGTTCCTTTTAAACTTTCAATCAAGGTATTTATCAGCGCTATGCTTAATCTTCCTATCTTGTGCGTTTGAAGATAGCGAGATTCAATATGAACAAAACTTAGTTGTCTTCGCCTCTATTGTGGCGAATCTTCCGGTTGTAGATACATTATTTGTTTCAAGATCTGCTAGTCTTTCAGAGGATGTTTCCTCCGATGAGCTCTGGATAGAGAATGCAGATGTAAGACTCATAGATGATTCTAGTAATGCTGAATTAATTTTTCACTCATTAGGGAAGGGTAAATATTTTCCGATTCATACAGAATCAAGTCTTGAGGAAATCGAAGAGTATGCAAATTATATTATTAAACCTGGTCGAATCTATCATCTCTTGGTAAGACATGAATCCGATTCTGTACTTGCTTCTACAACTGTGCCTGCAGAATTTAGTATCTCATCCGCAGAACTAGGCAGCTATGAGTGTCCGGATGGTAAAGAATTAGCAGTGGGTGCAGTTAATGTAAATAATATTAAGGATATTTCCCTAGAAGACCAGTTCCATCTTTTACAAAACCCAAATAGCTTAATAAATCTTTATGATATTATTGTAGATTCGATCGATTTTCGAATAGGAGATTGTTTTACAAAAAGTTTTGCAAGTTATCCGATGTTTGGTGTTGATTTTAATGATGATGCCTATAACACAATTCAAATAATTTCTTATGCGCTAGAAGCGGGCGAAGTCGGAATGGAACCACTATTAGATTTAAATAACAATGGAACTATTGAAGATGGTGAATTTTCTGATCGTAATAGGAATGGGCTTAGAGATAGTTGTTACGTAAATTTAATTTATAACGAAGAAAAGGAAAAATTTTTTGATAATGATAGCTTATCGTATAATGACCTATCCTCAATTTGGAAAGGGCCGCTTCTACGAGGTTCTGGAAACAATAATAACTGGAGATTTAATAGTCCATACCGAAATAACCCTTTTCTTTGGAATATTGAGGAAGCTCCCACTGTTATAGGTTGGTTGTACTTTGATTATTATGGTTATTATCTAATGAGTTTTAACGCTACAAGTGAAACTTACTTCAATTATTTTAGTGGAGACCCTTTAGGACAAAATATTTATTTATTGCCTAAAACCAATGTAGAGGAGGGCTTTGGAGTATTTTACAGTAAGGTTTCTACAGAATTTATTGTTTATGTCAAAAAAGACGATTCGTATTAGATTCTCCACTTATGCACAAGAGTACTGCCCAAATACCCCGTAATACACATGCTAACAAATATAATACTCAAAAATGCTAGCATCAAAACTTGCACTTTTTGATTTGCTTTTCCTCGGGCAGTGATATAAGTCCAAACTATGGTTAATAAAATAATTCCCCAACTAGTTATATTTGCAAACCTCTGGTGGTTTTCAATTGTTAGATAAATTTCATGACTCAATTTCTCAGTTAAAACTTTTGTATTTTGGCCGCTAATCATTGCGGGAATTGTAGAAATTGCAGCTGGAATTAAAACCCATAGATTTAAATGTTTTGGTAATATATTAGGTATCATAACAAACAAGATTTGGTAAAAATAAGCTAATGTAATCAATGCGATAGGAAAGTGCACAAATAATGGATGAAGAGCGAATTCCATAAAACTATTCGTAAAATTTAGAGTTGAATTTTAATAATAGTTCTATGAAATTTGTAGCCCGTAGGAGAATCGAACTCCTGTTGCCAGGATGAAAACCTGGAGTCCTAACCACTAGACGAACGGGCCAGTTTGAAATATAATTTTAATTAATATATCTAAATTTATGACTATGAAAAAAAATAGACTACCGTTTTTTAATAAAAATCAGTTTCCGTTTTTGGCATTATCTAATATATCAAGCAATTCACCATTTTGGTGCATTTCCATTGTAATATCAGCTCCACCAATTAGTTTACCTTTCACAAATAGCTGAGGTATTGTAGGCCAGTTTGAGTATTCGCTAAGTTTTTCTCTTATTATTGGATCTTCTAGTACATTCACGTCTTTATATTTAATACCATAATGATTTAAAATCTGTACTACAGAGTTAGAGAAGCCGCACATTGGCGTCTGTTTTGTTCCTTTCATGTATAGTATCACTGGATTATTTTCAATATCAGTGATTATTTGTTCTTTCATATTCATTTTTATATCCTTTATTTGTTTTTATTTATCATTTTCATTCCATTAAAATTGCAACTTTTGCATATGTAGTTTTTTATTTGAGCAAAATATATTTTTGAAATGACTTTTTGTTTAAAAGTCCTTTGGATCCTTTGCAAATTTTCTCCACATTTTGGACACTCGTTAAGTAAAGGGGACCTTCTTATTTCTCTGTCTCGCCACCTTTTAGCGGCTAAGTTAAGAGCAAATAAAATAAGAAAAACCCCTACAATATCTGATAATTCGTAATTTTTGTCTTTAAAAAGTGAAAGAATGTTATCACGAATTATTATGATAATATCTCCAATAGAAAATAGAAACCACCTTATAATCTGATATATATAGGTTTTTATTTCTAATTCTTCTACCAGTAAAAATATTCCTAATAGAAACAGGAAGACAATAAGTATTTCATAGTCGTATTCTCTAAAAAAAGAACGTTGTTTTAATTTCTTAATCCCTTTTCGCTGTTTTATGCCCATGATCTAAAAGTACCTGAAAAAATAATTATTGTTCAAAGTTCATCAAATAAAATAATCATATGTAAAATATAGAAATATAAATTACCAATAGATTATTCTATTAGTAGTACCAATCGAGATTTATTTTTAACTTGCCATCTTGTGCGGAGTCTTATAATAAGGTAAATAACATTAGGTCTGTATAAATAAAAGTTTTAAAAAGATGCACTGTTATCAATCAATTAGTTTAGAGGTCAATATTTATGCTCAATAAAATTTTTAAAATTTTACTTTTTAGTACTTTTATATACGGTCAATGGTCCGGTGGTGGCGGTAAAATGCCTGCAATTGGTGTTGTGCAAGGAATGGTTGCTGATTCTGTAACAGGAGAGCTCATAGAATACGCCTCTATTTCATTGATAAACCAAAGATCAAGAAAACTTGTTACAGGAGGTCTTACTGATAAATCAGGGAGATTTAGTATACAAAAAGTTCCACTTGGGAGATATTCTGCGGTAGTGGAATTTATTGGATATTCAAAAAAAGAGATTGGGCCTTTAAATATTTTTCCTGGTGGACAAGGAAGTGTTGAACAAAATTTAGGCACAATCCAGCTTCAGATTTCTTCGGTCAATTTAGATCAGGTAAATGTTGTTGGAGAGAGCCAATTTATTCAGACTATTGATAAACAGGTATTCACAGTAGGAAAAAATTTAGCTTCAGCTGGTGGGTCCGGTGAAGATGTTCTGAATCAAGTACCTACAGTTGATGTTGATATTGATGGTAATATTACCCTCAAAGGTGATGCTAATGTAACGGTGCTAATCGATGGGAAAAAGGTAGGGTTTGATCGTAGAGCAATGGTAGATAATCTTCAAGCTTCCATGATCGAAAAGGTAGAAGTCATTAGTAATCCATCTGCAAAATATGACCCTGATGGAGTTGGTGGTATTATCAACATTGTTCTTCAAAGAGGAGCCTTTGAAGGTTTGAATGGATCTACTACCTTAGCTGCTGGCCAATATAACAAGAATAACATAAGTGGAAATCTTAATTATAAGAAGGGTGATTGGAATATTTTTGGTAATGGAAGCTATAGAATGGGCGAGAGATTAGGCGTTGGTTTAAGAGAATTTGATTATTTATACTATCAACCCAGTGATAGTATATCTTATCTCTATCAAGATACTGAGAGGAAAAGAAATAGTGATGATATTTCTTTCAGGTTTGGTGGAGATATTTATCCTAAACCAAATACCACAATTAGTTTTACATCCACATTTAATACACAAGATCAGGATGAGAATGAAATTATTACAACAAAAAGACCAGTTTTATCCACGCTAGATTGGCTGGAAAAAGAGCAGGAGAGTAGTTGGGACCATTCTTTGAGTTATGAAAATAAATTTGATTCAAAAGATCGAAAATTAGTGGCAAATGCTAGTTATGCATTTGAAAATGAAAAAGAGACAAATTCAAATTCTGGTAATAGTTTAACAAGTAGTAGTAATAATAGT
>MDTB01162273.1_pt1 | contig 17174 bp, 15 predicted proteins | sample 811161 | NCBI WGS metagenome assembly MDTB01 (sample SAMN05326650, study PRJNA326480) | marine metagenome | isolation source: seawater | place: Mediterranean Sea | collected 2009
ATTATATGGTGGTATTAATTTAATATTTATGGAACCAGATGTTACATAATAATAATTTCTATAATTTAAATTATATCTTAAAGGTGTATGTGCATTTTCAGAACCCGTCATAAAATCATAATCACATTTAGTAACTAGTGGTGGTCTTAAAAATTCATCATTATATATATAATTTTTTAATGCCCCCGTTTCTTCTAAAAAATCATAATTTCTTTCTGTTACATATTTCTTATTTTTATCATTGTTAAATATTTCTACTACTTCTTTGAAAACAAATGGTAAATAAAATTCTGTATTATCATCCTCATTTTCAACATCTCGTAATTTAACATCAAAAGCTCCATATTTATTATTTAAATTTGATAAAGTACATTCGTTTAAAATAGTCGGACTATCAAAATCAAATAATACAGGTTGTCTTAAATGACATATTTCTTCTAATTTATCTTTTGATGGGTTTTCTATTGTAAATACCTCCAAATCATTACTTTTATATAAATGATGATTTATATGTAAATAAAAAAATAATACCACACAAAATATTAAAATACTAAAAACATATTTCATAATTTATTTATTTTTAGAAATCATTTTTATAATTCTTACTTATTAATTTAATTTCCAACTCTAATATATATGACAGATATCAAGTTTTCAAATTTATTAGAATTTGCACCAGAAAAAACAGAACATGAAATGATAAAAATGAAAGGATTTATTATTATTATTAATCATCGACCAGGTGCACAAACTGTGTTAGTAGAATCATATATAAATCATGGTATGGTAGATGAAGAACTAAGTAATATGGGTATATCTCATTTATTAGAACATATTTGTACAGATGGATGGAAAAAATGTAAAAAAAATTGTTCTACATATTGGAAAAAACGTGGTGCGGTTATGAATGCTTCTACTGGTCAAACATATGTTAATTATTATATACACGGATTAAATCAATATTTATATGAATTAATGGATTATATTATAACAATATCTATCAATCCAAATATAAGTAAAGGTAGAAACGAAAAAGAAAAAACCGCTGTCAAAAATGAACTTTTAATACACGGACAAAATCCACAATTAGATGCATATAATAAATTAAATTCACTTTTATTTAGTGTAGAAGGTTTACAATTACAAGATGATATAGAAATACAAATAAAAAATTTAAATGGTATTGATACTACATTATTAAATAAATGGGTCAGTAAATATTATGGTTCTGGAAATACATTATTCTCAATCACAGGTGATTTTAGCAATAAAGGAAATCCAAATAGCAAAAAGAAGATATTAAAATATTTTGAAAAAAAATTAAGATCAGTAAAAAAAACTAAAATAAGACCTTATTTTCAAAATGTATTTCAAACTGGTATATCCGTTGAATATGTAGAGAATCCAAAAATTAATAATACTACTATCTATTTTTCTTTCCATTCACCACTATTTTATAAAGATTTTGAAGTTCATTATATCTCGTTTTTCAAACTTTTTGTAAATAGTAGCGTAACTTCTTTATTAATGTATGAATTAAGAGAAAAAAATGAATTAATTTATAACACTCATATGGATTATTATACAACACCATATGGAACATATTTTACAATAGATATAGCTACAGAAAATAGTAATATTTCTGAAGTTGTGGAAAGAACATTAAAAATTTTAAAAATTATTGCAAATGGAGAATTTCCAAGAGAACATTTGAATTATGTTAAAAAAGCATATTTAGTAAAAGCAGAAAATGCTAATAAAAATAACGCTTGGTTATCAAATTGGTATTCTGAACAATATATAAATCAATTTAATGACATTACAAATCCTACTATTATTTCACACAGAAAATTATTAAAAAAAATTGAAAAATTATCAAAATCAGAATTTGTTTCGTTTACTAGAAAATTAATTATTTTTTCTAATTTAAAAATTGTATATAATGGTAAAAAGTCTGTTTCTGGATTACATAAAAAGGTTCTTGATTGGTTAGATTAATCATCCACCAATGGTGCCAAATAAATTTTTATGTAATTCTTATCTATATAATTTTCTTCACTATTATTTTCTTTCCAATTCGATAAATTATATTGCATCTTCATTGGTATATTATCACTTATATGTAAATTGACATATTGATTTACCTTTGAAAATCCACAAAATCTCTCCAAAAATCGTATCCCAAAATCTACCTCAAACATCTTATCTTCTTCCAATAAAAATTCTACTATATCTTCATCTTTTATTCTTACTTGCATCTTACCCATATCACCTTCTGTTCTAATATATATATTATCATCATATCCCAACTTAAATTTCAATTTATCACCAAAATGATTCAATTGACTTAACATATGATGAAAATCATTCGAATTAATTACCAAATCTGCCGAATATTCTGCATCTGGTATATGTAATTGTTCCGTTTCTATATCCATTAATGTTATTTCAAACATTTTATCCACACCACCACCTTCAAAATATATTAATAATTCTTCAGTAGAATTCTCCATATATGTCATTTTTATTGTCTGGTCTTGTTCTAAGCAACGAAACACATTTGCCAATATTTCACAATTTATTCCAATACTATATTCTTTGTCCCCCGTTTTATGGTTATCAAACCAATCCGGCATTAAATTCAATTCTAAACAACAAATATGTGAACTATCCATTCCTTGTGTTGATATACCATTTTTACCTATAACAAAATTCATATAATCGCATACTTTTTTTAAATTTTCAAAAATAGTGCTTAATTGAATTACTTTTTCCTTGCTAGTTATTTCAAAAATCATATTATTAATGATATTAATTAATTTTTAATATCATTCGATTTTATTTATTTATTTGTGAAATAGCGTCTGATACAACCTTTTTAATATCTTCTTCGTTCTCATCATCATCGTCGTCTGGAATTATCATTTTTTTATCTTTAACTACTAATCTTATTTTATCTGAATCTAATTTTTCATTTAATTCTGAAAGTTTTGTTTTTAAATCTTCATTAATCACTACTAATTTATTAAATCTTATTTCATAATCATTCAATCTTTTTTGAAATATAGTAGTTGATGATTTTATCATTTCTTGACATAAATTTTCCATCTGTGTAATTTTTGTTAAAAATTTACTTTCTAATAATTTTATTTGATTATCAAATGCACCCTTTTCTAAATTATTATTCGATAAAACACCTAAATCTTTATTTGTTAATGTAGATGCTTCTAAATTATTTAATCTTATTTCGTGTCTTGTTAATAATCTCATTTCAGCAGTTGGTGCTGTTTTTTCTACTTCTAATAATTTTGCATTTTTTTCATCAATAGATAATTGTGTTTGATTTACACTATTTGATGATACCATATTATTGACATTATTATTTAATATTGGCTGACTGTTCATATTTGGATTATATGTCATATTTTGTTGTTGATTTACTCGTTGTAAATTTTGATTTCCTAAATTAGATTGTCTATTCCAATTCATTCCAGCATAATTTGAATTTTGATTAATATTACAGGTTGATTCACCCGGTTTTAATCCTGCTCCTTTTAATCTTCGATCAAATCGACTCATATAATTTTTAATAATAATTTTATTAATAATTATACACGCATTTCCATTTTATATTCATCTAAATATTCATAATCAATTAATTCAAAATCATCCATTGTATAATCATTTATATTCTCATACTTATTATGAATTTGTAATGTTGGAAACAATGGTAAATAAATTGAATTACCATTTTCTACTTGTTCTTTTAATACTTCTACATGTTCTTCATATATATGAGCATCCCCTATAAAATGAACAAATTCTTTTGCTTTTAAACCACAATGATGAGCCAATAAATGTGTCAAAAAAGAATAACTTAATGCGTTAAATGGTAATCCTAATCCCACATCTGCACTTCTTTGATATAATATACAAGTTAATTCATCTTTATCATTCACTTTATATTGTGATAATACATGACAAGGTGGTAATGACATTTCATTAATTTGTTCTGGATTCCAAGCACTCATTATATGTCTTCTAGAAGTTCTAGTCTCTGGATTACTTAATCCATCTATTATATTTTGTAATTGATCTACACCTTTACCATCATATTTTTCTAAACAACCATATTCTTTACTATATGGAGCATTATAATGTCTCCACTGATGTCCATATATAGGACCTAAATCATTCTCTTTCAAATGTGTTAATCCTCTAGAATCCAAATATTCTCTTGAACCATTTCCATCCCATATATGCACATTTTGTTCATTTAATACTTTATTATTTGTATCTCCACTTATAAACCATAAAAGCTCTTTTATACAGGTTTTCCAAGCCATTTTTTTACTAGTAAATACAGGCAAAGCATTATCTTCCAAAGAAAATCTCATACCAGAACCAGTAGTTGTAATAACATTACCATTTCTACCTTTCTCTTTTTCACCAAATAATAATATATGATCAATTAAGTTTAAATATTGTCTCTCAGGATGAGAAACTTTTACAAAATTTCTAAAAGTAAGCATAATTTAGTAAATATAAAAATATATCTTTATATGATTTTAATTTCTTTTTATAAATCATATGGACGATACAAAAGATGAACCTATTATTGCACCAAAAAAAGCTGACAATGGATTTATAAAACACGTTTTCAATATGGATAATGATACCAAACATAATATATTGAATACTGGTCAATATTTAGCATTAGCTGCCGTACCTTTAGCATTATTATTCAATTTCATAGATACTGTTATTCCTAAGGCAGATGAAAGTAAAGGGAATGCTGAATTAATTATAGAAATATTTGGACAAGCATCGTTATTATTGGTTTCCATTTATTTAGTAGATAAAATTATTACGTATATTCCAAGTTATAGTGGTAAAGAATATGATGGAATTGTTGATAGACAATATAGAATGACTATCATAGGTATTGCTATTTTATTATTAGTTCCAAAAATTGCAGAAAAATTTAAAATCATTTTTCATAGAATTAAAACTTCTTGGGATGGAGAACCACCAAAGGAAACTAAAAAACAAAACAAAAAATCTCCAAAAGTTAGAGTTTCACAACCTATTACTGGTATGACTCAACCTGTTCCTACACAACAACCAACAGCACAACCTGATTATCAATCACAACATAATATGATGACACCTCCACAACCTGTTATTAATACAGGAGCCGTTCAACAACCACAACAACAAATGAATGTTGCAAATAACGGTATGATGATGATGCAAGAACCTATGGCAGCTAATGAAGGATTCGGTGCATTTAGTAGTTTTTAAATAATTAATTCAACTTATTAAATTAATTATTTTTTTACACTATCCATTACTTCTTGTATCGACAATAACTTCGCTACATTTTTCTTTATATCTTTTACATTTTTTCGCATTGTTATTTTATCATCACAACCATGTAATATTTGTGCCATCAATTTATTTCTCTCTTCTAATAATTCATCACATTCTTCAAAATTTGGATGATTGTCTTCCCACTCTTTCATCACATGAATTTGTTTTACTTGAATTTTTCTTAACGATTTCTCCATATCATCATCCGTTTTATTCTTTGACCACTTATCATCTTCTTTTATATAAAACTGTAAGTTTTTCTCGTCACTACAATGTATTGGTCTATCAACAGGATTTATATCTTGTAATTGCTTAGTTAATATATTAGTTAATCCTTCTGCACTACCATACTTCTGTTGATATAATACATCTTCTAATTGAACTTTTATTCTATCCACAAAATCTGTCAAATTCATTGCATTTTTACAATTCTCATTTAAAAATAAATTCAATGTCAAATTTTTATTATTACAATTATTAAAATTATTAGTTGTATGATGAGAATTTTTCACTATATTAATCACATCATCTTTCATTTTTATTATCTCATTTTTATGATGTAATTCCGTCTCTAATAATTTCGCTTTCATTTCCAACTTTTCTTTTAAATTTCGTTCAGCTTCTAATTCCCAAAATTTTTCGTCGTTTTTTTTTGAAACTTTTGTACAATTTTCAAAAATTTCTTCGGCTTTTTTTGTTACCATTTTTTTTCCGGTTTTTTCACTATTTTCAAATTTTTTTTCTATCAAATTTTTATTAATTAAAATACATTGTTTGCGATGACGTGATAAACCGCTGCGATGCTTATATTTTTTTCCACAAATTTCGCACACATTTTTCATTAATTCATCTGGTTTTACTGAGATATTTTGCATTATTTCTCTCTTCATATGTTTACGTGTGGAACAGTGTCTTGTATAATCACGTTTATCAGACGTATAATAGTCACAATTCTTACAATAAAATTTCCAAGAATTTGGGGGGATTTTTTTCGGCTTTTTAGTTACCATTTTGTTATCTTTATATATGATAACAAAAAATCTGCTAAATCCTTTTTTTATAAAATATAGAAAAAATCACATGGTCACAAATTAAATTATTGTTTTTGTTATTTCCCTACATTATGAAGGAAATATTTTTTTGCGACTTTTTTGTCTGTACAAAACTATTCTCAGAAATGAAAAAATCACAATTTCTATACCTCCGATTTTTCAAATCCGAAAATACTTTTATAAAAAAAAACCACCAAACTGGGATCGTTTTTTTAGTTCCTTTTTTTAAGCTCTTACTGCTTATGCATTCATCCATTTTACAACTTACACAAAACATCCTACAAGAAGCACTAGTGTTTTAATAATTTCCAAAAATCACATCATTTATCGTAACAAACATTTTTATAACAGAAGATTCCAGTAAGGTCAGTCAGACAATTTCATTTTTTTTCATAAAATGCTAAGGTATTGTAGGTGTTTACAAAAAAAAATAAGATTGTTTCAGTAATCCTCGTCTCGTAAACTTTAAATTTTACAAGGTCTTTCCCATAAATGTAGTATAAAAACATAAAATAACACTTTAAAAAACACGTTCAGTCTAAAATGGTTTTTATTTTGAAAAAAAAAGTTATTTATTATTGAAACTGATATAGTACCAAAAAATATAAATTTTATTTTTTATATTCAGTCTCATTTTCGATTTTTTTCGTTATAGACTTTGCATAAATGTAGTAGATAAATATTTATTAGAGGGTAAAAAAATAGATTCAGTCACAATTATAAAAAAAGATATAAAATCTAATTATAATTTATTATTATGTCAGAACTAGATATTAATTCCTTATTAAATGCTTTGGAAAATGAAACAAACGCATCAATAATGAGATTGAATTCACAAAAAATAAAAAAAATGAAAAATGATATATTACAACAATTGCAACTGGAAAAAGATATATTAAAAAAATATCATAAAAAATTGAAATATTATAGGTATTGTGATGAAATGTCTGATTTACAATATGGATATTATATTAGATGGATTCCACTTAAAAATCCAGATAATATTAAATTAACTAATGGAGCTATTATAACAGACATAATGATAGTTAATAATTGTATACAAATACAATTAAAAAATAACAGAAATCGTTTTTTTCAAATAAAATTTGATGAATGTATTATATTTCAAAAATTAAGCGAACAAGAAAATATAATTTTAAGTGTTTTAGATCATCTTGAAAAATAAATAGATATAATATATATGACTAGTTTAGTTATTGTTTTTGATTTAGATCAAACTATTGGTTATTTTACTCAATTAGGTGTTTTAATAGATTCAATAGAAACAATAAGAAATAAAAAATTAAAATTGGATGAATATTTTCAATTATTTGATTTATTCCCTAATATTTTTAGAAAAGGTATGATGAAAACATTTTCTTATTTAAAAACAAAAAAACAAAAAAACAATAAATTAAAAGTAATCATTTATACAAATAATATGGGTCCAAAATATTGGGTTCATAATATTAGAAAATATATAGAATCAAAAATAAATTATAAATTATTTAATAAAACAGTTGCGGCTTGGAAAGTAGGAAATAAAATATATGAAAAAAAAAGAACAAGTCATAATAAAAGATATGATGATTTATTAAATTGTTGTAATTTAAAAAAAAAAGATAAAATCATATTTTTTGATGATTTTATTCATAATTATATGATGAATAATAAAATAACATATATACATAATAAACCTTATAAATATGATTATAAATTTGAAAATATGGTAAATAAAATATTTACATCAAATTTAAATGTTTCATTAAAATTAAATTCGAAAAATGCTATCTTAGAGGAAATAAATAAATATAAATATCAATGTACAACTAATAAAAAAAACTTCAAAGAAAATGAATTTATAAATCATATCAAAGTATTTTTAAAGGAACATAAAAAAAATAATTCTAAGAAAAAGGTTAAACAAAAAAAAACGAATAAAACTCAAAAGAAGTATAATTAATTTAATTTTTTATATATGTCTAATGTTCTAGCACTAGCATCTTTAGTATTACCATATGTTGGCATCCAAAAATATGGTATTACCATATGTTGATTTTCAAAATGTTTTTGATATAAAATACGATAATATAATTGTTCTAATGTAGTAGGTAAATTATGTTTAATATTCGTTTCTTCAATCATTAATTTTATAAGTTCTTGTTCATCATCCGGATAATCTTCTCCTACAAATATGTTTTCTTTTACATGATTTTGTATAACTTCATACCAAGATTTATTTTTTCCACTTACTCCGTCACTAAAAGCTTCTTTTGTTCTCCATAAAACACTTGTTGGTAATGTTATTCCATCGTCGAATGCTTTTCTTAAAAGATATTTTTCACATAATTTATTCGATGTATGACATCTAAATTCAGGAGGTATAGATAAATAATTTTGTACAAAACCTCTATCTAAAAAAGGGGTTCTAGCTTCTAATCCATTATTAGATATAGTTCTATCTGAACGTAATACATCAAAACAATGTATATTATTTAATAATCTACGGCATTCTTTATCAAATTCATATGGATCATCTATATAATGAAAATATAAATATCCACCTGTTAATTCATCACTACCATCACCATTAAAAATAACCTTTGCATCACAAATATTTTCATAATTTTTAATGTATTTAGAAATTAAATAATTCGGTACACTAGCTCTTACAGTAGTAGTATCATATGATTCAATAGTATAAATAACTTCATTAATTATATTTAATAAATCTTCTTTTTCAATTTCAATAGAATGATGTTCTGAATTGATATGATTAGCTACCGTTTTAGCATATTTTAAATCTTCACTACCTTTAATACCAATAGACCATGTATGTAATTTTTTCATAGGATAATATTTTTTGTGATATTTTTTTACCAATGAAGCAATTAAACTGCTATCTAATCCGCCTGATAATAAACAAGCAATATCTCTATCTGTATTTTTTACTCTTTTTTCAACCGATTTTTCTAATGATGTTCTAATTAATTTTAAAGCCATTGTTTCATTTATAATAGTTTTATTATAAAATATATTTGTTGTTGAAAAAGCTTTATTTACAACATTTAATTTATAAGTATCATCCGTTGTATCAAATATAAATTTTGAATAAGTTCCAGGATTAAATTGTTGAATAGTAGTATTTGGTTGAATTAAAGATATAATTTGTTTCATTTCTGATGCGAAAATATATTGTTTATCATTATTATAATTAAAAAATATAGGTCGAACACCATATGTATCCCTTGCAATATAAATTTCATTTTTTTCATAATCAAATAATATAAATGCAAAAACACCATCTAATAATTGCAAAGTATGTTCCATACCATATTTTTTATATAAATGTATAATTATTTCACAATCTGACTTACTAACGTTTTCAAATTCACAATCTTTATATAATTTTTTGAAATTATATATTTCTCCATTACAAATTAACGAACAATTTTTTATATAGAATGGTTGATCGGATAATGTATCTTTAAAACCATTTATCGCTAGTCTATGAAATCCAAAAACGGTTTTATTATTAACATCACCATAATTAATAACACTATATTCTGGACCTCTATTTTTTCCATTATTAAAAGCATTTTTAAAAACGTCTTCCTTAGTTATGTTATTATTTATAATTGAGAAAATTCCACACATATTTAGTATATTTTCGAAAATTATTTTTATATAGATTTTAAATTATTTTAATTAATATAATCTTCTGTAAATATATTAATGAGTATAAGAAATTGGGATGCATATTATTGTAATCAACATTTAACAAAAGAAATGAGTGATAAAGTGTTTAAAAGAAATATTCCATCCGAATCATTACAACCAAATTTAAACGCTCGTTCTGTATCTACTAGGTTTACAATGCCTATTGTAGATTGTAGAAATAAATCTAGAGTACCAATTGTAAAATATAAAGATTATTCTCAACATAGTCAATTTAATCCTGGTTATGGTGCACCATATGTAGGATATTGTAAAAATATTGATCAAGAATCAAAATTATTTAATTATTTTAATCCTTTACAAAAAGCACAACAAGGGCTGTATATACCAAGTAGTAAAAGTGATTTATATAATCATCGTTCATTTGTTCCTTCTAATCAATCGAATTTAGCACAAAAGAAAGAACAATTTAACCAATTTAATCCAAATGAATGTGATATAGCACGTGATTCATTATATAATCATACTAGACAACAAACAAAAAATATAGGTAAAAATTAAAAATTAAAATATAATAAATTACAAATGGGAGATAATCCAACTAGTAAATACGATTTATTATATTTTACAAATAATAATATTTATAAACAAGTTGAAAAAAAAGATACAATAAATCTAAATGATGACGAAGATATTAAATTTTATAAAAAAAGAATACTTCATTTAACAAAACAATTATTAAAAAAAGAAATAAAAACGACATCTTCTATAACAGAATCATTTAATAATTATATTAACCAAGTTATTTTACATTTTAAATTTACAGATAAAAAAGACGTATTACAAAAAGAATATGATAATATGGAAACAATCAAAGAAAAACCAAGAAAAAATTTTCAATTAACAAATGAAAATCAAAAATTATTAACAAAAAAAATATCTAAACCAAAAACTATGAATGATTTTATTCTTCAGAAAAATAAAAAAATAAAAAAATACTTACCACCAAAGGTAAAAAAATATAATATAAAAACAGATGATTTTAAAAAGAAAGGAATAAATAAAGAAAAATCTAAATAATATATAGTATGCGTAAAACTTTTAGAAGAAAACGTAGATATAGAAGAAAAATGAAAGGTGGAAAAGCTGTTCAAAAAACAAAAAATCTAAAGATAAAAAAAAATAAATCCAAAAAAAAAAGTAAAGGAAAAAATAAAACAAAAAAAATAACTTTTAAAAAAGATGTATGTACTCCAGTAAAAGGTAAAAAAGAAATGATGAAATATACTTGTTATACAAAAGATGCGTTAAAAAAAATGAAAGCTTTATGGAATGCTAGACATCCAGATGTGAAAATAAAATCTAATAGTCCAAAAAAAATATGGGAACAATTAAGAAGAAATATGTCATCTTCTTGTGACCGTGAATCTTGTTGGTTAAATCAAAAATGGTTAGATCAAGGTATGACAAAAGAACTAAATGATAATTTTGCAACACCACAACCTGAAACATGGAAAAAAAATAAACAAGAATGGTTAAATAGTTTAGATATCAATAATGTAATGAAACAATATGAAAATAAATATAATAATTTTCAATTTATAGGGCCTAGTCCAATTGATTTCGATGATCATGAAATGTTTGGTGAATGTGTATGGGAAGAATTATGTAAATTTAATTTACAAGAAAAAATCAAAAAACAAAAAGAAAAAATAGGAATAATATTTAATTTAGATCCACATGATAAACCAGGTTCACATTGGGTTTCTATGTTTATTAACATACCTAAAAAAGAACTGTATTATTTTGATAGTTATGGTGACCCAACACCGATTAGAATAAAAAAATTAGCTAAAAGAATACAACAACAATCTACTAAAATTGGAAAAGAATTTAAATTTTATGAAAATCCAGTTAGACATCAATATTCAAATAGTGAATGTGGAATGTATTGTTTATATTTTATAATAAAATTAATAGAAAATAGAAATTATAAAAGTTTGATAAATCGAAAAATAAAAGATAAAGAGATGATGAGATTAAGAAATATTTATTTTAATAAATTATAAATTTAAATATAGATTTGTTTATTTTATATATGTCTTATGATGAAAATAAACAAATGGTTTTAGAAATAATATATAGTATGGATACTATTATTAATTTACGTAGTTCTGAATTTCAAAATTATTTCAATGGGTTATATAATTCAGTGTATAATAGTAAAAATGAATTTTCTAACATAACCGAAATGAATAAATATATATTAAATAATTGTTATCAATTTATAAATGATAAAACAAGTCAATTAAAAACTCAATTGAATACTACAAATATGAATTATAATACACCACAAAAACAACCAATTACTATTGAAACAATAGATATAAATGATATAAGACATAAAAAAGATGATAAATTCTCTTTAAAATTAAAAAGCAAACAAGAAGAATTTGATAATTTAATTAATAATAAAGTACCAGATGAAATAGATTTTTCAGATAAACCAGATGATTCGTCACAAAATTTAGATGTATTAATGAGTCAATCTCTCGCAGATAGAGAAAAAGAATTACAAATGATTACAAAAAAATATAATGAAAAAAAAACAAAAGATTTTTTGAAACCACAAGATACACGTTCAGATAATAAAAAAGCCAAAGATGAAGATAGATCTAAAAACAAAAAGGTAACTTTTAATATTGAAGAAACACCGAAAAATGAATTATCCAACGATGTTTCTTCTTTTTTATCAAAATTAAAAAAAGAACCTATTGAAACAATTGAAAAAAATGACGAATTAAAAGAAAGAATAGAAAATATATTGTCCAATCAGGAAAAAATATTATCTAATCAAGATAAAATATTAGAACTTTTAAAAAATGATTAAACCTTTATTTTTTTAATTTTACCTTTTTCTGTTTTTATTAATTTACCTACAATAACTTCAATTCCATTCTTAGCAGATTCATAATCATATAATGTTCCAGTTTTTTCAGAAGCATTTTCTCTTCTGATAAAATATTTTTTACCTCTAATTGTAATTTGTTCTAATTCCAATTCCATTTTTTTGATATTTACTTTATTAATATCATCTCTATCATCATCCATTATATCTGGTAAACTAGCTATTTTATTAGGGTCATTGGAACCAAAATTATAACATAATAATTTTTCACGTGAACGACCATCTGCAAATATAGCACAATCAATTGCAGTAGTTTTTAATTCATACAATATTTCTTTATTTATATTCTCTTTTCGATTAGATATTTCTAATAATGCTTCATCTGTTGTAACTGGATTATTAGTTATTTTACTAACATCTTTATTAAACAATTCATTTGATAATTTTGTTTTTCTTTTTTTTGGATCTTTTTCTTTTGGGTCTCCTTCTAATTGTATTTTTGAAAATACTGTAATATATAAATAAACGGTAACCGTTTGATATTTTTTAGGTAGGTCTTTATGACTACAAATACGTCTAGCTCTACCTATAACTTGTTGTTTACGAACTGGATGCCAATATGGTTCAACAATATGTACATATCGAACGTTTTTTAAATCAATACCTTCAGCACCACTACTAGTAATCATCATACATTTAATTACATCACCTACATAATTGTTCATAAACCCATTTTCATTTAATTGTTTTTTAATTGTTTGTGGTATATAATCCCAATTACTATTAAGTATATTACGTATTATCTCTTTTTCTTCTTCATCTTCAGTTCCAGTATATAATGCAAAGCAAGGTTTTTCCAAATCATCTCTATTCATATTTATTTTCCATAATCCAGCACTTGTTTTACTTATTTTAAATTCGGCCCAACCATTTTGTTTTAATATTAATGACAATATACCAATACCTTCTAATGTTCTGAATTGAGAATAAATTAAATGTATACCTACTCTTCTTTTATCATTACATCGTTTTAATATTTCTCGAAATTTAGGACTATATGTTCTCAATGCATCTACCGTTAAAAACTTATTTGCATTTTCTTTTAATTCAGATAATGCATTATAAATTCTATCCGAATATGAATTATCGGATATTGTATCTCTTTTCTCACTATCAATTGTTTTAATTTTGATATTATCTAATAAATTTTCATTCATAGAGATCTTTTTCTTTTTTGAATCTTTATAAACATCGTCTATCTTATTTTGTTGGGATGGTAATGGACGAACTATTTCATCTGGAAAAACAAAATTACAAAAAGCACGTGAAAAAATACGATAAGTTGAAGTTGTATCTTTATATATTTCACCCATTTGATTTTTCTTCCTATTTCTAGCGTTTTTTAATTCTTCTTTTCTTTCCATTGCTCTAGCTATTTCATATATACCAAGTTGATAATCACTCATTGGAACATTTATTACCTTAATATCATTTTCTTCATTAAATTTAGGTAATAAACTTTCTTGTGCGCTTCTAAAATAAGATGTTAATCCTAATATACGTTTTTTAAACAACAATTTATTTTTCAATCTTGCTGTTTCTGGATTAATAAATAATTCATTAAATGTTTTAAATTTATCAGGCAATGCTTTATTTTTAACTACTTTAAAGGTTTTATTTTTTACAGAAATAGAATTTTTTTCTAATATTTTTATGATTTGTTCTTTGAATGTATTGTCATCTAAATTACCTCTATTGTTTAATACAAGACCACTATAATCTCCTGATTTCTTTTTTATTTTTGAGATGAAACCAAATGGATTTCTAGTAATATTTAATTTTTGTCCTCGCCTTGGTTTATAATCTATATAATCTACTATACCATATTTCGCAAATATAGATTTTATTTTTTCGTTATCTATTTTTTTACTTGTTTTACTAGTATCTAATACAAATTGATATGATTTAATATATCCTCGTAAAATATTATAAAGAATACCAATTTCATTAGGATAATTAATGATAGGTGTTCCAGTTAATAAAACAATTCTACAATTTTGAGCATCCAGTAAATATTCATATAATTTCATAGAAAGGGAAGATGTTTTCTTTTCTATTTTATTTACAATTCGACTTACAAAATTATGAGCTTCATCTATAATAACAACTTTATTATCAAATATATTTTTTCTGCCACCATTTTTAACCGATTCAGTTTCATAACCCATTAACGTATTCTTACGTAAACCATTATAATTTATAAATTTATATTTTGCTGCAATCATTTTATTTAACTGATTATCTAAATTTGTTTTTTGATCAATAGTTAGTTTATCAAAATTGGACGGTTTAGTATGATTTACTAACCAAGCACCATTGTTTTTTTTGATAAATTCAATATGCAACGATAATATTTTTGATAAAGCTTTTTCTAAATGTTCATTACCATCTGTTTGAATAAATTCCCAAAATTGATTTGTTCTGTATAATGGATCTCCGCATTTTTTTAACTCTTTTCTATAATTACTTTGTAAAGATGCAGGGGTCATAATAATAATTTGATTAGTAGTTTTTAAACCTTCAGCAATAGCAATAGATGAACAAGTTTTACCAGCACCTAAACCGTGATATAATAAAAGACCTCTATATGGACTATGAACATTAATGTAATCTTTAACCAATTCCTGATGAGTTAATAATGAGAAACTACGTTCACCACTGAAATCATTACAAGAAACTGATTTCTTATCTTTTTTGAATTGAGTTTTATATGGTTTGTATACGGTGTTAATAAAATTAACAAATTTTTCACGATTATACATATAATAAGAAGATGGTTTGATTTTAATATTAGCATCTTTTGGTGGTAAACGTTCTACTAATAATTGTCCATCTATTTTTACTAATTTTTCATCAACAACAATATCTGGTTCTTCTGGTAAGGGTTCCATAGTGCCTTTTTTTAAGTCAAACACAAACTTTTCAGCCTTTTTAGGTTCATCCTTTTTTATAACATCTTTTAATTCTTCTACTTTAACTACTACTTTTTCTCTTGGTTTTTTTGTTGATTTTACAGATACTTTTATTTTTTCATCTTTAAAAATTGCAACATCAGAATATGGTCTAGTTTTTTTGTTTATAATTTTTTTTCTAAAAGCATCGAGATTTATAGAAGAATCTAAATGTTTTTTATTTATTATTTTAATTTTAGTATCAGTGGGTCTTGATACAATTATATTAACAGTTTGAAATGGTTCGCACATTTTTTTTTGTTTTAAACTCTCTAAAAGTGCAGAAGACATATATAAAGTATATCTATTAAAAATAATTTATAATATACTTTATATGGATAAATTCTCCGAATTAAAAGAGACTCCAACTCCTCCATTAACTCCTACTAGAAAAAGGAATATAAAAAGAATAGGTGACAAATCACCTATTATAAAACATGTAGAACGATATATTTTTGAAAAAAAAATAGAACAAAATATTGATAGTAAAAAAGAAGAAGGAATTCGATTACCTGAATTAATTCTCGATAATATCTAATCCATTTTTACAAGCTGCTTGTTCTGCTTTCTTTTTAATTTTATGTTTTGAATTTCCTAAGAATAACCAAATTTTATCTTCTACATTATTAAGATAATGTTCAATGTTTTCAGTTACTTTTTTACTAACATTAGTTAATTGATTAATTTGTATAGCATCATTGTATGTTAATCCATGATGATGCTGTCCTATACATAAAAATACTCCCATATGATATCCTTCATCTTCGTCCCATTCAGAAATTTCCATATAAATAGGTGTAACTTTAAAAGCTTTTTGCAATACAACTTGTAATCTATTTTTATAATTATCATCTGTTCTTAATAATTCAATCCAATTCACATGTTCATCAAATACAGATTCAACAAAGGTTTGAGCAATTTGAAAACCTGGTCCTGTTACAAAAACGTTATCAAACCATTTATCATCATCGTGAATTTTTATTTTATTGAAATCTAGAAATAGAGCACCTAAAAAAGCTTCAAATAAACATCCTAATTTTTTCAAATTGGTTCTGGTTTTCTTTTCTTCAGCATTTGCTGACATAATATACCATTTATTTAATCCCATTTCATATGCCATTTTACCAATGGATTCATTTTTTACAAGTGCAA
>MDTB01087290.1_pt1 | contig 17170 bp, 11 predicted proteins | sample 811161 | NCBI WGS metagenome assembly MDTB01 (sample SAMN05326650, study PRJNA326480) | marine metagenome | isolation source: seawater | place: Mediterranean Sea | collected 2009
TACACCTGCTACTAAATCTACAACAGATTCTTTCTTTGAAGCATTGCTGTCATTAGCATCAATAATAACAATGCTATCATTAGCAACATCAACAGCAGCTGCTGTTAATTCGTTAAGATCTAACGCTAAAGAAGTAGATGCGCCTAAAGCAACTGATCCGCCGCCTGACAAACCATTGGCTGCAGTGACTGTAACTGCAGAGTTGGCTAGTTTACCATTTGCAATAGAACCAGCAAGCATTGTGTTTGTAACTGTACCAGTATCTCCAGATCCAACTAATATACCAGTTGCTACAGGTAATGTCAAAGTAACGTTACCACTATAACTTGCATGTGCAGCTGATTGAATTTGCGTATAGTGTGCATTTCCTGTTTCACAATAAAGTTTAATATTTGAAACTGACCCGCTATTTTTAACAGCAATTTCGCCACTTTGTAAATCAATACCAGTAGTACCATCAATTCTAACTACACCTGAACCGTTAGGCGTAAGAGTAATATTACCATTCGATACTGTAACGATATCTTGCCCATTAATGTCTAGAGATCCGCCTAATTGAGGAGTTGTATCTTCAACAACATTTGAAAGACCTCCGCCGCCAAGACCACTAACAAAGTTTGCTTTAGTCATCTTTCTCAATGCAGAAGCTGAAGTATCATAAATTAATACTAAATCACCGTCAGCAATAGATGTTTCTGCAGTTTGTCCTGTTATTACGTTTGCATTTACCATTGCTGTTTCAACTGCAGCAGAACCAATTGTAAGTGCACCACCAGCTGCCACAGTAGCATCACCGCTAATGTCAGCAAATACTGCGTCACGAACTACACTGAAATCAGCTCTCTTTAATGTTCCATTATCTGAAATGAGAATCTCATCTGCATCAGCAACGTCACCAGTCATTTCAGTCTGGCCTGTTATTACACTTGCATTCAAAGATGCGTTTGTAATTCCTGCTGCTTTAACTCTCAGAGTATCAGAATTAATTTCTAAAGTTGCGTCATCTACATTAACAGAAAGAGTGCTTCCTGATTTAGCTAGACCGTTACCTGCTGTAATTGATCCGGCGCCACTAAATTGACTAAAAGTCAAATTGTTAGTCCCAACAGTATCAGCACTATCGTTTGTTGTACATACAAAACCTACATCAGCATTTGCTGTTCCTTCTTCTACGAAAACAAAAACGCCTGCTGCTTGTGAAGAAGCAGCCATATCAGCTGCACGTGCAGGTGCTCCTGATGCAGCAACTACATAGATTCCATTTTCTGATGCTGTACTTTGATCTTTTACTAAAACTCTATTACCAGTTGCTAGTGTTACACCATCGATTGCATCACCATTCTCTAAAGCACTTGCTAAAGTAATAGCAGCAGTTGTTGCAACGCGTACTGAGTCTTTAACATCTAAGCCTTGAGCTACACCATCTACATAACTCTTTGTCGCAGCATCACCATCAGCAGTTGGCGTAGCTAGACCAGTAATCTTCTGACTGTTCATAGCTAGTGCTCCAGCTTGAGCTGAAAGGGTTAAACTTGTAAATGTAGGATTGTCACCAGTTCCTAGGCCTAACGAAGTTCTAACAGTTGCACCGCTTTCATAAGCTAGCGCACCTGCTCCTGTTGCTACTAAGAATTCACCGTCAGATGTTGCTGATCCTAGTACATTAATTTGAGATGCTGTTGCTGTAACCAGCGTACCACCAAGTTTCAAACCTGCATTTGATCCATTGTGACCAGATGCATCAACAGTACCAGCTGCAAATGAACCATCTTTCACAGTTAATACTGAACCTACATCTACTAAACTTGTAGTATCAAATGAGGCTGTAACGTGGTTTACTTCTTTCCACATTTTTGAAGACGTTCCCAAGCCGCCTGTCTTGTTCGTCTTTGGTACGAAATTAGTCATTTTAAATTATGCCTTTCTTTTTTATATTAAGTATCATCATATAAATGTAATATCTCCATTATTATCTAATTCAAATAATGATGCTGTTTTAAATGTAACATCATTATTACTATCAAATGCTAAGTGATCATCTATTTTATCACCAACACTTGTAGGTAAATTTATTGTAAAAACACCCGTTGATGTAGTTTCAGCAAAATCAATAATTAAAATTCCTATTCCTGAAGAAATATTATCTTGTAGAATTCTATCATCACCACTAGCAACAACAAGACTACCATCACCAACTACTGAAGTACCTTCAACAATTGATCTGTTGTTTTCATCTTTTAATATTCTTTTAATACTAACTGACATTGTAAATCCTTTCGATTAAATTATTTCCCAATTACTTGTACCATCTGATACGAGTATCATACTCTGACCAGGATTTTGTCCAGGTGAAAGTGTCTGATCTGATACACCTTCTATCGTTTCGCCAGAATGTGCATTAACTTTTAATGTATTGCTACCAGCTTTAAATTTTATTATTATTTTTTTACCAATATTAGTGTTAGTAATATCAGGTAACGTTACAGTTACAGCATTGTTTGTAGTATCAATGCTGTAGTGATAATCAACTGCAGCTGTAAAGCTTGCTATTTTGCTACTATATGTTTCACTTACTGGCCCGGTTGACGGAATCCATTTTGATGATGATGCATCGTATTTTAAATAATCACCGTCAGATGGCGAAGAAATATTTGTATCTGTTAATCCTGCTAGAGTTTCTGATCCTGTTGAGGCATCTGACCAAACTGCATAACCGCTAGAGTTATCCCAAGACAGAACTTGTCCATCAGTCGGAGTATCATGACCTAATTTTGTTATTTGTCCATCTTGATTAAATTTCAAGAAAGTCGAGTGAGTCATGGTACCGTTGTAAAAGTTAGAAATCCAATTCCCAACTATACCTTTGGTTGCATTAAATTCTACTTCAAAGTCCCCGGCGTAATTAGTTGCTATGGCTCTATGCTTTTTAATATGAAAAAATGGAGTCGGATAACCGCTATACGTTGCAGTGCCTACATCGCAATATATAAATCTATTATCCATGGCACCAAGAACTAAACTTCCACTTGCATTTTGCCCGTGAAGGTCTGTTGGATTAGTGTTTTTTGTGCCAATAAACATTGCCCCATATTGACTATCAATGCTATTTTTATTAGAAATCTCGGCGCCTTTAACGCCAAGACCCGTAAGCGTATCTGTGTCATTGTTTTTATCTAATATACTTAAGCCGTTAAATGTAATTGTTGATAAATTTTTATTACCACCTTTATCAATAATACTAAGATTAATTTGACCAACGCCAGCTGTTGTAACTCCCGTATTATAAAAATTTATTGAAGTATTTGAGTCATCTGATAAGAAATTAAAGTCATCTGAAGAGCTTAAGAATATTTCCCCGCCCGTGCTATCTAAATGCAAATCTCCAGATGTTTGAACTCTACTATTTGAAGTGCCTGCTGTAAGGTTGTCTAAAGATAAACTAACTACAGAAGCTGCATCCCAAACTACTTTATTACCACTACCATCCCATTTTAAAAATTGTCCATCTGTCGGCGTATCTTGACCAATCTTTGTTACTTCACCAGACGAGTTGACTGTTAAAGCATTTACACTACCAGCTTTAAGATTACCTCCAGCAGCTGAAAAGTCTAGATCGCTTTCAGCTTTTAATGTACCGCTAACTGTGGTGTTTGTGGCAAAAATCGATTCACCAGTTACATCCAGAGTTCCTTGAAGCGTAGAGCCTTGTGTTACTGTTAAAGTTTTTTCAAGTGTAGCTGCTTCAGCAACTAATAGTGATCCTGAGGTGTTTATATTGTTACTAAAGTATGCATCTGCACCATCAATGTTGAATGTCTGTTGCATTGACATTGTAACAGGTGACGAAGAAGATAAAGCAAGATTATTGTTAAAAACTATATTTCCTGTTCCGTTGTCTTCTCCGCTAAACTGTAGTATGGCGCCGTTCTTTGCATTTAGCAGATCTCGCTTTGTTAAAATCATATTTTATTACTCTTTTCTAATTAATATTATATATTAAGAAAATCTAACATCAAATTTATTAAAATAAATTATTTTACTATAATCAACCTCTAACCTTAACGTACCACTTGCTTCTTTAATAAATTTATATTTTAAACAGAATATTCCATTTCCATCTGTATCAACTCTATCTAGAAGCAAGCTATATGGTATATTAGCTTCAGTATTTCTACCACTAGTAAATGGCCAATATATACCTAAATGTTTATTTGACGCAGCACTGCTTATATCAAAAATATTGCCATTAATGTCAGTTAATAATGTTTTTGGAACATAATCAGCAGTACCATTTCCTACAGGAATAAACCCAACGTTTCCAGGCGGATTATTATCATTAAATGACCAGCCAATTTTTGTTTTGTGAGGTTGTGGGTTGTTTGTTTGATAACCTGTAAAATCTAGACCACTTAAGCCAATATAAAATTCTCGTGCTTCTGTAAAGAATGACGCAGGCAGGTTATTAAATTTAATCGATAAATATCGAGGTGGTATCGCTCCTGAAGTTGAAGAAGGTGCAAAGTCAGTCAAATTTAAACCAGAAAGATCAATATTGAATATATCTGGAATTTGATTATTTAAGTCAAAAGCCTGTTCATTTGTCAATGTAGTACTGGGTGCTGTTGTTACTGTCAAATCTATTTTTGTTAAAGTATTATTAACACCGCCATCTTGATTAACAAAAGAAAGATTTCCAGAACCATCCGTTTGTATAACTTGATTTGCATTACCATCTGAAGTAGGCAAATTATAATCATTGATTTTCAACCCTATACTTGCAGTAACCTCTGTAGCTTCTACGATGCCTGCATTTACTTTAGATCTTTCAGTTACATTACCAAATGATCCAGACGCTGGGGAAGTAAGAGATTTTGCAAAATTAAACTTGGATCCATCCCACCACATACCTGGGAGAGCATCATATTGATTTGCACCTCTGGCAAAAATTATTCCTCTATCACCCAAGTTATTAAACGATTCTGAACTTGCATCAGATCCAGTAATACCTAATCCAATAATTGAATCTTGAAAAGTAGTATTAGAAGAAGAAATTGTTGTTGTTGAACCTTGAATCTGAACATCACCTTCAACGACCAAAGTTCCACTAATATAAGCACCGTGTCCGTCTGCTTGAGATCCTGTTACGTAAATCGAAGTAAAATCTTTTACGGAAGTGACGTTGCCAACTGATGTGCCTCCTGCTGAACCTATTTTATCATTTTCAAAGTATAGATCTCCATTGCTAGCACGCCACAGTCTTTGAGATGTATCAGATGGTTGAGTATTACTTATTTTTAAAGAACCTATAATATTAACCAGATCTTCACCAGCAGCGCTTGTATTGTCAGCTGTAAATGTATTAGGTATTGTAATCTTATTAAAGGTTGCTTCATTTAATCCTATTTTTGTATTTGTCGACCCTGCAGAAGCTGTAATTTCTGTTGTGTTATCTAATTCAAATTTACCTGTCGATATGTTTAATGAACTAAACTTACCAGATGCAGCCGTATTCATACCGATTTTAACATTATCGATATAAGAATCATTGCTACCGCTAATCTGAACTTTACCGCTTGTCCCAGCAGTATTTGCAACTTTTAATTCATCTACTCTAATGGAAGATGATAATATTAATTGATTAGTGTATGGTGATGATGTACCATTAAAAGTTAGATTGGCGCGAGCTTCAGGGGAAGCAACATCCCAATCTCCTTCGTTTATGTCGACATCAAAAATATTTACTGATTTTTTAAGTCCTTTACCATCTGTTGATACACCGTATCTGCTTGAAATCTTTGTAACAGTTACATCTGAAGCATCTACGTTTCCTGATGATTTTAGCGAGTATACACTTTGTGAATTCGAATTTCCTTCTTCAACCAAAACAATATATCCACCTGCAGGATCTCCTGATGCATAGTCGTAAGGTCTAATTAATGCTCCAGTTGTTACTTGCCAAATACCATTTTCTGATGCTGTACTTTGATTTGTTAGTAAAATTCTATCGCCTAAACTCAGTTGAACACTATCAACAGAATCCGGGTTACTGCTTTCAGCATCAACCGAAATATCTATCGCATTATTTTGAGCTAATTTCACAGAAGTTTTTATAGCCACAACTGTATCAATATATTCTCTATTTACAGCAGCTTTTCTGTGCGCGTCAGATGAATTGGGAGTACCAAGATCACCGATTACGTTACCGCCAAAGCCAATTGAAGCTCCAGCACTTGCGCTTAACTGGTTTTTAACTTCTATGTAAGATCCAGTCAAGTGCTCAAAAACAGCGCTGTTTTGGTAATCTGGGTCTATTATTTCTACGTGTGAAGCTGATAGTGTTAAAAATTTACCATAGCTTTGATAGGTATTTCCTGGTTCTCCTATTTGAGCAACTGAGCCTGTTAAAGTATTAAATCGACCGTGATTTGTACTAGAAAGATCATTACCAATAGATATATCATCTAAAGAGCCACTATTAATATCAACTGATGCGATCTCAACAGAAGAACCGGTCAGTACAGAGAAAACACCTAAACTACCAGTTATATCACCATCTAAAATGTTTGCGTTTGTTATTTTAACATTAGATCCTGTTAACGTATCAAATATACCCTTTGTTGCTGTTATGTTTAAAACAGATGATCCAGACTTTGTAATTGTACTTGCTCTTGAAGTATCACTAACTGTTATGTTTAGATAACCACTTTCACTAGATTGTGGTACCACAATATTTGAGGCTGTTAATGTATAAAAGCTTCCTGTACCATAATCTACAGTAGAAGCTTGAATAGTTGAATTTGATCCAATAGTTACATTGTTTATGAAACCACCAGTTAGATTAACGTTGTCCGAGTTAAGTGTACCACCGGATTCTACTGTAAGTGTTGAAAATGTACCTGCTGCAGCTGAAGTTGATCCAATAACTGTACCATCAATAGTACCTCCGTCGATATCTGCAGTTGTTGCTGAGAAAGACGTATTTGCATTTAATGTTGTAAATGTACCTGCTGCAGCTGAAGTTGATCCAATAACTGTACCATCAATAGTACCGCCGGCGATATCTACGCTAGAACCTGTCAAAACAGTAAAATTACCATAACTACCAGTAACTTCACCACCTAAAATTTTTGCTGTTGTTATGTTTGCACTATTTGCGATTAATGTTGTAAAAGTACCTGCTGCTGCTGTAGTCAGTCCAATACTTGAATTATTAATAGTCACACCATCAATAGTGCCACCGTTAATATCTACTTTAGTTCCTGTCAATTCCTGGAAAGAACCAGTAAGAATCTGATAATAACTTTCTCTACCAGCTGCATCAGTAATTGCGCTCAAGTGACTTCCAGATACACCTAAACGCATATAAAGAACTGAGTCTGCATGATCTCCGCCGGCGATATTGGTAGTATCTGAAACTATGTTGCCGCCATAAAACAAGGCGTTCTCTATAGGTTGTCCTCCTCCTCCAGAGCCTCCTATTTGTGCTCCATCAAAATATAAAGCATTATTAGCAACATATAAAGAATTTTGTGTAGGATATCCATTTGCATTAGTAAAGTCTGTAGTGTTGGCAAACTCTTTTAATTGTATATAACTTGCGCTCAATGCAACAGATGCAGTTACAAATTGTGCTGAAATTGAACCAGCATTAGCAGTAATGTTGCCTCCTGCAACATTTAAATTACCTGCAGAAACTGTCAAACTATTTCCAGCTGTAATACCTTGTGTAGAAGCTATTGTAGTACCTGCAGTGATAGAAGTTGATGAAGCAATAGCATTTGCTGATAGATTTCCGTCAGCTGATATATTATCAACGGTTAAATCTACTGTTCCTGACAGATTGCTTGAAAGAATTATAGGATTAACACTATTTGATATTAAGTGTGAAGCTGTTAGTTCTCCTCCAGTTAGTGTTAAGTTTGTAAATGTAGGACTATCACCAGTTCCTAACCCCAAAGAAGTTCTTGCTACGTTTCCGGACTCAGCAACAAAAGTTGTACCATTACCAACTAGAAAATCTCCAACGCCAACATTAAGTCTTACAGAAGGTGATGCACTATAATTATAATAAATGTCATTAATATCTCTAAGTACACCAGTAACTTCAAATCTATTAGACTGAGTTGAATCTTTGTATATTGTTATATTGTCTGCTTGCTGTGTTCCAAACAAAGACCAATTTATATCATAAGTCCCCAGTACAGAAGCGCCTATAGAAGATGTATTTGTTGTAACAACAAAACTTGAATCTTCGTTATTATTACCTTCTTCAACAAAAACTGCTGCAGAAGAAACTTCACTACTATGATCAAAATCTAAAGGTCTTTTTAGTGACCATCTTGTAACGTTTCCGTCTCCTGATGACCAGGTTGCAGGATTCGATCCAGTTTCTACAAATTCCCAAATACCATTTACTCTTTTTGGATTTGCATCTTTAATTAATACTCTATCACCAATTTGAATGGGTGTATATGCATTACCACCTGTACCACCATCAAACAAGCTTTGTCTGAAATTTATTGTTACTGAGGCTGTGCTTGTATCACCAACATCAGCAGAAGAATATGTATATGGGTAGTTAATACTCATAGGAACGTATGCGGTTGAATTATTAAGGGCACCGCCTGAAGGGGCACCGCCGCCTGTTGAACCAGGATTTCTAGTATACGAATAACCGCCTGGAGGTTGCCACTTTAATTCTCCTGAACTATGATCATATACCCAACCGGCATTTCCTGATGTCATCTGATATACATTTGTATCAGCTCCTGTTTCTACAAATGCTAAAGTTCCAGTTCTTTCAGTCCAGTAATTTGACGTTGAATCTTCAAGCTGAGATGATATTCTAGTTGATTGTTTCCATTTAATACCTTGAATACTCTGATCGACATAATATTTTGTAGCAACTTCACCCGCAGCAAGAGGATCCCTGACGCCAGTCAAAGTATTGCCATCCATATTGTAATCAGCAGATGCTTTCATTAAATTGTTTAATCTTAAACCGATTATACCACTACTAATTTCACCTGTAGCAGATAACTCTGTGGTTGTCAAAGGTGATGTAATAATTGGCCTATCATCAACTTCAAGTCCTAAAGTACCTGAAGTTATTTTTGCCATATTGACAAAAGACGCTGAGGAATATAAATGATTAGAAAGAATATTTGACCATTCTCTATTATGCATACCAAGCTGAGAGCCATCTTGATGTGCCTTTGGTACTAATATTGACATATTTTTTTCCTTTAATTTACTTTGTTTTATCTAATTATTTAAGTGAAATGATTAATTGCTCAGGAGATTCAACTCTTTCAGTTTCTATTGGTTTATATCCTTCAACACCAGTGTCAGAATTTTTATATTTTACTTGACCAATAGCATCTTTTTCTATTTCGTGATATGTATCATATAGTCGTGTATTTGTTGTCATAACATTAAATAGTTTAGCTTCACCAGCAATTCTAGACTCATTTATTGTTGTTTTTAAATCTATCATAAACAAACCCGTATTTCCATCTATAAAATCACCCATTACATATAAAGGCTTACCAGTTACTGGATCTGTGCCGTCTGGCATCCATATAGAAGACTTATTAACATTTGATATTTCTAAACCATCACCTTTTATGTGTGAACCCGTAATATTATTTGTAACGACCAAATCATTTTTAACAGTTACATCACTGTCAGCTTCTAATTTAATATCATTTGTAGCAGTTATAATTAAATCTGCATCTTTACTTACAATATCACCTTCTATTTTAAGTGATCCAGTAAGATCAATATTTTTTTCTACATACAAAGAGCCGCTTACTACAACGTCACCGCCGAAAGAAGAAACAAGCTTTCTTGTTGAATGTGTTACTTTAGAATCAGGAGTACCGTGAACGTGGAAAATTGTATCACTTTGATTTGTTCCTACATTAGAAGAATCACCTATATAAATTCCTCTTCCATAGTCTGTAGAACCTGTTGCTTGTATTAGTGAAAAATCACTGCCAGATACTCTTAAATCAATATAATGATTTTGAGGATTGTCGTTGCCTAGAAGCATTTCACCTGTATTAGTTAAAATTAATTTCGTTGTTAAACTTGGAGCTGTTCCTAAACTAATCTGTCCTTCTTCAGTTTTTGTTTTAAATAATAAGTGCCCTTTTGAATGTCTTCCTATTATCTTGTGTGTTATTGCTGCTCCAGGTTCTTCTTTGACACCTTCATGATAACCGCCTTCTGTTAAAGTTGGATATGAAGTAAATGCCATACCTACTTCTCTAATTTCTAAAGGTGTTGCCTCGTTTATTTGTTGCTGTACATTTCTAGATACAAGTAAAGGGTATGTAGAAGATGCATTTCCGTCTAAAGAGCTATTAAATTGATAACTACCAAAAGAGCCTGTTCTTATGTGTAATTGTACGTGCTCTTGTTGATTATTTGATAACATACCACCAACATTTAAGCTACCTGATGTACCATCAATTGTTACTCTGTCAAAGCCTTTTGTTAAAAATGTGAGATCTTGAGCATCTTTATTACCTAGGGATCTATTAATACCTTTTGCTTCTCCACCTTCAAAAAACAGATTAAGCATTTCAAAGTTGCCGCCAGAAAGATTACCTGAGACATGTAAATCTCCACCAAAAACTGCGACTCCATAATAGTCTTCATAAACATTTGAACCAGCTAAAAATCTTTCTCTTGCACCTATTGATCCACTAACAAAAAAGTTTGTATCTTTTCCATAAACTTTTTGTTTTGTAAGATCACCAAACTCAAACTTTGATGCGCTTAGAACTAGTTCAGTTTCTTTAGCTCTATTACCACTTCCAATTACAAATATATCATCATTATTGTTTTGAATATTATTTCCTAACAAGAAAGATCTTTCACCAGAAGAAGTATTATCTGAACCAATGATAATGTTTTTATTATTAGAAATAGTATTTTGTATTCCACCAACAATAACAGATCCTGAAGAATTTGTAATTGATGAGTGAATTGAACCAAATATTGACGAATAAGAACCTGAGACAGTATTTTTGGCACCACCTATTATATTATTGTAAGACCCGCTAATAGCTGTATATTCACCGCCGAGTGATGTATTAAATCCAGTTTTAGCTGTAAATGCTGATATTCCTCTAGACAACAGCTCGTTGCTTAATGAATTAACTTCATCATCAACAATTGATGAGAATTTACCACCGATGGCAACTAAATTACTTGAATCTTTAAATGATCCACTTACATCAAATATAATCGAATCTTTAATATTACTAAGATTATTATCTTTGCCGCTAATAAAAGAATCTTGAACTAAATTAATATCAGAATTTTCAGTAAATATTGTATTAGAATACGATCCTGATATTACATCACTACCTCTTGATATTAAGAAAGTGTTATCTGAGCCTGATATTGATGTTTTTGGTGTAGGGTTATTTGAATTAGATGTTTTATAAACAGATTCATCTGAAAAGTTTAAAACAAAACTTCTCATCAAGCCAAAAACTTCATTATTATCACCTAGAATAAAGCTGCCCTTGGTTCTATCTTCTAACGTTCCTTCGATTCGATTCGATTGGCCAAAAACAAAAGACTTTGCAATACTTCCAGTTGCATACAAATTACTACTAAATATTGCAGCCACTTCAGCATTGTAAATTTCAGCGTTGCTAGAGAAAGCTAGATATGCTGGGAGTGTCTTATGAAGTTTATTATTTGAACCCCCTAGAATAACTGAACTAGAAGAACCTGATATTTCTGAGTTTGACGAACCTATTATAGTATTAGAGGAATAATCATTTTTTCCTAATATTTTGTTTTTAATACTACCTAAAATAAAAGATTTATTGCTTTCTAACGTGTTTTCGTATCCTAATGCAATAGAATCTGATCCCTCAACTGTGCTTTTTGGATCAAAAGTTCCATTTTCTACATAGCCCTTTAAGGATATAACCTGCCCACCAAGACTTAAGTTTGTTAGATTAATATCTTTTGTCCATAGAGTACCGCTAACAAATACATCACCACCAAAAACACTTGTACCTCTGTCACCATTGCCTATTTGTGGTCCTAAGTCGGGTTGATGTGCTGAGCCTATAGAGCCGCTAACAAAGAAATTTGTATCTGTATATTTCGACTCATCTGGCGATGTAGGTGATCCTCCCGACATAAATTGTATTGTATCGTTTTGTGAATCAATCTTTAGACCGGCATCCTTATTTAAAGTTTTTATAATAAAATCAGAATCGCCTGTTTTGTCTGTATTAAATATAGAATTACCTGAAACAAATAATTTATCTTCTGCATATAATGCACCACTTACTACTAAGTCACCTCCAATAATAGATACTGAATTTGCTGTTCCTAGTGACTTTCCTGATATTGATCCACTAATAAATAAAAATGTATCAGTACCTGCACCAGAAAGCATTGATGAATCAATACCGCCAATACTATCTGTACTTTTAGCGTCAGGATAAACTAATAACTTAGGATTACCTTGGTCATTTGAACCAATAATTTTATTTATTTTAATTTGACTACTTAGAAAATCCTTTGGCATTATGACTCGCTTTCTATTACTATATAATGAACTGTTATTTCTTTGTTAACACTTTTTTCTATTGTAAAATAAGTATTTGTAATATCCTTTAAGTTTATATTAACATTATCTGAAGCTGTAATTTTTATTACAATACTTTTTGTATATGTTTTTTTTAATGTAACTTGAAGCTCATTAAAATTTTTTGGGAATAATACTTGATTTGACTCAAAATTAAACATTTTAATTTCCCGAATTATATACTTGTAAGTGAACGTTACCTGTAAATGGTGCAGAGCTTTGTATTTCTACTTGAAGTACATTTAAGCTTTTTATGAAAACAGAGACATTTTCATCTTCAGGCGATAAACCAATATTAGGTGCTGCTGTATAGCTTTTTTTAAACGTATATGTATATGTATCTTGATTATCAAAAGGTAATATTACAACCTCTACTATTGAACCGACCTGATTATCAGCAAGTATTTCACCAAAAACAGGTTTCTGTCTTAAGAGTGGATATATTTTTCTAGATCTATTTAAATCATTTACTTTTGGCATATTTAGTAACCTTTTATAACAATTTAGCTGCAATATTAGCTAAGTCTGACCTATATCCTTTTTCAAAATGAATATGACCTACTAGATTTTCATTTTTAAGTTTTTCAATAACAATTGTTAAACCATTAGAATACTTATTTATATATGGTAAATCTACCTGCTCAATATCACCTAATAAAATTATTTTTGAATTTTTTCCAGTACGTGTAATTACAGTCTTTAATTCGTGGACAGTTGCATTTTGTGCTTCGTCAACAATTATAATTGCGTCATTAAAACTTCTGCCTCTTATATAAGACAAAGGTGCAACATCAATTATACCTTTTTCCATCATCATATTAAAATATGTTAAATCACCAAACTGATTTCTAAAGTTGTCTACAATAGGTGATAACCAAGGTGCCATTTTTTCACTTAAAGACCCGGGTAAAAATCCTATATCTTTACCAACAGTTTGTATAGGTCTAGTAAATATAATTCTTTTTTTCTTCTCTTTTTCAATTTCACTTAAAGCTGTCATTAATGCTAAATATGTTTTACCACTACCTGGAACACCTGTCATTGTCATTAAAGAAATATTTTCATCTAATAAAAGATTTAGCGCAAATATTTGCTCTTTGTTTTTTGCCTCTAGTTTAGTTTTTTTGCAAATATCTTGCTTGCTTGCTGCTAAGACTAAACTATTAAACTTTTTTATTGCCAGTGCAGAAGATGAGTCATCTTTTGATTTAAGAACAATACATTCATTCTCATGTACTTCAGTTAACTCTGGAACCTTTCGCAATACTATATATTTATTATTGTATAAGTCGTCAATTACATTTCTTTCTACTTCAATCTGGTTAATTCCTAAAAACGTATTTTTATTTATTAAGAACTCATAATCTGCATAGTAATCATTTGCAGCAATATTTATGGCATCACATTTTACTCTTAAGTTAATGTCTTTAGTTATTACTATAATATCTTCATAACTTTCATTATTTTTTCTAAGATAATTTGCTGTTGCAATTATTAAATTGTCATTTGAATCTGAATCTAAGTTTGCCAATCCTTCCCAGCAATTATTTGATTCTATTCTTATTGATGAATCTAATTCTTCAATACGAATACCGTCATAAAGACTGCCATTACTTCTTAATTCATCAAGAAATCTATTAAAATATCTTGAATTCTCTCCTAAAATACCCTCTCTTGATTTAAATTTATCTAACTCTTCCAGAACAACAAGCGGAATAACAACATCATTTCCTTTAAAATTCTCTATGCAGCTTTTATCATACAAAAGAACGCTTGTATCAACAATAAATAATTTTTTTGAGTTTTCAAGTGTCATTATAAAACCTTCCTGACGCTTCTATAATACTAATTATGTCTTAATAACAAATAGAAAGGTTTTATAATGACACTTGAAAACTCAAATATAGCTTGTTTTGCTGCTCACAAAAATTGTAAAAAGTCTTGTATTAATAAAAAATGTAGATATTGGCATAACTTAGAATCATCTAATAACTGTATTATTAATAAAATCAATGAAAACAAAGATATGACTTTACAAGAAATAGGTGAACTATTTGACATAACAAGGATGAGAGTTTGTCAAATAGAAAAAAAATCTTTGCAAAAATTAAATAAATTACTTACCTAAAGTAAACTTAACAAAGTCACCTGAGACTTCTTTTAAGTATCTTAGACTCTTTCTTAATCTAACGCCGGCTGCTTTATTTCCTTTATTAGCTTTGAGAACATCTTCTTCCATAGATTCAATTAAAATCTTAACTTTACCATAAAACTCACTAATATCCTGAGGTACAAAATCTTCTTCATTTAATTCAGACATATGTCTTTCCTTTCAAATAACTATTTTTTCTTTTTTAATATCTTCAGGTTCTTTTTTTAATAAAGAGTGAATACTTCTCATTAAGTCTGTATCTTCTAATTCAAAAGACAAAAGTTCAATTATTTTGATAATTTCTCTATCGCTAACTCCAAAATTGATAATTTCTTTGTTAATTTCTCGACATTTTTCTAATAATTTCAAATCTTTACTGTCATTAGGATCTAACATTTATAAAAACCTTTGTTGAATTTCTTTTTTAATTGAGAACTTATCACCTTTAATATAAAGAACATTATAAACTATATTATTATCAATTTCATTTTTGTTTAATATTATTTGCCCTTCTTTATCATTTTCCATTAAATACTCAACATATTCCCATTCGCACAAATCTATGTTGTTTTTTTCTAACTCTAATACTATTTTTTCTTTATCTCTTGATTCTAGATTAAATTTTACATCCTCTTTAGTCGTGACTAAACTTTTTAAGTTTTCGTTTCCCCATTTAATTTCACTTTGACATATTTCATAAACTCTATGAACAATATCACAATTATTACAAATTACATATTTTTCTTTAACTTCATCATTTTTGTCAATTTCTGAAAAGACTTTAAACTTATGATATATTGTTCTTGTATTATTTTTAAATAAATTAAGTACACATTGACATTCAATTAAATGTTTTATATATTCAGACATTTTTATCTTCCCTTATTGTATAACCTATATTTAATAATGTCTTATATAAGTTAGCAGATAATTTTTCTGTTATAATATCTTCTTTTTTAGAATATATTTCTTCATTTTCATCTTTTAGAAGACCAAATAAAATACAATCATTGTAGCATCTAATTAAACTTTTTATTTCTGAAATAAATTTAATTTCATCTTTAGGAATATTAATTTCTACTATATTAGGTGATATTCTATTTTTTCTTTTTAGTAGATATTTTCTAAGTTCTGGTTCAGAATATTTGATCTGATCATTTATTTTTTTTATAAGACTTTTGTCAATATTAAAAATTTCAATGCTATTAGACTTTATTTTTAAGTTTTTATTACTTGTTTTATCAACTATTCCTGAATATAAATTATCTCCTGCATCTAATGCAAAAAGACTTGCGTCTAGAGCATCAGATATATCTTTTAATAAAAAAGGATCTTCGTTGTCAAATTTTGCAATATATGGATATATAAAAATGTTATTTCTTAGTATTATATTTTTTAGTGAGCTAACTGCATAATCTGATATTCCTCTACATACAAGCAGGACAGGCATTTTTTGTTCATGACTATAGTTTATAAGAGTCATTATTTCTGATTCTTTTTCTATATAAACATCCATTACAGCTGTAATAAATTGCTTGGTTGTTTCTTGTTGATTTGAAAAATATACACCTCTAAAACTTTCATGTATAGAAATATTAAATTTTGTATTATTTTTTTTAACAATCGTGGTTTCAACATTGTTAGTAGGTTTACAAGATAATGTTGCATCTGGACCGCTAAACTTTAAAATATTTAAAAATAAATCAGAGTATTCTTTGCTCGTAGTAACATTATCTAAATAATTTTTAAAATTTAATAAATTGATCTCTGTTTTTATTTTTTCTTTTTTGTTATTATTACTATTTAAAATATCTAAAAGCTTTTCTGCAACATAATAAGAGCTGCCTGGATATAGACTTTCTGATTTTATTAGGTAATTAAACAATATGTCTTTGTAAGGATTATCATTAAGTAATTTACATTGTTGTAAAAGATATGTATAGAAAAAATTACTTTCATAAACACTGTTATTTGTTACAAACCTTAGCTTGTTATTTTTAAATTGTTTATTAAATTTTTTTAACTTATAAAATAATTCTAGAAGTTGACTATTCATATCTCACTTTTTTTTATTATATTATAAGCCCAATCTAAACTTTTGTTTAAATAAAAAGGCATTTTTTTAAATGTTTCTTTATTTTTTACTTCTTCGTTTGTAGTTGCTTCTTCTTTAGATAGATAAAAGAATTTTTGTTTATGTTCAAAGTTATTAATCATATGATTAAATTTAATCTTTATACTTCCGATAGAATAAATATCTAATTTAGCTAAGAACAAAACTAAACCACTACCACAGATGTATGCCTTATCTATACTGTCTACTAAAAATTTTTCTATATTAGATGATTTAATATTAGCTTCTTCGAATGCTTCTCTTTTAGCACAATCTATAA
>MDTB01130458.1_pt1 | contig 17169 bp, 15 predicted proteins | sample 811161 | NCBI WGS metagenome assembly MDTB01 (sample SAMN05326650, study PRJNA326480) | marine metagenome | isolation source: seawater | place: Mediterranean Sea | collected 2009
AAGGACAAGGCAATAGTTTGTAATATTGGTCACTTTGATAATGAGATAGATATGAACTGGCTCAATTCACAATATGGAAATACTAAAGAAGAGATTAAACCTCAGGTTGACAAGTACAGGATTAATAAAAATGAGATAATTGTACTAGCAGAAGGAAGATTAGTAAACTTAGGATGTGCAACTGGTCATCCAAGCTTTGTTATGAGTAATTCTTTTACAAATCAAGTTTTAGCGCAATTAGAGTTGTGGAAAAATTCACAGAGTTATGACAATAAAGTTTATGTTTTACCAAAAATATTAGATGAAAAAGTTGCAAGACTTCACCTTGAAAAGTTGGGAGTTGAGCTCGAGAAACTTAGTAAAAATCAAGCATCCTATATTGGTGTTGAATTGAATGGTCCTTTTAAAAATGACTCTTATAAATATTAGTTCATGAGCAAGTATAACGTAGGTATAATCGGTAATGGATTTGTTGGTGAAGCACAGGCTTTTGCATTTTCCCCAGTTTCAAATATTAAGATTTATGATGTTGACGAAAGTAAATCTACTCATAGTATCACGGATGTTCATAATTGTGATTTTGTTTTCGTTTGTGTACCAACTCCAATGAAAAAAGATGGTTCGCAGGATAACTCTTACATAAAGGCGGTTTTTAAAAACGCTACTACAAAACCAATTTATGTAATCAAATCAACAGTTCTTCCCGGAACTACAAATAAACTTATAAACAATTACAAGTCAATTAAAATCGTTTTTTCCCCTGAATTTCTCTCTGAAAGAACAGCAAAAATTGATATGATGACTCAAGCAAGAATAATCATAGGAGGAGATGAAAAATACACTTTGGCATTGAAGGATTTTTTTAATACAAGATTCATGAATAAGAATATGATTTTAACAGATACCATTACAGCTGAAATTATAAAGTATATGAATAATACATTTTTTGCTACTAAGGTTTCTATCGCAAATGAATTTAAATTACTGTGTGATAAAATTGGTGCAGATTGGGAAACTGCAATTAATGGTTTTGCCTCTGACTCCAGAGTTGCGGATAGCCATTTACATGTCCCAGGTCCTGATGGTAAAATTGGATATGGAGGAACTTGTTTTCCCAAAGATGTTTGTTCGATAATAAAATTTGCAGAACAAAAGGGTATTAATTTAAATACAATAAAAGCGGGTTGGGAAACTAATTTACAATTAAGACCAGAAAGAGACTGGGAGGAAAAATCAGGAAGATCTGTTAGCTGGTAATTTAATGTTTTACAAATCCTTAATAAATATAAACTTACTAGTTTTGCCTAAATGTCCCAAAAAAAGAATTCCCTTTATAATATAATTGGTTTAGGAATTCCACTAATTGTAGGTATTGTTGTTATACCAATATTAATTTCACAACTTGGTGAATCAAAATTTGGTATCCTTACGCTGATTTGGGCATTAATAGGTTACTTTAGTGTTTTTGATTTAGGGCTGGGTAGATCATTAACCTTGAACCTTTCAAGAGCATTGTCTAAAAATTATTTCAAAATAATTGGACCAATTTTTTATACATCTTGTATTTCAATTTTTTTTATTTCATTAATATTATCAATCTTCATCTTTTTTTCTTTTATTTTTCTAAGTAGTTTTTATTTTACTGATTTTTTTGTTAGTAATGAAATATCAAATTCAGTTTATATTATCACAATATTCTTACCATTAATAATTCTTATTGCAGCATTGAGAGGGACATTAGAATCATTGGATTTATTTGGTATTATAAATTTTATTAGGTTACCAACAGGAGTTTTAACTTTTACAGCCCCTCTAATTTCTATATATTTTTTTGGTAGTAGAATGGATATGATTGTTCTTTCTCTAATAATTGTTAAACTAATTTCTTTTTCATTTTACTTATTTTTCTCACTTACAAAATTGAGAGAATTTAACCCAAAATATTTATTTAAAAAAAGACTTCTAAATCCTTTAATTTATACTGGTGGATGGATGACTGTCAGTAATTTAGTAAGTCCATTAATGGGATATTTAGATAGATTTATTTTGGCTTATCTAATTTCAACTGCAGCAGTTGCCTATTATGTAACTCCATTTGAAATAGTATCAAAAATTTGGATTATCCCTGGATCTTTAACATTGACTTTGTTTCCTTTTTTCTCATTTAACTCAGAAAAAAAAAATAGCACTGAATTGATAAGAATGTTTAAAAAATCATCCTATACCATTTTTCTAATTGTATTTCCAATATCATTGTTTTTTGCATTTTTTTCAACAGAAATTTTGAGTATTTGGATTAATGAAGAATTCTCAATAAAAAGTAGCCTCCTACTGAAAATTTTTTCTTTTGGTATTTTTTTTAATTGCCTTGTCCACATCCCTTTTACACTTTTGCAAGCTTCTGGTTTTTCAAAGGCTACAGCCATTATTCACACAGCCCAACTACCTATCTTCGTATTTTTCCTTTTCCTCTTAACTAACATCTATGGTTTGATTGGAACAGCAATTGCTTGGATTTTAAGAATGTTTATTGATGCATTTTTAATGTATTATTTCTGCTTCAAGAGATTAAATTGGGATCCTTCTAAATTTTTGAATTATAGGCTAATATTTTTAATTTTAATTTCAATTACTTTGTTTTATCTATCGCATTTGAATTTAATTATCTTTAAGTTAGTACTGCTTTTGATTTGTATGCTTTTTTCAGCTCTTCAGTTAAGAAAAATAATTTTTAATGAAAAATCCTAAACTCTGTGTTATTACACCTGTTTATAATGGACAAAATTTTTTAAAGGAATGTATCCAAAGTGTTTTAAATCAATCTTATAAAAATATTGAATATACAGTTATAAATGATGGTTCCACTGATCAAAGTCAGAAAATTATTGAATCTTTCAAAAACTTAAAGTTCATAACAAAAAAAAATGAAGGGCAAGTAAAAACACTAAACAAAGGATGGAAGCTTTCAAATTCAAAATACTTAACATACCTCAGTGCAGATGATATGCTTGATAAAAACTGTTATGAAGAAATAATAAAATTTATGGAAAGCAATGAGGACGTTGTTGCTGCATTTCCAAGAAACGATCTAATTGATATTCGTGGCAGAATTATAAAAAGAGATGTTTGTCCGGAATTTAACTTCTATGATACATTGGTTAGACAAGAATGTAAAATTGGTGCTGGAGCAGTTTTTAGAAGAAAAATTTTTGACAAGGTTGGTGGATGGGACAACAGATTTAGTTTATGTCCTGATCGCCAATACTGGATTAAATTACATAAATATGGAAATATTAAATTAGTAAATTCTGCACTTGGTTATTATAGGTTGCACGAAAACTCAGGTGTTGTTAAAAAAACTGGTGAGAAATATAGCAACGAATACAAGGTTATTTTAGATGAATTTTTTGAACATAATACAGAATTTAACAGATATAAAAAAGAAGCATATTCCTATGTTTATTTTTTAACATCTAGGAACTTATTAATTGAAGGAAATCTTAAAAAAGGATTTTCATTTTTTAACAAAGCGTTAATTCTGAACTATAAATTTCTATATCCTAATAATTTACTAAGATTTTTTATAACTATATTCAGTAAAAAAATAAGAATTTTCATATCTAAATTAAGTTGAAAAATCATTTAAAAATAAGTTTATGGTTGAAGCCATTAATTTTCTTCCAAGCCTACCTTACAATTATTTTACTTCTTTTTTTTTATGGACCTTGGCCGTGGCCAATTGATGACTCAAGTTTTATTTACACTTATTTGATTTTAGCTCAAATTTTCATTTTTTTGGGATATTTAGCATCAAGAAATAGAGTTATAAAAATAATAAATTACTCAAAAAAACTAGATAAGATTAGTGTCGATTTCGTTCACAAAAAAAACTTAAAATATTTTAAATACGCACTAATTGTTTCTGCAATTTTTGCAATACCAACTTGTTTTTCAAGAACAGGATATTTATTTCCAATTTATTTCTCGCAGCTTGAGGATACTGGCAACCTGTATTTAAGCTCGATCCAAAACAGGACTCCTTTTTTTGAGTATTTGAGAATTATATTTTGCTTACCACTATTTTCATTACTTCCCTTAACAGTTCTATGCTGGAAAAAAATTGAAAATAAGTATAAATTTTTTTCACTGTTTTTGATTTTTTTTTATTTGTTAATTTATATAAATATGGGTACAAATAAAGGTCTTTTTGACCTTTTAATTTTACTACCATGGTTAACATATCTCGTTAATGTTCGCAGTGGTAAAACTCGCATATTAACCTACTTGTGGAAAAATAAAATATTAGTTGTTTTTATGGTAATTTTCCTTTTTTTTGTTGGTTCTTTTTTTACCTCATCACAAATAAATAGAAGTGGTATGGTTGGTATTGACTCTGTTATGATGATTGATGGATCGCCACTTTATGCCGAAAAAAATAATTCTGATTTTACCCAAAGCATGTCAGATGAAGTATTCATTGGTTATGCTTCAATTACACGTTATTTAACTCATGGTTATTACGCGTTATCAATGGCTCGTGATGTTGATTACTCTTTTACATTTTTGGTTGGTAATTCAATTTTTTTGTCACAAAATATTGACAATTTACTTGGCTATGATTATTTTACAAAAAATTCCTACCCCGGTCAACTTGAACAACAAAAAGATTATAGTTATAATCAACTTTGGCACAGCCTATATTCTTGGTTAATTTCAGACTTTTCATTGTACGGCACATTACTAATTATATTTCTTTTGAGTTATTTATTATCTGTAACCTGGATAAGTTCCATTTACCTAAACAATTATCTAAACATTGTCAAATTTTCTGTTTTACTAATTTTATTCTTTTACATTCCAGCTAACAATCAAATCGCACAATCTCCGGAAAGTTTTGTATTATTTTACTGGTTATTTTTTTTTAAGCGAGTTAATGAAAAATAAAATTCACATTGTTGCTGTTAATATAAAAACGGGAGGAGGATTGGTATTATTAAATGAGTTACTAAGCGAGGCTAAAAAAAATAGTAGTGTAAATTGTGTTGTATATGTTGACAATGGTTATGAAATCAAAATTATGTCATCAAAAATAAAATATATAAGGTTTAAAGGATTCATTAGCAAAATAAAACTTTTTTCAAGAAAATTTGATAGCTCATTATACTTTGGTAATATTCCTCCTTTGTTTTCAGCGGGAAAGAAAAGTCTTTTGTATTTTCAAAATACTTTTTATTTACAACCAAACATAGATTTAGTTGCTAAATTTCAATTCAAATTTTTGTTACAAAAAATTTATATTAAATATTTTATATCTAATGTGGATACAGTTTTTGTACAAAGTGAATTTATTGCACAAAAGGTTCATAAATATTTTAAAATAAAATCAAAACCGGTCCCCTTTTTTAAAAATAACCAAGTGAGTGATTTTGATAAACAAAAATTAGAATTTGACTTTTGTTATATCTCACTACCATCCGCAGCAAAAAACTTTAAAAATTTATTTAAAGCACTAAAGATTTTAGATGAAATGAAAGTTAATTTAAGTATTGCTTTAACTATCCCAAGATCAAATAAAGATCTAATCAATAGAATTATTGAATTTAAAGAATCAAATATAACAATAGAAAATTTAGAGGAAGTTAATCATCGAAAGGCATTAGATTGTATTTACAAATCAAACAGTTTGATTTTCCCATCACTTCTAGAAACAGTTGGTCTTCCCTTAATAGAGGCATGCCAACTAAACAAGGTTGTTTTAGCTTCGAATCTTCCGTATGTACATCAAGTCATTATACCCTCAATGACCTTTAATCCCAGAAATCCAAATGAAATTGCTAACTGCATGATAAAAGCTTTGAGTCAAAACTTAAAAAAAGGAAAGATTAAAATAAAAAATAATGTTAGTGAAATATTCAGGTATTACTCTTAATATAACTATATTTAAATCCGAAATTAATATAAACTTACAATACAAATTTGAAAATTAAAACGGATTTTTTAATTGTGGGCTCCGGAATTGTAGGTCTCACCCTTGCAAGAGAAATTTTAGAAAAATTCCCTAAAAAAAAAGTAATTATAATCGAAAAAGAGAAAAAGGTAGCCTTGCATAGTAGTGGCAGAAACAGTGGGGTGTTGCATGCAGGTTTTTATTATACAGCAGATTCTTTAAAAGCTAAATTTACAAGAGATGGTAATTTTGCGATGAAAGATTATTGTATAAAAAATAATCTTAAAATTAATTACTCAAAAAAGGTTGTTGTAGCTAAAGATGAATCTGAAGTCAAAACCATATATGAATTGTATAACAGAGGAATTGTAAATAACGTAAATGTCAAAGTAATTTCTGAGAAAGAATTAAAAATTTTAGATAAAAATATTAAAACCCATAAAGTAGCTCTTTACTCACCGGATACTGCTACAGTTGACCCTATTGAAATTTGTAATTGTCTAGTGGATGAATTGAAAAATAAGGGTGTTAAATTTTATTTTGATAATGGATATAAAAAAAAAATTAATTCAAATGAAATTTTAACCACAAAAAATGACACAATAAGTTATTCAAAAATAATAAATTGTGCTGGCCTTTATGCTGATAAAATAGCTCGCCAGTTTGGTTTTTCAAAAAAATATATGATTGTACCATTCAAAGGGATTTATTTAAAATATAGTGGAGAAAATAAGCCAGTTTCAATGAATGTTTATCCAGTACCGAATTTAAAAAATCCATTTTTAGGTGTTCACTTTACCATAACTGTCGATGGAGATGTTAAAATTGGTCCCACCTCAATTCCCGCATTTTGGAGAGAAAACTATACTGGATTTAAAAATTTTAAACTCTTTGAGCTAATAAAAATTTTAGGAATTGAAGCAACCTTATTTTTGAAAAATAAATTTGGATTTAGATCATTAGCTATTGATGAAATAAAAAAATACAATAGAAAACACTTTTTGAATTTAGCTTCCTACATGGTGAATGATTTTGATAAAGCAGGGTTTAATAAATGGATAAGACCTGGAATTAGAGCGCAGTTGTTGGACCTGGATAGCCTAGAACTTCTTATGGATTTTGTGGTTGAAGGAGATAAAGATAGTTTACACATACTTAATGCTGTCTCACCCGCTTGGACTTGTAGCATACCATTTTCAAAATATTTGGTCAATAAATATTTATCTTAAATTTGTTATATGAAAAAAGTTTTAGTTGTGGGTGGTTGTGGATATATTGGTGGGTACACCACTGATTTATTGTCAGATAATGGTTTTGATGTAACGGTATATGATAACTTGCTCTATGAAGACCGTTTTCTCAAGAAAGTAAAATTTATAAATGGTGACATTCGCGACTCTAATCATTTAGTTAGTGTTGCAAATAAAAATGATATTGTTGTACTCTTAGCAGCTTTGGTTGGAGATCCAGCATGTAGTGTCGATCAAAATTTAACCAACGAAATAAACTATGTTGCAATTAAAAATTTTTGTGAAAAAGTTGATGAAAGTGTTCATATTATTTTTATGTCCACATGCTCAGTTTATGGTGCCCAAGAGGGTTTATTAAATGAAGAAAGCCCCACAAATCCATTGTCTTCGTATGCTACAACAAAATTAAAATCTGAAAAACATATACTTAAAAAAAATGGTACTATTTTTAGGCTAGGTACTGTATTTGGATTAGGAGATTTACATAGTAGGATTCGTATGGACTTAGTTGTAAATGTTCTAACTATGAGGGCTATGCTTTATAATGAAATTACAATTAATGGAGGAGAGCAGTGGAGACCTATAATTTCAGTAATCGATATCTCAAATTATATTTTGGAGTCCTGTAAAAATGGTCAAAGGGGGATTTATGTTTTATCTAAAACCAATGTAATTATTAAAGAATTAGGTGAGGAAGTAGCTAGTCTAATTGAAGGAATTAAAGTTAATTACACTGAAATATCATTTCAAGACGCTAGAAATTACAAGGTTGATAATAGTAAGGCCCTTAGTGAATTTAAGTACAAGCCAACTGTTACAGTTAAAGATGAGGTTTTGAGGATGAAAAAACTATTTTTAGAAAGTAGAATTAAAAATCCTCTTGAAAAAATATATCATAATGGAAACTTTTTATCAAGTTTAAAATCAAAAAAAGAATTTAATTAATTTGTAATATGAAAAAACCAAAAATTATAAATGGAGGTGTTGCTGTAGATGACAGAGGATATGTTAGATTTGTTAATGAATTTGATTTCCATCAAGTTAAAAGGTTTTATCAAGTATCCAATCACAGAAAAGGTTTTATAAGAGCTTGGCACGGCCACCTGAAAGAAGGTAAATATGTCTACGTGTCATCAGGAACTGCACTTGTTGGAATTGTTGATATGGAAAACGAAGAGCTGTCTAAGTTTGTTTTGAGTTCAACTAATCCAAAAATATTATGGATACCACCTGGTTATTATAATGGATTTAAATCTCTAGAAGATAACACTTCGATTTTATTTTTCTCAACTTCAACATTGGATGAAAGTTTGGACGATGATATTAGGAAAGATTTTGATCATTGGAATATTTGGGAGGAAAATTATAGATAAAAATTATGAAAATATTTGTTTTGGGTTCAACTGGAATGTTGGGTAGATACGTTGAAAGGTATCTCAATAAATTTTTTAATGTAGTATCATTAAATAGGGAAAAATTAGATGCTTCAAAAGTAAATCAGGAAACTTTGTTAACTATTTTAAAAAAAGAAATGGTTAGCAGAGGAGATGTTATAATCAACTGCATGGGAACAATTAAGCCAAGAGTTGATCAACTGGGAGATTTAAATGCTGTGGTGGTAAATTCAGTTTTTCCTAGAATTTTGGCAGAACTATCCAAGAAATTAGACTTCAAAGTTATTCATCCAACTACAGACTGTGTTTATTCAGGTAAAAAAGGAAATTATGATGAATCTGATGTTTATGATGTTTATGATGTTTATGGTATGTCAAAAGCCCTCGGAGAGTCAGATGATGTGTGTGTTATTAGAACTTCAATAATTGGAGAGGAATTAAAAAATGGAAGATCGCTTGTGGAATGGGTCAAATCAGAATCAGGAAATAAAATTTTTGGATATACTAATCATTTTTGGAACGGTGTAACTTGTCTTCAGTTTGCAAAAATTTGTCAAATAATTATAAGTAAAAATCTTTTTTGGAAGGGTATTAGACATGTTCATTCGAATAAGCTTTCAAAATATGAGTTGGTTTCAATTATCAATAATGTTTATTCTTTAAATCTAGCGATAGAAAAAAAGCAAACCGAAAGCCATTGTGATAGAAGTATGCTTTCGAAGTACTCTAAAGAGGATTTTAATATACCAAGTTTAGAAGTTCAGATTAAAGAAATGAAAGAATTTTATAATAATCTTAAATGAAAATTGTTACAATTGTTGGAACCAGACCGGAGATTATTAAATTATCCTTACTGTTCAATGAATTAGATAAGTTTTTCGATCATAAAATTATCCACACAGGACAAAATTATGATTATGAATTAAATGAAATATTTTTTGAGGATCTTCAAATCAGAAAACCCGATTATTTCTTAAATGCTGTCGGTAAAAATGTAGGAGAAACTATAGGTTTAGTTATATCTCAATCATATAATAAATTACTCGAAATACAACCAGATGCAATGATAGTTTATGGTGATACGAACAGTTGTTTGTCTGTAATTTCAGCTAAAAGGTTAAAAATACCTGTTTTTCATTTTGAAGCTGGAAACAGATCTTTTGACCAGAGAGTTCCTGAAGAATTGAACAGGAAGATAATTGATCACTTGAGTGATATAAATTTTCCAGTAACAGAGCATGCAAGAAGATATTTGCTTGCTGAGGGACTACACCCTGACAGAGTAATTAAATCTGGGTCACCAATGATGGAAATATTGGATTTTTATAAAGACAGAATATTATCATCAACAGTTTTAAATGATTTAAATTTAAAAAAATCTAAATATTTCCTTGTTAGTTGTCATCGAGAGGAGAATATTGATTATGATGATAATTTTAAAAACTTAATTGAAACCTTAAATCAACTTTCGAAAAAATATAATTACCCAATTATATTTTCAACACATCCTCGCACTATGAAACGTATTAAAGAGTTTGGTAAAAACAAATTAGATAAAAACATAAAAATCTTAAAGCCTCTTGGATTTTTTGACTATAATTTTTTACAATTAAATGCGCTTTGTGTTATTTCCGATAGCGGAACCATTACAGAGGAGTCATCTATTTTAGATTTCCCCGCAATCACTATAAGAAATGCACATGAACGTCCTGAAGGAATGGATGAAGGTGTGGTTATAATGTCAGGCCTCACAAAAAAAGAGGTTTTAAAATCGATAGAAATTGTTATATCGCATTTTAATTCAAATAAAAAAAGAACAATTGTTCAAGATTATAATCTAGATAATTTTTCTTCCAAAGTTTTAAGGGTAATAATTAGTTATATTAAGTATGTTAATAGATTAGTTTGGAAAAAAGAGCTTTAGGTCACTTCTATATACTATTTTGAGAAAATCACTTATAATTACTGAAGTATTTAATCCTGAACTTTTTATAATTAATCAAGTTTCTAATGATTGGTTGGAAAATGAACTACCCTTTGAGGTATTAACCAAAAACCCATCTTATCCCTTTGGAAAAATATATCCAGGCTTTAAAAATTCATTTTATAGTAATTCATTTCAGAGTGAAATAAAAGTTCACAGGCTAGTTTTTGTTCCGGGTTATAAAGATAGTCCAATACTTAAAATTATAAATTATTTCATTTTTATAATTTCATCTTTTTTTTTAATAATCTCCATAGGCAGAAGATTTGATAGAATTTTTATTTATCAAACTGGACCTTTAACAAATGCTCTTTCTGCTTGTTTATTAAAATCAATTTTCAATTATAATATAACATTGTGGGTACAAGATCTATGGCCTGAATCAGTTTATGGATATGGTTTTAAAAAAACATTTTTGAGAAAAAAGATTTTAAATTTTCTTGTCAAGTATATTTACTCTAAGTCTGATATTATTCTATTTTCATCTGGTAAATTTAGAGACAGTATCAAATCATTTAATCAATATGCTAAATTATTTTATACTCCAAATTGGCCAATTATCAATACTAAAAAAATAAATGATATTGAAATGGAGGGAGACTTCAATTTCACCTTTGCTGGAAACATTGGTAAAGTTCAGAATCTTGAAAATTTAATAAAAGGTTTTGCTAAAATTGGCAATTTAAATTCAAAAGTTAAATTAAATATTATAGGAGATGGATCACTTTTGAATAAGCTAAAAACTATTTCAATAAATTTAAACGTAAAAAATATAAATTTTTTTGGAAGGTTAGATATAAAAAAGACAAGTCAATATTTAAAAAAATCAGATGTTTTGATTGTTTCATTAAAAGATAATGCAGCATTTAATTTGACCATCCCTGGTAAATTCCAAACTTATTTAACTTTTAATAAACCAATTTATTCAATTTGTTTTGGACAAATTAATAGCTATATAGATAAGTATAATTTAGGGTTGTCAGCTAACCCAGACAATATTAATGATATAGCACAGGGATTTAATAAATTTGTAAAATTTAATAAATCCCAACTAAAAACTTTTTCAAAAAATTCACAAAGATTAATCAATAAAGAGTTTAACAAGAAAAAAATTCTCAGAAGTATAAGACTAATTCATTGGGGGATATAGTTAAAAAGTATATTTATTACCTTGTTGAAATATATACTTAGTATATTTATGAAGTAAATACTTTCGGTAATTACTGTTTTTGAAAATTCTTTTGACTTTCAACAAATTTAAATATAGTATTATACTTGTTTTTGAAAAAATTTTGTCCAAAAAATAAAATAAAACAAAATTCTTCTTTAAAATAAACCTATACTTAAATAAAATATTATTTTTTTTTGATTTTAATATGCTGTAATTTAAACCAACTAAATGATGGGTGATAGTTTCAAAATTATCAACACTAGTGCTACTTATATCGACGGTACTAAAATTACCTTCACTTAAATTTTTGTTCATTAAAATAAAATAATCGTAAATAGATCTATAGCTATAATTTCCTTTTATATTTCCCCAATCGTTAATTTGAAAATTAAAAATCGTATGTGTAATAATATTTTTAAGGCTAGGTATAATTTTTCCTTTTATAAAAAACTTTTGTTTATTTAAGATAGGCTTCTTCGAATGTGTTAATTCATTATGGATTTCAACAGCAAACATTTTTTCATCAGAAATAAGCCTAGGGTGGTGATTATTTATGTTTAAAGCTCCAGTTTTCTGCGCCTTGTATCCAAAACTATTTAAAAGTTCAATTGAATTATTATAACAATGAGAGTCAACTAAGATGTCTATATCTCCAATCATCCTTTCTCCCAAATTTTTATAATAATTACCAATTATTAGAGCAGCTCCCTTTATAAAAACGAATTTAATTTTATTTTTATTGAAGATTTTTTTAATAATATTTACTTCCTTAATCAATTGTTTATTTCTGGCATAATTGATTTCAAATAAGTTTTTTAAATACTCTTTTAATTTATTATCAATATGATTTAGACAATTCTTTTCGTTAAGTTTTGAATATAATGTTGTAAGCATCAAGTGTTCACTAGCTAATTTAACTAGTTTTAAGTTCGAAAGGTTTTCAAGTTCTTTATAATCAGGTTTATCATCTCTAAAAATTATCTGAATAAAAATTTTTTCGTGCTTAGATAATCTTATTCTCAATTTCTGTTTATTATATGCTTGTACCCAAATATAAAATATGTTTTGTAGATTTGCCTGTCAAAATTTAGATTAATGAGACTATCTAATTTATTTCTGTTTGCTTTTTTAGTATTATTGTCATCATGCTCATCAAAAAGAAATGTTGTATACTTACAGGAAATAGATAATTATAAATCAAAGAGTTTTAACTATGCAGATCACATTATAAAAAATGATGATATTCTAAAGATCAGTATACACACTATCAAGCCAGAAGCATCTGCTATTTTTAATAAACTTAGTGACGCTTACGCAGCAAATACCATTGACCTTATTAAAATAAATGGATATTTAGTTAATAATTCTGGAAAAATTACATTTCCAATTTTAGGTGAAATTAAGGTTTCAGGCTTAAATATTATTCAATGTCAAGAATTAATATATAATATGTTATTTGAGGGAGGCTTTCTCAAAAATCATTCTGTAGAAGTAAGGTTGTTAAACTACAATTACAGTGTTTTAGGAGAAGTAAATAAACCTGGAACTTATTATAACCTAGAGAATAACCTTAACATTATTGAAGCAATTACCACTGCCGGAGATTTAACAATAAATGGAAAAAGAAATGATATTAAAATAATTAGAGAAATAAATAACAAAAAAAGAATTTTTTCAATTGATTTAACATCAACCGATATTCTTGACTCTGATGTTTTTCAGATTCAATCTGGTGATATTATAATTGTTAATCCAAATACGAATAGGGTAAAAAATGCGGGGATCATTGGAAATTCTGGTACACTTCTGAGTTTATTGTCTTTTATAACATCACTTGTAATTATAATTAGTAATAATAATTAAAGTATGGATAGGGAAAATCATACTATCAATGATGATGTAAATTATTTAAAAGAGCAAATGCTCAAATATACTTCTTACTGGCCTCTTTTTTTGATTTCGGTTATATTTTTCCTTGCATGCTCTCTTACATATCTAAGGTATGCAAATCCTTATTATTTGACAAAGTCTAAAATTGAAATATTAGATGACTCAATGGATAAAGACATGGCTTTACCAACATCTATGACCATATTTAACAGATCGACTGTAAACTTAGAAAATGAAGTAGAGAGTTTAAAATCTTATAGAATTATAAAAAATGTTGTTCAAGATTTAAAATCAAACATTTCCTACTATACACAAGGAAGAGTCAAGACATCTCAAAATCATAAAACTGAGTGGTTGGGAGGTAACAATTATTACTTAGGTTTTAATTTTAATTCGGAAAAACTTAGTAAACAATTGAAGCTTGTTTTTGATTTTAGTGATGAGGGTTTAATAATAGAGAAATATGAAAAAGGTGATTTTATTGAAAAGAATATTTTTAAAGACTACAGCACTAAAGATAATTTTATTATTGACTTTGAAGCGGATAGCAGTACAATTCAAAAACTTATTGATAGTGAAGCTAAGTATTTAATAATTATAAACCCTATTGACTTAGTTATTCAAAATTATATTCAAAATATTGTTGTAGACAAGATTGGTAGAAACAGTGATTTATTAGAAATTTCTTACACAAGCCAAAATCCACTTGTTGCAAGAGAATTTATTGATCAGCTTGCAACCGAGTTCAATCAGGACGGTATCATTGATAGACAGTTAGTACATAAAACTACAATTGATTTTGTCACTTCCCGATTTGATTTTTTAGAAAAAGAATTAAATGAGATAGAAGTCAACAAACAAAATTTTAAAGAATCTAATAATCTATTGAACTTAGAATCTGATGCAAAATCGACTAATGAACAAATTATTTTTTATAAAAATGAATTATTTAGTGCAGAATCACAGCTTGACTTATCAGACTTCTTGATTTCCAGTATAGATTTTAATAGTGGAGAATTTCAGTATTTACCTGTTAATATTGGTATTGAAAACGATAATATCAATTCATTAATTATGAATCATAACGATATTGTTTCAGAGCGTAATGATTATTTGTCTAGCGCTGGAGAAACAAGTTACTATTTACAAAAATTTGATAATCAATTACAAAATTCTTTGAATAACGTGTTTGTATCACTTTCAAACTTCAAAAAATCTTTAGGATTAAAAATTGAAAATTTAAAGAAAAAAGAAGTAGAGTTTAAGGTTGATTACAATAACCTACCACAAAATGAAAAAATTTTAAGAGAAATTGAAAGGGAGCAGGAGATTAAAGAGTCCCTATTTTTATTGCTTTTACAAAAAAGAGAAGAAGCTGCCATTAATTTCGCAGTAACTAGACCATCAATTAAAATTATTGATAAAGCTATTACCTCACTAAGGCCAGTTTCACCAAACACATTGTATATCATTTTATTTTCAATTACAGCAGGGTTAATGCTTCCAATTATATTTTTATACATAAAGTTTTTACTAGATACTAAAATTCATACAAAAACTGATTTAGCAAAAAATTTACCTGATCTACCTATTATAGGTGAGGTTCCATATATAAATGATGAAAAACTTTTAAAGACATTTGTAATGAAAGATTCTCGAAATACTCTTGCAGAAAGTATTAGAATGATTGTGGCAAATTTAAACTTTGTTTTTTTCAAAAAATCCTCAGATAAAGATAAGGTAATACTCATTACATCCTCTGTAAAGGGTGAGGGCAAAACAATAGTATCTGTAAATGTTGCATCTATATTATCACAAAAATTTAGTAAAATTTTACTTGTTGGTGCAGATTTAAGAAATCCTCAGATTCATAAATATTTAAATGTTGAAAAAGAGGTTGGTGGCCTTTCGGACTATATTTATAAAAGAAATAATAAAGACTGGAAGGACTATATAATTAAGTCCAATGAACTTGATGTTCTGCTTTCGGGAACTATTCCACCTAACCCAACACAGTTACTTTCTTCAAAAAAATTCCAAAACTTTATAAATGATGCTAAGGCTGATTATGATTACATCGTTATTGATTCTGCTCCTTGCGTCCTTGTCTCTGATACCTTTGAAATCTCAAAATATGTTAATACAACTTTGTATGTGGTTCGATCAAATTTTAGTGACTTAAAACTCTGTGATTTTATTAATGAGTCAGTAAAAGATAATAAATTACCTAATGTCAATTTAGTTTTAAACTCTGTTGGAAGCAATAAAGCATATGGTTACAAATATGGTTACAAATATGGATATAAATATGGTTATTCTTATAATTATGGATATGGATATGGATATGGTAATGATGAGGTCTAGAAAAACTAATTGAATTCACTATTTTTATTTAATAAAGTTTCAAGTTTATCCAAATTAGTAATTTTAACTGCTTTATTGAACTCTTGAATTTCCCTGAGTGAATGAAAATCACTACCGGAAAAATCATAAAGATTTTCATTAACCAACTTGTTGGCAAATTTCGCTACATCATTACCATAATATCCTGTCAATGAGCACAGATTTAATTGAAAATGACAACCAAAATCTTTCAACTTATGGAACTCCTTGAAACTGTTAAAATAAAAGCGATACCTTTCAGGGTGAGCTAAAATTATCTTATAGTCATTTATTTTGAGTTGAAAAAGAATTTCGTATAAATTATTCGGAGGATAAATAAAACTCATTTCAACTAAAACATAATTTTTCTTAATTGTTAATAGTGTTTTTTTTTCTGCTTTTTCTATCACATGATGGTCTAAAAAATATTCAGATGCATAATCTAATTCTATATCATGTCTTAAATTTTTTTTAACTGATTCGAAGCTTTTTTTTATTGAGTCTGTTGTGTTGTCATAAAGACCAGGATAGCTGTGTGGTGTACAAATAATTTTAGAAAAACCTAGATCTTTCATTTTTTGTACCATTTCTTTGGTTTGATTCATGGTTTTAGATCCATCATCCAAATAAGGTAGTGTATGCGAATGTATATCGACAAACCCATTAGGTATCAAGCTTGACAATTTAGGTCTTGATTTTCTAAATATGTTAATCATTACTTTATTAACTACTAAATATATTTAATAATTTAGCCATACAAAAAATTAAAAATGCTTTTATTTTACCTAATCTTAGGACTTATAACTTCAACTTTTCTAAACGGATACCTGCAGGATTTTTTCTCTAAAAGAAAATTATTTGATCCAATTAATGTTAGATCTTCTCACAATGAGAAAGCGACAAGGTCAGGTGGAGCTGCAATCTTTCTTACGCTTTGTTTTTGTTACGGTCTTGGGCGTGCTTTTTTAGATTTAGACATTAATCTATTTTCTTTAATAGCTTGCTGTTTTGTTGCACTAATAGGTTTTTTTGATGATTTATTTGACGTTTATTATGTAGAAAAATTTGCATTGCAAATTTTTGCTGGAATTATTTTAATTCAAAGTGATGTTTATATCAATAATTTTCACGGAATTTTTGGACTATATGAA
>MDTB01159344.1_pt1 | contig 17168 bp, 7 predicted proteins | sample 811161 | NCBI WGS metagenome assembly MDTB01 (sample SAMN05326650, study PRJNA326480) | marine metagenome | isolation source: seawater | place: Mediterranean Sea | collected 2009
AAGGATCAGCTTTTATCTGATATTCTAAAAAATTACCCCAAAATTAAGAATGCTGGTGACGGACCATCTGTACCACAGTGGTTTATTCACATGCAAGATAGTTTCAAAACTTTTACTAAGATAATGCCTTAAAAAATAGAAAAAAAAGGCCCCTATTTTGGGGCCCTTTTTAAATCTAGTCCGCACTCTTCACTAGTTTAAATGTCCAATAGCCTTCAGGTATATCCAGTTTAACCGTCATAGTTGTAGCTGTACTATTAATAATTTCATAAACAATTGAAGATGGCGCATCACTTGGGCTTGATATTTCTGCACCAGTGATAACCTTAGGAATACCAAGATGTGCACCTGTTCCATTCAATGTTATGGTCATTGCATTTTCATCAAACACAAACCCTGAACGGCTAGTTCCATTGTGAGGCGCCACTGGGGTATCACAGCTATCTTGTGATACTCCTTGCCATGTTTCTACCCAAGTCTCGCCATCCATTTGGTTGGCAAATCCACCATTTGCATAGAATGAGAATAGATCATCCCATAAACAGTCTCGAATATTAACCATACCCTGGTCATTTGACCATCCGCCTCCGCCGCTAATTACACTTAAAGCACGGGCTTGTGGCGCTAACTGCCAACTACCTATTAAATCGCTAGCCTTTAAGGCTGGTGGAGTCTCTGGCGGGCTGTCAGCAGCATCTTCTGTAGCAACAATTTGCATCCAGTTGAAATTCATACCACTGGACTCAACCTCTACTCGCAGTGTGTATTGCCCTGCATCAAAATTAACCACTCTACCCTGAACGGTTTGCCAATTTTGCCAACCACCTGTATCAGTTATTTCCAATTGATCTACCCAAATGCCATCCAAAAGAATCTTAAATCCGGGTGAACTTCCGCCATCACTAGCGACTCGGTAATTCAGCTGATAATTACCAGCCTCATCAATATTAAGGGTGTATTCCATCCAATCACCCATACTAATCCAGCCAACATTGTCACCGCCGCCAGTATCTGATGTAGGTTGAGTCCCTATATCACTTTCTGCAGATGGAATAACATCAGACCAATTTTCAGCCTGAATAACTGAGTCATCGCCATCAAGAACTGGGTCTTCTGATTCAGAAGGGACATAATCTAAAGTGACTAACTTAAAGGTCCAGAATCCACCAGAGTAAGCGGCTTCTAAAGTCATGCTGTCATCTGTACTCGCCATTATTTTATAAGTAATAGATTCTGAGGCATCTTCTGGACTGGATAATTCAATACCATCGCCTGCCTTTGGTAAACCTAAATGGGCTCCAAGACCGGTTATTGTTAAAGTTCCCGCATCTGTATCTAGGGCATAGCTTGCTGTTCCACTACCATCATGAGGAGCAACTGGCGTACCACAACCCTCTGAAGAAACACCTTGCCATGTCTCAATCCAGGTTGAATCCCCCATCTGATTAGTGAAACTACCGTCCTGACCAAAGATAAACCGATCATCAAACAGGCAAGCTCTATCAATTACAGCACCCGCATCAATCTTCCAAAAACCCATATCGCCAGATACCGGGCCTACACCTGCTGATTCTGGCTCTGGTGCCAATTTCCACTCACCCACCAATATTGCTTGTGTCAGTGTCATAGCCTCATCTAGCATAGTGATATCATCAAAATAATAGGTTTCTCCGCTACCATTACTGAGATAATTAAAGAACACTGAGACCTTATCAAAATTATAATTTGTATTTAATTCTGCTGTACCTGCTACAGGCGCGCTAAAGTCAAATATCAGTGTCTCCCACGCATAAGCCAATGTGGTAAGGGTTTCAGTTTCAACCGAGTTAGCACTATTGCTAGAGTCTTCTAGTTTTATGCGCACTGTGGTGCCAATAGAGGGACTATAGACACGCATCGAAACTCGAGTTAATGCCTCAGAAAGCGGATAAGACACTATGCCACTTGCTATTTGAACACCAGACTGAGCAACCGCACCTTTAAGGACAGATACAACCGTATTGGTACTGTCCACTGGATCAACGACTAAATCCGATTGGCTATCACCCAGATCAATCAAGTCGTAACTGATATATAGATCATTAAAGTTAATCACCTCACCGACATCTAGGTTGTCATCAACACCTGTACCTATATTGCCAGTAGCCATTTGGTCAGTTGGCATCAACTTAATCCAATTGAGATTAAGGCCGCCACCTGGCGCTTCAAAACGAAGCACATAGTCGCCTGTCTCTAGGGAAATATTTCCACCTGTAACTGTCTGCCAGTTCTGCCAACCACCGGTATTGGGCACTTGAACTGAGTCAACCAAATTACCATCTTTAAGTAAATTAACCCCTGAGCTACTGCCTGATTCACTGGCCATACGATAACTAACGCTGTAGTTACCTGCTTCAGTAACCTCAATCTCGTATTCCATCCAGTCACCGGCATCAATCCAACCCACATTGAGACCGCCACCTTCATCCTCAGTTGCCTGAATGCCAACCTCACCATTGGGAAGTTGAACCGAGTTTGAATAGGCTTCAGCTTCAATTGAAATCGCTGCGCTTAACTCACAATCAACTGCATCGGTTGCGTTAAAGGCTAGCCAGTTAACATTGAATGAGTCTCCCAAGGCTTCAAGCCTTAGGGTTTGGCTGCCTTCGGTAAGTTCATAGTGACGGGTAAAGGTGACCCAGCTTGAGAAGCCACCTGTAGGTGATATCTTAAAGGTATCTGCTGTTTCACCATCAAACATAAGCTCGAAGCCATCACTACCTGTTCCACTTGCAACACGGTATTCTGCGCGATAACAGCTAGTTTCAGGAAGCTCTACAGCATATTCAATAAAGTCACCAGCATCAAAGTTACCCACATGTAAGCTAAGATCACTATCCGTTGCCACCGCGTTAATATTGACACTGCCTTCTGGAGCTGACACTACAGTAGTCCAATCTTCCGCTTCAACTTTTAAATCATCGGGCTCTGGTGCCACCCACTCACAACCAACGCCATAGTCACTGCCGCCTTCACCGCCTAACTGAATATCCATATTCATCAAATTCATATTGCCGCCACTCACTACTCGCAGTTTTTGCACGCCTGCTTTCAAAGTAACATCAACTGTCGAATCTTCCCAAATATCCCACCAACCCGTATCTGGGGTTGGAAGATTTCCAGTCAGCTTTTCGCAATCTGACTCAAAACTAATAAAACCACCGCCGCTTGATGCCGTTCTAAAGGTTATGATGTAGTTCCCCGCTTGAGCAACATCGACGGTGTAATCAAGCCATTCTTCGTCCTCGAAGAACCCTACAGCGGTATGTTCTTCATTGGTTGATTCAACATCAACCCCTTCAAATGGACGATAGGCTTCACCGAGGTTGACTGCGCCAGTATCATGATAAGAAATACCCTCACCACCGATATCGTAATCAGAGGCATAGAGACGATTATCTGGCGCCGAAGTAGGCAGATTATGATCACCATTAGTAGGAATTGGCATTGGGCTGCCAAAGAATGGGCCCGGTGGTTCCGGCGGAATTTCTTGCAGTGGTTCAACCGAGTCAGTATAGGCTGTTAACATACGGTATGAGTTTGCGCCGCCACGTTTAATACCAGAGCCCACTGGTCCTGTTAGACCAAATTCAACGCCGTCAGAAGAGGCAATGGTGCCGATCAGATCACCAGATCCAGCCCATGGTCGAAGTGCAATGTCTCTAACTACTTGGCCGGTCGTATCCTCTGCCGGCGGCAATTCCAGCCATTTGAATTTTTGCCAATTGCCAATTTTGTCAGCAGTAGCCACAAGTGGTTGACCTTGACTATCACGATTAACAGTGAGATATTTGCCATTATCTGCTAACAGAGCGATATAGCCATCATCACCGGCATCAACAACAATAAACTCGTCAGAACCGACGCCATCATAGCTTTGATCGCCAGCTACAAATCTATCTTGGTCATCAAGGCCTAAAAATTTCTTATCGACCCGACTGTATAGACCAATAGTTTGATCTATAGGTATATTGGGACTGCCGCTTGCTGGCCAGGTGCTGTTTGGATTATCTGGGCGCCAGGCTGTGCCATAGGTATCTAAGTAATTCTTTACTCGATCAAGCTCAAGGTCATTGCCACCCAGCCACTCAAATTGAGTCCAGCCAATATTGTGACTTTCAAATACTTCGTTGGCGCCGTTTTTGGTCTCGCCAGGCCAAAACTCTGTGCACAACAGGGCGGGGTAATCATCACTCTCTTTAAATGCTTCAATAGTGCTTTCTACTTGTCCCAAGTCCCAATAGGCATGAAATGCGAATCCGGCGTTATCCCAAATACCAGGGAATTCATCCGCCAAGTCATTGGCACCGTTAATGGCTGGGGTACCACCAAAGAATGACATAAAGGATCCTAAAAGGATCATGGTATCAGGCGCTACTTCACGAATTTTCTCATACATCCGTGCCTGCTTGTTCCAGTCATCAGCGGTCCAATAGGCATTAATACCGCCTACAGGCTCATTGTGCGCTTCATAGATAACATGGGTTTCGTCTTTATATTTCGTGCCATACAAATCCCAAAACGCTAGTACCTTGTCCATACTGTGGATAGCACCATTTTCACCATTATTACCAATGGTAATAATTAGATACATCTTGGCTTCACGCGTTAAGTTTACTAAATGATCGGCTAGCTCTTCATTGATGCCGACTGGATCTGGATTTTGCTCAGCATCACCCTCAAGATAAACATGCAGTGTATTAAATCCATAGTCGCTTACCATAGACTGCAATGACTCTAACTTTATGTCATTCTTGTTCAATAAATTTAGAGCGTTATAGGGGTCACCGCCGTCTGTGGAGAGACTAACACCACGAAGCAAAGTGCCCATATCAGAGCGAATAACATTGTAACCTAGCGAATCGTCAATATAAGGTCGTGCGCGAACCGTAATATCATCCAGTGATATATCGGCAATCTCACCAAAGGGTATGTAGGTATCTGAGTCCTGATTACTGGTATCTTCTAAACCTTCTGGAACGTCCAGATCTTCATTATCAGTTTCCACACCACAACTGATAGTAAACAATAGTAAAAAGCACAGTGCACAGGTCTTGAAAGGGTTATCAGCACTAAAGGCAGAGTGATTTAGAAAGTTGATTCGCATTGGAATACCTATTAATTTTTTATCTGCGATTGCATCGCAATTTTTTATCTTTTAATGCGCATCCATGCCCAATTTTTATAAATATCCCTCTTACTTTAACGCTAATCTATAAAATTTGACGATAACAATCGTCCTAATAACGTATTCGAACCAATTTTAATCGCCCAAATACAGGTTAAATACTATCAAAGGGTAATAAAAATTAAATAATACTTTAACTGAAGTATTTTGAAATTTATCGCGATAATTTTATCGATTGATTTTTTTCAGTAATAAAGCTCTAATTTTTCTATTTAAGGATTCATCAATTGGCCCTAATGATCCTTTGGCCTGCTCTGGAATATGTCCATGTGAATTTGAATCGGCATCAAAAATATAATAATCAAACATTTGACGCCACACCTGTTTTTGCTCTGCTGGCAAGTCACGCATACTCATAAGACCATATAATAGGGTGTTGGCAGGCGTGTCCATATAATTTGGAGATTGACGCCACCAATAATTTACCAGAATATTAAGCGTCTCGAGCCCCTCCACGTGATGCCACCACATACTAGGAATAAATAACCCATCACCAGGCTCTAATACTGTAGTTTGAGCGACTTCAAGTGCCTTTTGAAAATGGGGGAATTTTTCAAAATCAGGATTTTTAAAATCAACCAAACTAATAGGCTGACCACCAGGTGCCCAATCCAGGGGCCCCGGATATAAATTGGCGAGCTGATCAGGCGGAAAGAGTGTGAATTTACGACGACCAACAGCCGAACAAGCGATATTATCTGGCAAATCATAATGTGCAGCGATTCTACTTCGGTTGCCCAACCATATACTAACCAGCGGATTATTGGCATCCAATGCAAGTGAATGCTGTTCTCGAAAGCCAGAAAACCAGCGATCTACAAGGGTAGATGCCATATAAAATGTCGGTGGATTTTCGTCTTCAGCGCAATTGTATATTTTTTCTAACAAATCATGAAGATCTGCTTTTACCGACTGGTAATTGAATCCAGAATAATCTTCATTATAAAAAATTCTTCCGTCTATTTTAGGCTCACCAATAGCCGCGGTAACAGGTAGATTCTGATAAAACCCTTTTAAATAATTTCCAGCTTCTCGTGGTGACTTAAGGCCCATCTTCACCAGCGGCCAATCAGAAATAAGGCCGCGAATAACTAAGGGTTCAGAAGAGTCATAAACTGCGCTAGGAACCTGCCCGGATTGAGAACATTCGACTTCTTTTATAGGCTTATTCGTTGAATTCATAAACGTTTATTTTTCCGCTCTATGAGCGATCTAAAATTAGACATTGAAGCAATCATCATATAAGCAGCCTGCATATAACCATTTTTCATTAATTCAGACACTGTTTCAGAGGAAAGTCCATTAAGCGTATCTTCATTAATAGTATAAAAGCCTTGTAACTGATTTTGCGTGCCATCATTTAATTCAACTTTTAGAGAAAAGCTTTCAATCAAATCATATTTAAGCAATATTTCAACAAACTCTTTGGTTTGCTGCTGCCCCTGATAAATCGCCTCTAAGATAGAGCTTATTCTTTGCATATAATCTGATGTGCCACCTTGCTCTAAAAATACAGGTTCACCCTCTGTTGAGCTTACCCGAGGGCTATCCATATCAATATACACAAGTCGCTGATCTTCTCCACTTGAATTTGTCTGATTTCCAATAAAAAATGGTTGTCGCTCTAACATCAGTGGGGTGTAGGCTGCATCCCAACTCTCACCCTCTAAAAAGAGATTCTCATTTTCTTCAAAACCAAATAATGCGGCTGTATAGAAATTGCCAGTTTCAGGATCTTTGCAAAAACAAATAGGGAAGTTTGTCTGGATATCCCTATACTCAAAAGGGAAAGTCACAAGGGAAGGAATATTATCTCCCAAGCTTGCAGATCTTTTGCTGATTATTCTTAGATCTTTATGATTAATATTATCTAAAAGTACATGACTAGCCATGCCTGCTCCTACATTAAATCGGCACTATTTATTTTAGGTCTCTAATATACCCTTGGATATTAAGAAATGGAATTTAATAAAAAAGCTCCTAACTAAAGGTTAAGAGCTTTTTTATTCAACTAAATTCATAATGGAATCTAGAAACTATATTTTGCACCTAGGTTATAGCGAGCATGACCAACAGAGTATTCTCTCACCTGATACTTGGAACGACCATGAATACGCTGATGTTCTTCGGTTAAGTTAATACCCTCAATAAATACTGAGAAATTATCACTAAATTCATAACTAGCATTAAGATCAAGCTGAGAATATTCCTCAACAAAGCGAGGATCGCGCGCGGGAGATTGCAAGTATTTGTCTCGCCAGTTATAAGCTAAACGAATCTGGAACCCATCCTTATCATAAAAGCCAACCAAGTTTGCGGTATCACTCATGCCAGGCACAACCCACTGCTCTTCATTAAGATTGATATCATATTTGAGATCACCATCTACAACCGTGTAGTTTGCCTGAAAACCAAAACCTGACTCACCAAAGGTATGCTGTGCCATTAATTCAAGGCCCTTCACTTCGGTTTCATCCTGATTAATAGGAATAGTAATATCAAATAGAGCCACTGGATCGCCCTCTAAGCCGGTTTGAACCGCTATAGGGTCGTCTTCCTCAGGAATTTCCACAGCTTCATTATATTCAGCGCTTGCATAGTTCTCGATATAGTATTCATTTAAATCACCATTATCGATATCAAATCGCGGATCGCCACCCGTTAGCTCATCTACTGCATTTAAATATAATTCACCGTTATAGGGTGAATAAAGATCTGGGAACAAAGGCTGGTTTCTAAAAGTTCTACTAATAATAAAGTTATCGACTTGTTTTTCCCAATAGCCAGCAGATATATAACTTGCGTCATCATAATACCACTCCAATGAGAGATCCAAATTCTTCGCCTCCATTGGCAGTAGCTGCGGATTACCTCTTCGGCCGCCACCACTTTCTTTACCGACATAATCGATAAGTAATGCGCCCTTAAGGTCGTTGTAGGCCGGACGTGTCACCGTCAAACTATAAGAAGCACGCAATATAACATCATCCATAATTTCCATATCAAAATCGAGGCTTGGCAAAAACATACTGTATGAACCATCTCTTTCTGAGAAATCATTTACAACATTTCCAGTTTCTGGGTCTCTTTTATCAATGAGAGTAAATTTATCATCAAAAATACTCCACTCAATTCGATCAGGCATAGGAACAAGAGCCTCAGAATGGACTTCTGTATGCTCATAGCGTACGCCAAAGAACAAATTTACGGGACTATCGCTTAAGTAACCAACCCAATGGGTTTGTAAATAAATAGAATCTGAAGTTTCAGTGGTTACTTCATCTAAGTCAAAATTATAAGATGGGCAGAAACCGGTTAGGCAGGGGCCGCTATCGCCGTCAACATCGCCATGAGTTCCTCCCTGAAGAAGCCGCTCACTGGTATCGATAAGCGTCTGGAAATCCCAAGTAAAAAATTCTGTTACCTGACGAGGATCACCACTACCCTCGAGCGTGTCATAGACACCCGCTATAGATTCGACTGTTAGCAAATCAGCAATATCACCAGGATCTCCCACACCGCTCCATTTGTCTCGAGAAATCCCTTTAGTTTGACCTCTATTAGTCACCTCAACGCGACCAATACCAAAATCTATACTGTGACCCTGGTCAAATACATATTCACCATCAAATTGAAGCTGCTGCACTTCCATAAGGTTATTAAAACTACCAAAAGAACTACCCGAAACTTGCATATCCTGAATATCGATCTCGTCTTCTCTTGTTATTTGGTTGTAGGAATTTCGCTCACCCAATTGTACCTCTAAAACAGGCAGCCCATTTTCAGTAAAATAACCCGTGGTAGTAATGCGATTAAGCGCCGCAACTGCTACAGACCCACTTGAACCATGCTTACTATTAGGGCGCGCTTCACCGGTTGAATCGTGATAATCAAGATTTAACGTAAGGTTGTCATTAACCAACCACTCCAAATTAAAGCCTGCTGATTTATTTTCATCAACAGTTGCGTAAAGGCCAACACCCTGAAGATTATCCTGAGCACAGCCTACTTGACGGTACATGGTTGGCGACCAAATATTGCCCTCTTGAATCCACTCACTCTCACGCGTGCTACAACCGGGATCAAACCAAGCAGATAAATCTTGGTGCTGAGTATTCATTTGGTTTTTAGCGTAAGTGTAATCTATGGTCCCTGTAATATTTTCTACCGGTCTCCACTGTAAAGTCAGCTGTCCATTGACACGCTCACGGCGAAAATCATCGAGGTTGTATTGAATATTAGTTGGAATGGCGTAAATACCATCAGAAACTTCTGTAGGGAAGTTGATTGCATCAGGATCACCAACAGGTATTGAACCCCATTCCGCATCCTCTTCATTGTTATCCATGTCCTCTTGGGTAACAAAATTACGCCCCATAAATGATGACGTAGTAACGTTCTGTGATCCACCATCTCGAACCTGCTTACTAGCGGAGATTGCAACACCCAGGGTATCATCTGCAAAAGTTTGACTGAACAGGCCAACAATTTCTGGGTTTACCGAGTTACCTTTTCTGGTACCTGGATCATAGACCCCTTTTGCACTAACAACGGCTCTAAGACCCGGCTTTTCAAGTGGTTTACTGGTGATTACATTAACAACCGCACCAATACCCCCAGAGGCTACATTGGCTCGACCCGATTTATACACCTCGACAGCAGAAATACCCTCTGACGCAATATTACCAAAGTCAAAAGATCGACCCCCATTAGTTGGCATTTGACGGCCATTAAAACTGACAATATTAAAGTCTGGACCAAAGCCACGAACGGTAATCTTTGACCCCTCACCGCGATCACGCTCAATAGCAACACCAGTGATTCGCTGCAAAGACTCAGCAAGGTTAGTATCTGGAAATTTGCCTATATCTTCGGCTGAAATTCCATCTACAATACCCTTAGCTTCTCGCTTAATATCCATGGAGCGCTTCAAACTGGCTCGAATACCAGTGACTACAACTTCCTCGATATTATCATCTGCCGTTTCGAGCACTTCTTCCTGAGAATTAGCCCCAGCAGCAACAACTATGGCAATACTACTGGCCAATAATTGTCTTTTGAATTTAGTCTCGTACTTCATATTTTATCCCTACTCGAGCTACTTCTAATTATTTTTTATGTTTATCAATATTTAGGTCTATTCAGGCGCTAACCTTGTAAACTGAATCCAATTGGTATTGATTGGTCCATCAATAAAGTCTAAGCGCATGGTTTTCTCACCTTTTGTGAGTCCCTTAACAATTCTGCTTTGAGTAGCCCAATCCTGCCACCCGCCTGGGTTATTGAGCGCCTGGTTATCAATCAAAATGCCATCTAATTTCACATCAAATCCTAATGAATCGTATTCACCCGCGACGCGATACTCAATCAAATAGTCACCTGTTGATGGAATGAAAACCGTGTATTCAACCCAATCATCTTTGTCGATCCAACCAATATTCTGACCGCCGCCAGTATCTGTTGTAGTCTCAAGATCAATGCCACTCATTGCATCATAATCTTCAGCTTCTAATTTGAATACACCGATGGGAGGCTGTATCTCAAGCCAATTAAGGTTTTGATTATCACCAATAAATTTAATTTCTATAGTTTTTCTGCCATCCAGCAATTCAAATTCTGGAGAGTAAAGAGTTTCCCATTCCTCCCAACCCTCATTGACCTCAAGTAATGATATGGAATGAAGAGGCGAGCCATCTAATTCAACATTAAAACCTGCACTTCCACCCAAACTCGCTACCCGATAACCAATGGTGTAGGGTCCAATCGCAGGGGCAACAAAGGAATAACTAACAGCATCACCATCATTAACATCCCCAACATAAGAACCCCCACCCTCATCTGGAGCAGTCACATCATAGATCCCTATACCAGACTGGGTCACAATATTGTCTTCCGCTTCAATGCGTATAGGATCTGCTACTGGAGCAGGCGGAGTCTGCATAGCCATCGGCCCCTGCAGACAGCCCTCTGAATTTATACAGCCGAGATACATATTATCTAACTGCAAATGTGCACCACCCTCAACTTCCAACACCATAAGTGCTGTAATGTTGTTTGGATCAAAATCCGAGGTGTTTTCAGAGCTGGGGGTAAAGTCTTCTGGAATATCAAAGCTGAAACTTTTCCAGGAGTCAGGCTCATCCAGCGCAACAGATACTTCAATAACAGCCAAATCATTAGCACTATCATCGCCAGAATTACCAGACTGCATTTTAATTTTTATCGTCTCAACATCTGTTTCAGCACTGTCGACAAATAGATCAAAATTTAAAGTAATATCGTAGCCATTTAGCTCAGCACTTTCTGTTCCAACACTTAACTTTGCTTGCTCTGAGGAGTTCTCAAAATCAATCACAAGACCGTGCTCGTCCTCCAGAGCGAGGTACCTAATTCTAGGATTACCATTCTCGGTAATAGTTAAATCGTATACATCTTCCAAATAGTGCCAGCTTAAAGGATGAAATTGAGAAATTACTGCGTCTGTAGCAGGATCTAAATAACCATCCTCAAAGATAGTGGTTTTCTCATAGCCAACAGTCTCAATTCTATCTGAAGCCGCTCTAGAAATTTTTGCCTTCTCTCTGGATGCGCATTCTTCAACACTAGGCTCATGAGAAGAATTACAAGACCATACCTTGACATATTCGATCTGCATTTCAGAGTTTAAATTATTGGTCTCTGCCTCTAGATCAAAGACAATTTGCATTGACTGATCAAAGGGTCCGGGCTTTCGCTCGCCAAGTGGGTCAGGTAATCTCTGATCAAACAGGGTTGTTGTATTGGCGAGAATCTGATCTCCACGTGGGTTGTTGCCAACTTGGTCATAGGTCCATAGATTAAGCGTATCTACCGTATAAACATGGATTCCATCAATATACCAGCGTATCTTCTTTTCGCCCCACTCAATAGCATAAGTGTGCCAATCACTTGATGCTGTTGATTTGATGTCGTCATTCATGATGACACCACTCACTTTTTCTAACCCATAGAACGCACCAGCTGTCATAAAACCGTCTGTATCCAACATTACATTTAGACTATTTTCACCGTCATAGCTTTCATTGACCGCAGCCAACTTAAATACTGACATAACATCAATACCCGCAGCAGTTTTAATTTTGGCTTCGACCCGCCCTCGCTCCTCACCAATGGACTGCAAGCTTTTCAGTGAAGGCGCTTGGCCGTCACTAGGATTAATTGTTAGGCCTTCCGCAGTCACAGTATAACTTCCACTCCAGCGAGCCAAATTGGATTCATTTTCATCTGTAAAATCATCGGACCACTCCTCAACCCAACCATACTCATCTAAAGTTTCAAAATCGTTAGCCACATTTATAGTAAGTAATGCTGAAGATGTTTCGCCGTTTAACGATGCCACATAATTAATAGCATCAACTCCATAGAATTCTTGAACTGGAACATATTCAATATCGCCGTTATCGCAGAAAACTAGGGTGCCATTATCCGTAGCTTCGCCTGCCGCTAACGCGAAAGTTGCACTATCGCCATGAAGATTAGTATCTAAAACACTACCAGTTTCGACCTTACCAGCCTCAAGAATATTTATCTCAAGAGTCCCGACACCATATGTCCCCTCACCAGAATAGGTATATTTTATAGATTCAGAACCAGTAAAAAGGTCGCTTGGCGTGTACTTATAGATCCCATCGGCGCAAAAGGAGAATGATCCATGATCCATGGCCTCACCCTTTTTTAGAGCAAACGAAAGCTTATCTGCATCTCCATCTGGAAGATCACAGGTGTTTGGCAGGTCATTTTCGCAAACACTTCCAGTTACCCCGGGGCTATCTTCTTTTGTTTCAAAAACATCCCCAACGGCAAAAATATCGCGCACAACATTCTGGTCGGCATCACCAGCACCATCGCCTCCGCCGCCACAGGCAGTTAGTGAAAAAATAAATGGCAAAACCAGCGCAATAAGCACTTTTTTAGCAATCATTTGAAACCTCTTTTGTTCTTTATTTTTGTTATACCGCGCTTGTGGCAATATTATATTTTGAAATTTATTTGCTTTACCAAGATCTAATTCGTCTCATTTTTCAGCAATTTTAAAATAAAATACAGATCGCGACAGTTTATTGCGTCCGACTAAAGCACTCGAACTCAAAAATCATAAAAAAACACTACTATGTATAAAATTACTAGCCTAGAAACCCTTTTAGCCTGTGATTAAACATTTAAAATATTGATTAATTTTCACAGCTTAGCGCATATAAGGGTCGCTTCAAAGCCAACAATCTATAAAGAGTTATTTTCATATAGTATGATTAAAAAAAATATAAACTCAAAAGGATTTGAGTATTAATGGTGGATTTTATGCCTGAAAAATTAACGAGACACATAAAATGATTGACCTAGGATTTGAATCTGTAATATTCAACTTCCATGACGTTATCTTGATGATGATAACGTTACAATGTGCTCTTTTTGCACTATTACTCTGGCTAACAAACAGAAAAGAAATTAAAAGTACCTTTTTCCTAGCCGCCTTTCTTTTTGCTCACGCATTAATTCCAATTAATGAGCTAATGATGTGGGGAGCTGAGTTTAAAGACCACGCTCGTCAAAACTGGTCAAATTTCTATTTCGTACCCGGAATAGCCTATTATCTAGACGGTCCGCTACTGTTTTTGTGTATAAAATCTTTGGTATTTAGAGACTTCATTCTTAAAAGAGTGGACTTATTACACTTATTACCATTTGCTATTTATTGTCTCTTCATAATACTTAATTTTTATGGCAACCCGCTCAGTGTCAGAATAGATATGCTGAATAATCTTTCCTTTGTTTATAGCAATAGCTTTGTAACGGTTGAATTTTTTAGTAAGTTAATTCGGGTTATCTATGCAATTGCTTGTTTCGTTCTTATTAACAGGTATGGAATAAGACTCCAAGATAAGCACTCGAACATGGAAAAAGCACATATATCATGGTTAAGAGCTTTGGTTATGGGCTTTATGGTTGTGATGTCTTTTGAGCTAATTCTTTCCGCATCAAAGATTTTCACGCATTATCATCTTATATATTTCTATATGGGTCTAACCAGATATTACACCACCTTCTTACTGGTAAACTTATTAGTATTCACTTCAATACGATTTTTCGGCATGTTTGAGCAAGTTAATGAAGAAGAATTACCTAAGAAGCCAATAGATGACTTCTCAATCAATTCTGAGGAGGCGGAATCGATTGATAAGCGTATTAAGCAGGGCCAGCTTTACATGGACCCAGATATTACTCTAGACAGCCTAGCAGACACCCTTAAAATTATGCCAAGAGATCTATCAATGATAATCAATAGGCACTTTGGTGCGAACTTCTACACCTTTATAAACAGTTATCGAATTGAAGAAGCAAAGAAAATGCTGAAGGATCAAGCAATGAAAAATATTACAATTACTGAAATATATCTTGCGGTAGGGTTTAATAGTAAATCTGTTTTTTACACTTTCTTTAAGAAATTAGAAGGCGTAACCCCAACCAAATACCGCCAGGTTGATTAAATCGTATCGGGCAATATGCCCGATACGATTCATCTAACTTATAGCCAAATCTAATAAACTAATGTTTGCATACTGTGCGCTGGAATACTCAAAGTAACCTGTTGCATATCTGCAAATAAGTGGTAATCAATCGCCTCATCAGTTTCATTCATTACCACAGTGGTAATTTGATTATCCTCATTTAAAAATGATGTAGCTAAAAGCAAACTGCGACTACTACTAGTACTAATTCTTTCCGCGTCAGGACGAATAAATTTAGAGAAATGCCCAATATAGTAATAAGTTGGAGTATAAATTAGCTCACCCGTTCTAGTATCAGCATGGATTGGTGCAAAGCAAAAGTTACTCACATGATTTGGGCCACCGGTATGATCCAGTAACAGATTCCAATCAGTCCACCCAACAGTGCCACGGTTAAAGTCTCTGATCATTTCACGACCATAGCGCTCTGCGTTAGGCCAATATTGATATTTCTCAGGACTAAATGCTTCAATTGTACCCTCGGTAAATAATATGTGCTTATCGGGGTACGAATTGTAAACCAAGCCAATATTTTCATTTCTGTTTTCATGGCCTTTACAGTGCGGATAGCAGTCATCACCTCGATACCATGTCTCATACCAATGGTAGCCAATGCCCCAAGCATACTTTGCAGCCTCCGGGTCATCAAAAATAATATTGGCACGCTCGACAATCAAATCACGATTGTGATCCCATACTATTATCTTTTTATCTTCATAACCTGCTTTATGCATGGTTGGACCAAGGTGGTTTTTCAAGAAATCACGCTCTTCTTCAGCGGTGTAAATCATAGACTCCCATCTTTGCACAGCCATAGGCTCATTCTGGATACTAATACCCCAAATTGGCATACCTTCCTGCTCATAGGCCTCAATAAACTTTGTATAATATTTAGCCCAAGAGTCGTAGTATTCTGGCAAAAGTTTTCCGCCGCGCAACATATTATTGTTACTCTTCATAAATGCTGGCGCACTCCATGGGCTGGCATACAGCATTAGCTCGCCACCTGCAGCTTCAATAGCACGCTTGATCATTGGAATACGGTATTGCTTGTCTTTTTCAACCGAGAAAGTATCTAAGTCTTTATCGCCCTCTTCGACATAAGTATGGCTTGAGCTACCAAAATCAGAGCTGTGAATTGTGGTGCGCGACAACGAATAACCAATACCCTCTTCAGGGTCAAAGTAAGCTTTAAGAAATTCTTCTTGTTTTGCATTGTCCAGTTTGGAGAATACCTCTGCACTGGCATCAGTAAATGAACCACCAACACCTAAGAATTTCTGAAACTTTTTAGTAGAATTTACAAAAATTGAAACCTCGCCTTCTGTAGGCTGAACTCTAGGCTTAAATTCAAAGCTACCCGCTAAGGCAAGTCGTTGGCCCGTATCTTTTGAAGTTGTATATACGGTCAGGTCGACTCTGTCTTCATTTTTAGTATCGTTATTTGCAACAGGCGTATCACAGCCAGCAATAAAAATTGAACATATTAGGATTACAAGATATTTAAACATTGTCTCAAGATTCCAAATTTATTTTAATTATTTAAGGGTTTTTATCAGCACAAAGCTGTTATTCTGTAATAATATAGATTTTTTTTTTAAGTTTGTTCGGCTAAGCGAAACTTTATTTATCAGAACTTTTGGTTGTTTTAAGTGATGAGTCAACAAACAAAAAGAGGTTAATCTTAGGACTCTAAATTGAGCCGCGCCAATCAATAGAATTTCTGGGCTTGGTGAATACCAAATGAGATGTCCCAAGCGTTCTTTCGAGAAACCCTCCCTCACAATAGCAGAGGTAAAATTCCCACATAGCAATAAACTGATCCGAGTAACCCAGTGCTTTTACTTGCTCTAAATTATCAAAAAAGGATTTTCGCCAATCTCGTAATGTAGTCGCATAATGAGGACCTATATCTTCCATTTGAAAAAGACGCACATCAGTAGATTTTTTTACAGCGTTAGAGATTGCAGTTACCGAAGGAATAAATCCACCGGGGAAAATATAGCGCTGAATAAAATCGACGGATTTAATTGCCTGATCATAAAATTGATCCTGTATGGTAATTGCTTGGATTAACATAATACCGTCGGATTTTAAAAGAGAGCTACATTTTGCAAAATAAGTATCAAGGTACTGGTGCCCAACAGCCTCAATCATTTCGATAGACACCAACTTATCATAGGATCCCTGCAAATCACGATAATCCTCCATCAACAGCGTAACCTTCTCTTCTAGTCCAGCAGCAATCACGCGTTGCTGAGCAACCTCAAATTGCTGCCTTGAAATTGTTGTGGTCGTTACCTTACAGCCATAATGAGTAGCCGCATAAATAGCAAACCCACCCCAGCCGGTGCCTATTTCAATCACATGATCAGATTCACTTAACTGTAATTTGT
>MDTB01162121.1_pt1 | contig 17168 bp, 10 predicted proteins | sample 811161 | NCBI WGS metagenome assembly MDTB01 (sample SAMN05326650, study PRJNA326480) | marine metagenome | isolation source: seawater | place: Mediterranean Sea | collected 2009
AAACAAAAGTTATGGCGATTGCTGGGAAGCCTGCTGATAGCCAGCAGCAATACGACACTGATTTTTGCTGAGGATTTGAATTGGCCCAAGCATGGACTGGACGCGCAGGAGTCGCGCTTCAGCCCCATCAGGCAAATTCATGCTGAGAATGTTTCTGAGCTGGGATTGGCCTGGGCAAAGAAGCTGAGTACGATTCGTGGCATCGAGGCGACCCCTTTGGTGATCGACGGGACTCTGTATTATTCGCTTCCCTGGTCAGTTGTTCAAGCCACCGATGGCATCAGCGGGGCTACACTGTGGACATGGAATCCTGGAGTGGACAAAGCGGTATGGGGCCGCAAGGCTTGCTGTGATGTTGTTAATCGAGGGGTAGCCCATGCGGGGGAACATATATTCGCATCTACTCTGGATGGAAGATTGGTATGTCTCAAGGCAAGCGATGGCACTCAGGTCTGGTCGACGAACACCTTGCCGAAAGACGGTGACTACAGCATCACAGGAGCTCCTAGAATCATAGGGAACAATGTTATCATCGGTAATGGAGGCGCTGAATATGGGGTGAGAGGTTATGTGACTGCCTACGATCTGAAAACGGGAGAGCAGCGCTGGCGTTTTTATACGGTTCCAGGGAATCCAGAGGAAGGTTTTGAATCGGAAAGTATGGCAAAAGCAGCCGAAACATGGAGTGGAGAATGGTGGGAATTTGGTGGAGGAGGCACGTGCTGGGACGCATTCGCCTATGATGAGGAATTGAACCTGGTCTATGTCGGAACGGGGAATGCCTCGGCGTGGCCACGAACCTGGCGCAATCCTGACACCGGCTGGGGTGATAATTTATATGTATCATGCATTTTGGCTCTTGACGCCGAGACCGGTGAACTCAAGTGGCACTATCAAACGACTCCGGGTGATAACTGGGACTACACTGCTGTGCAGCAGATGATCCTCACCACTCTGGAGATAGAAGGCAAGGAGCGTCAGGTTTTGATGCAAGCACCGAAGAATGGTTTTTTCTATGTGCTTGATCGAGCAACAGGAGAGCTGATTTCAGCAGAGCCTTACACCGAGGTGAATTGGGCTGCTGGAATTGATCAATCTACAGGGCGTCCCATCGAAACACCGAATGCTGATTACAGTCGTGAGCCAAAGGATATCAAGCCGGGCCCTCTGGGTGGGCACAATTGGCAGGCAATGAGCTATCATCCCGGATATCGTCTGGTTTATATTCCAACCATCGAAACAGGCATGATTTATCGCGAACGCGATCGACATGGCCTGAGACCTGGTAAATGGAATGTCGGTGTGAATTTCGATAATCCGGCATCCCAAAGCAATACAGATTACTCAGGCAGTCTGCTGGCCTGGGACCCTGTTCGTCAACGAGCAGCATGGAAGATTGCCCATCCAAATGTTTATAACGGTGGAACTTTGGCAACAGCAGGCGACCTTGTATTTCAAGGAAATGGAGAGGCTGAGTTTGTGGCTTACCACGCGGGGACAGGGCAAGTTTTATGGCGTTATTTTACAGGGACAGCCATCATTGCTCCGCCTGTGACTTACAGCATAAAAGGAGTTCAATACGTTGCAGTATTGGCAGGATGGGGAGGTGCCTACGGTTTGGATAGTCCGCCCAGCGGTAAAGCTCAGGAATACTTTCAAGAAGGGATTCTCTATACCTTCAAGTTGGAAGGGCAGGGAGCTGCTCCCCGTTTAACAAAATTGCAGCGGGAAATTCCTGATCTGAAATCTGCAGGTTTTGGGGTGGATATTGAGTCGGCAAATAAGGGGCGAAACCTCTATTTCGATAACTGCGTTTTTTGTCATGGTTCCGTGGATGGTCAAGGTGGTGCGCTGCCCGACCTAGCCACCACTTCCGTGGCGTATCACAAGCTCTGGCCACAGCTGGTTCTGGAGGGCATTCTGGCGCGAAGTAAAGGGATGCCGGCTTTCAAAGGATTTATTACCGATGAAGAGTCCAGCGCTATCCAGCATTATATCATTCAAGAAACGCAGAAGCTTTATGATGAGCAATCTCAATGATCCTCCTGCCTTTCGAATCAACCCTATTCATTGCATGATTTAAAATTCCCATGAAAAAAAAGTGTGTGGTATGTGGTCTGGAATGTGATGGTCAGCCTCGTTACAAAGACGAGCAAGGTCAATACCTGCACGTGTCCTGTGCTGAACCTCAAGTCGCCGAGCCCTCGGCTCCTGCTCACCCCATGGAAATGGCACGTGCTCCAACTAAAACCACTACTTCGCCCATACGATTATGGAATCCAAATGTTGCCTCCTGCTTGTCCTTGTTTTTCACTCCGGCTTTTGCCGCATGGGTGCACGCAGTCAATTGGAGATCATTGGGAGAAAATGACAAAGCCAGGCAATCCATGAAGTGGGTCTGGGGAATCTTCATCTTTATTTTGGGGGATCTCATGATTGATATTTCCGGGCAAAGTTTTTCAATACCATCGATCACTTATCTGGTCATTCTCCTGTTGTGGTATTTTTGCTTTGGTAAATCTCAAATAAAACACGTCAAGGCGAAACAAACTGTCTACACCAAAAAGAGCTGGGTGCGTCCAGTCGCCTATGGATTTCTTGGATACGTCTCAATCTTTATATTTGCGATAGTGGCCACTCTGCTTTCAATTGCGATGGGCGTGTTCGATTTGAACCTTAATCAAGAGTCAAGTCAGGGAAGTCATGCTGAATGGATTGGGAAAAAATCGCCTGATTTCTCATTGGAAACCTTGGATGGTGATTTCGTATCATTGCATGAACTGCAGGGTAAGCCCGTGGTTTTGGATATCTGGGCTACCTGGTGCCCTCCGTGTCGTGCTGAAATCCCTCACTTCATTGAGCTCCGAAACGCTTATCCCAACTCGGAACTTGCCATTCTTGGTGTGTCGAGAGAGAAGCGTGCTACCGTGGAATCTTTTGTTAGGAAAATGGAGGTAAATTATCCCATTGCTGTAAAAGAAGATCTACCTGCTCCCTTTGGTGCCGTTTCAGCGATCCCGACAACATTTTTCATTGATGAGAAAGGTTACATCAAAGAGGTGTTTCAAGGGTATAGAGATTATGAAACGCTCAGGAAGGCAGTCGTTGGCATAGATGGAGACGAAATTGAATGAGAATGTCTCTTTTACCTCGTATCAACTCCTCATATGGCGATTTTTTGACTGGCGTACAACTCCGTGAAAAGCGTCATTAGTCGCCCCAAGCCGACCATCACCATGTCATTACTCATTACAAATTACACTTTTCAGCCTCAACTTACCAACCAACTCAAAAAATCACACAGGGTATCACATAAAGGACACCGACTATGAAAAAAATAATATACACTCTTCTGATTGTATGCATGCAGTTTGCAATTCAGGCACAGGAAATCCCAAAGCATCCGCTTGAGGGGACATGGAAATGGCAATCAACCAACGAAGATGGCAGCACCAGGCAGGGGTTCAGATGGTATTGGACAGACAGCGTGGTTGGGGTTCATCGAATAGCGCATGCAAGCATCGATGCTGAGACATTGAAACCCATTCACGGTTGGAGTGCCTTTCAAACAATCAGTAAGGAGGGGATTTCGGACGAACTTTGGGTCGACACCAAGGGCCGGCTGGGGCATGCGACCAAGCGGTTCACTGATAAAAGCAGTTCGATTACTTTCACGGGAACTTCGGAATCAGGGAATGTTTCAGGGATCATCGAACTTTCCTGGAACCAAGCGGTAGATACTTTCAAGGAAGTTGGGAGCCGCTTGGTCGGTTTTGATCCGAGGTATCAGGAAATAGCGCCTGCCCTTGAAGCTCAAAGGATCGACTACAATCCTGCAGAAAAAGGCGAAGTTGTCTGGCTTGGAGATGAGAGGCCTATTTTGGACCCTCGACTGGAAGATCTCAATGGTAAATGGGAGTCAACAAACAAGGATGGTCATGTGAATCTCAGCATCAACTTCTCTCCTTGGGATCTGGGGTCCAGTTTTCTTGAAAGATTTGTGCTTTTTGATGATGAGGGTAATGCAAGGCGTGGTGGTTACAATCTAACCAGAAAAGATCCCAAAAGTGGTCAAATGATCATTTTTGGGATTGGCGGTAATGGCTTTTCCCTCATCGGCGGTTGGGATTTCATGGGGGGATCCACCACGGGGCAAAGGCAAGGTGGAAACCGCCTTGTCAGGTCATTCCTTTCAGAAGATGAAATTCATGCCAAATGGCAATCCAAGGAAAATGGGCAATTCATTGACAATGGCAATGGTTACATATTGAAAAGAAAAAAAACGGAGAATGATCAAGATACTGAGACTGCCAATGAAGACAAAAAACGCTCCTATTATCAAAGAAATCAGGATGCAAGAAAGTTCACTGGCTTTATCAAGACAGATTTCAAAATAGTCAAAGAAAATGACGTGGCCTCTTATCTTGCCGCCGAGAAGGAATGGAAAACTCTTCATGAACAGATCATGCAAAAAGGCGGATTGTTGCACTGGCATGTGGCCCATATTAAGAACGCTAAACTGGGTGAGCCCAACTATGCAACAGTACAGGTGTATGCGTCGATGGAGGACATGCAAAATGGAAGCATATGGGATAACCTTGATTATTCGGCGGTCGGGAGCAGGGCATCTCTGGCTGAGCGAACTTGGCCTTACCTCAAGCATGCAGGAAGTGATGTGTATCAGGCCATCGACCAATATTGGTCACCGGATTCTGGTAACATGGAGATTGATCACATCAACATGGGTTACATGAGTGTCAGGAGTGGTAAAACGCAGGATTACGTGACTGCAGAAAGAACTTTGGCAAAGCCTTTCTGGAATGTTGTTTCAAATCTGGATTCAAGTTTTGGAGGGTGGGCCATGCATCGGTTGGTCGAATCAAGTCGGGCGGGGGTTAATCACGATTTTGCTACAGTGCATTTCAAGACCCAGGCAAATATGTCAGATCAGGCAGCTTGGCAGTCGAATACCCAGCGTGCCATGGGAATCTTGAACAAGCCCATGGTCGATTGGGATACTTTGCGTGAAATGCAGGAAGGTCCTCAATTTGAGATCGTCCTCAAAGCAAACCCGGATTTGCACCCGGTCAAGAATGAGTGGGGAAAGCTCAAAGGCAATTGGAAATATTCCCGCGAGGACGGCAGCTACCGCATCAAGCGAATCAGTCAGGGGACCGAGCAGCTGGAATTCTATGATGCAGAGGGAAATTTATCCAACCAGATCATCGTTCCCATGAAAATTGAAGTAAAGGGCGGTTTGAATCATTTCTACTCCTTTCACACCGATGGTACGTATCACTCGATTTACAAGGTTCATGACAATAAATGGTATGAGCAAATGCGAGGTATTTGGCGTGAAGGAAATGGCAAGCCCGATGCTTTTTTAGTCTACGAAAAACTCTAGACACGTTTTTGAAAATATACTGCTTGATGATAGATGAGAAATAATTCCAGCTTCATGATCCGTCAAGGCGACTGCTTTCATTATGTTTTGGTGGATCCTGCTTCTTCCGTATTTATCAATAGCACCTTCCAGTAGGGTGTCTCCAAAGGGGAGGGGAGGGGAGGTCACGGCTTCTTTCTTGTTTGAAGCCGTGACCGAACCGCGAGTCATAAGACTAGATTTAATATGGGAACGATCTTGTTTTTGACTTTTTTACTACGAGTCACGGGAGGACTGCTTTCTGGTTGAACAGTCAAAAACTGTTCACACTGCAACGGTGAACTCATCCAAAGGAATCCCGGCATGAGTCCGTTCCTTCGAGTTTCTCCCGCAATGGTGTTGATCTTATTGAGCAGCGTTTGCTGGAAGCTTGTTCAAGATAGCAATACCCGATTCACAACATGCGTTTTCAGCATTGGAATAAGCGCATTGATTTTGATATTTATTATTTATTTCCGTAGGAAATGTATCAAAACAACATTTTCGAACCTGTAATCCATGCGGACGCAAGCCAGATTTTGGCCTCAAGCAGTTTTTATAGCTATAGATGATCGCCAACGTCTCCTTGTTTTTTCAATGCGCTTGCCAGCAAGACCGATGTGGGTTGATGCTTTGTTTTAAACGTAAGCTATTATTTTCATCAAAAGTATTGGATACCCTTACCGATATTTAAGCTACGGTGTGCGTACACTCAGTTACCTAACACTTCTTCAATCGATTCAAAAAGAGTTGCGGATGAAAACGGTTTGAACATAGTCGTATTAATTTCAAGGTCCTCAAGTCCCTGCAAATTCTCCTCTGTCTCAATCCCCGTACAAAGGATTACATTCGCACGGGGAGCCAAGTCCCTGATGGATTTGATCAGGGTAGGACCATCCATTACTGGCATGGCGAAATCCGTTATGACCAAGTCAATATCCGACATTCGTTTCGTGAAAATGGAGAGAGCCTCTGCTCCATTGCAAGCGGAAAGAACTTCATATCCTTTTGCTTCCAGCAGAATGGTAGTGGATGTGATGATGTGTTCTTCATCATCCACGCAAAGAATGAGTTTTTTGGCCTGATTTGGCTCAGGGTTCTTTGCCTTATCAGTTGTTTTGCTCTGCCACGAATTGCTTTGAGACGTGGGCAAATAGATATGAAAGCAGGAGCCTTTAGGCACATTGCGGGTGATCTTTAAATTGCCGCCATGGCTTTTAACGATGGAAAGAGCCTCCGAGAGTCCTATGCCCGCACGGGATTTTTCTTTTGTCGTGAAAAAAGGTTCGAAAATCCTCTGCTTCATGTGCTGCGCAATGCCGCTTCCCTCATCATTCACCGTAATGTGGAGATATTTCCCTGATTTTAAACCTAGTATGTCCAAATTTTTATCTGGATGCTCCAGATTGTCAATTTCTGCAGTCACTCCCATAACTCCCGGTTCAGACATTGACTCAATGGCATTTTGAAGAAGGTTTTTTACCATTTTGGCCAATTGTGATGCATCCCCAAAGACGCCTTCCAATTGCTCGGAGACCTGATGCTTTAACTGCACATGAGGAGGCAAATTATCCTTGCTGGCTTGGATACATTGCAGAAGGATAGTTCTGGGGTCTAATTGTTCGGATCTAGGACTCAGGCGATGTGACGTCACCAGGAAGGGTCTCATGACGCTTCGTGCTTTGTGCACGGATTCTTCGATGCGCTGGAGACTCTTCAAATCTGTTTTTGAGGAGAGGTTTTCTCTCAACATCTCCGCGTCAAGCAAGACTGGCGTCATCGCGTTGTTCAACTCGCAAGTGACGTTTGATAGACTGGACTGGAGCAGAGTCAAAGCATTTGAGGCTTCTTTTTGAGACTGGATTTGTTTCTGTTGCGTAATATCCAGCATCACACCCTGAAGTCCCTCTACGGCTGCATACTCATCATGAATCGGGGTTCCTATAAAGAGAATAGTCTGTTCCGAGTCTTCGCCAATCCTCAAAGGGATTTCCATTTCGGTTACCTGGCCAGTGCTTAGTGATTTTGCGCAGTTTTGTATCAACTCCTGCGCCGACTGACTTCCAAAAATATCGTTGAAGGACTGGCCTACCATAGAACTAGATGAGCACTTCATTAATTTGCCAAAGTTGTCGTTGACATAAGTCAATGTCCCTTCCTTGTCAGTGCGGAAAAGTCCAAGAGGCATAATATTTACCAAGGATTCATAAACTCCCTCGGCTTTTTTAACCTTGCGTTCAAGACGGCTTCGTTCCCGTGCATAGATCATCGAACGAATCAATTGACCTGCATCGAGGGTCTTTTTGATGAGGAAATCCTGAATACCCACCTGTGCCGATTCGATGATCACGGACCAGTTGGTTAGATTGCTTAATACAATGATCGGGCATCGATTGCTGTATTCGATCAGTTCTTCCAGGACCAGAAATCCGGATGCGTCAGATAAGGTGATATCGGTGAGAATGACATCAAACTGTTGTGTTTCGACTTGCTCGATTGCGTCTCTCAGGCTTCGGGATGGGGTTATACGCACCGAGGACGCCTTATCTGGCAAGCTTGTCGAACGAATCATTGAGGCAAGTTTACTCTGGAATTTCTCGTCTGAATCCACGATCAAAACATTCATGGAATCCCCTAATTTTAAATTCTCTGCAAGGGGCTTCGGTTTTTGAGGTTTTTTGAATATCTTAAACATTAGCTTTTTGTTTTTTATCCTTTGTCCGTAAAGATAGCATTGCCACAACTTACCTTATTGCCAATCCTGACTCTTCTGGCGTTTCAAAGGCTGTCTCTCATGCTGCAGGGTGTTATCTGACCGAGCGTTTTCTTAATCGTATCTGCTGGTCTTCCATCTGCCGCAAATTTGTCCTGAGGATGTTATGCTCGTGGGAGATGACTTGATGAAAAGGGATCAGCAAGACGTAGGGAATTCCAAAAACAATCGTTCCCAGCATGTTAGCAATCATGTCATTCAATTCAAAAGTCCTTGATGGGATGAACAAATGAGCTGTTTCGCCCAGCACACAAATCGACCCTAAAATCGTAAAAAGAATCAAGAGTCTTGGCCACGGATTCATTTGTGTGAATAGTCTGCATCTGGCATACTGGAGAAATGCCAAACTAAAAATACCAAATACAAGGAAATGCATCCCTTTATCTACTTCCTCCCAGAAGGGTGACTTGGCAACCGACTCCGCGAATCCGAGATACAAACACAGCAAGGGGGTTGCTATTGCAAGCCCTCTGGATGCGATATTCTTTATCAACCATCTGCCATACTTACGGCGCTCAGCTTCAATCAGAGAATTCCAACTCACTTTTATTTTTCAATAAATATTTATCCCAACCTTGAATAAAAGAGAGTCATTTACAAGCATTTTGATCGTTTTTATTGTTAATTGATCGTTTTGTCTTCTTTTGAAGCATAGGCATTCATTGTGTTTCAGGGATGGCTTCTGTCGATTCTTCGTTCTTTATTGATTCAGGGTTTTGGTAAATGATTTCCGTTTGTTGTCCTCGCGCAAGATAGGATTACTTCCCAAGGTTCACTTAAGCGAATTGTATGCGATCGACCCTTGCTGTGCATAGATTATGCTTCTGGCTTATCACATAAACATCATCGGATCGCCTTTCGGTGAATGTCTGCATTCATACAGGTAAAGATCTCTACCGTGTCCTCTCAGGCTCATTCACTTTCAAGCAATGCTCCTTACGATCTACGAACATGTGTGAGTAACAATCAGGAAAACGGATTCAATCCAATTACCACATTATTCTTGGCTTGAAATGTCTATCGCGATTATTCTATTATATAAAAATTATATGGACGATGAAGAATTGCGCGTTCTCGCATTGAAAAACTACCAGATATTGGATAAGCCATCCGACGAGCATCTTGATAGCCTTACCCAACTTACAGCCCGCCTCTGTGAAGTTCCTGTCGCGCTCATTTCGCTAGTAGACAAGCATCGTCAATGGGCAAAGAGCATATCCGGTGTCAGGATTTACGAGGAGACACCACGGGAGATGTCCTTTTGCGATCTCACCATTGGCGGAGACGAAATTTTTGAAGTGAAGAATACCGAGGAGAATGATCACTTTCGTGACAACCCGCTCGTTACTGCCTCCCCCCGCATCCGCTTCTATGCTGGAGCGCCGTTGATTACGCCCAGCGGTCATAAAATTGGCTCATTATGCGTTCTCGATATGGTTCCCCGCCGGCTTACGCCGGAGCAGCGGGATAGGCTTCAAGAGATGAGCCGAGTGGTCATGAATGAGCTCGAATCTCGACAGACCTTAAACTGCCTTAAGGATAGTGAAGCACAGCTCACAGACTTGGTCGATAACACCACCGACCTCATCCAGAGTGTTTCCCCAGAGGGGCGTATCCACTTTGTCAATCGCACCTGGATGGAAACACTAGGTTACACAAAATCGGAATTGTCCTCGATGAATATCTTTGATGTGATCCACCCAGATTGTCAGGCGCATTGCGGCGCACTTTTTCAGCGCCTGATGAATGGCGAGGATGTTGGGCTTATAGAGGTGGTTTTTCAGGCAAAAGACGGGCATCCTATCCCCCTCGAGGGGCGTATCACCGTTCGTATGGAACACGGTCAGCCCATAGCGACACGGGCAATTTTTCGAGATGTGACGGAGCGAAAAAGGGCTCAGAAAGAACTGGAGGCTCGCGAGTTCAGCTATAGAAGGTTGATCAACAATATTCCAGGAGCGGTTTACCGGTGTAGCAACAATCTGAATTGGGAGATGTCTTTCCTCAGCCCCGCCATCGAGGAGATTACTGGTTTTGCTCCTGCCGAATTCTTGGATGGATCGCTCGATTATGCCAGCCTTGTTCACAAAGACGAACTCCCTTACCTGAGGGAAACGAGGATAGAGCTCTTGCGACAGAAGAATTTTTTTATCATAGAATATCGGTTGTTTCACAGAGACGGGAGCATTCGCTGGGTCTATGAGCAGGGGAGAGTGAACCCAATAAATGAAAGCGAGCTTGAGGGGGTGATCTTCGATATTACCGATCGAAAATTGATCGAGCAAAAAGAAGCTGAGGCTAGAAAGGAAGCCGAAGCGGCTAATCTGGCGAAGAGTAATTTTCTTTCTCGCATGAGCCATGAATTGCGTACCCCGCTCAACAGCATCATTGGCTTTTCAAAAATATTGGAAATGGCAGGGCTTCCTGACAAGCAAACCCACAACGCCCAACGCATTTCTAATGCGGGAAACCATCTGCTCAGCCTCATCAATGAAGTGCTCGATTTGTCTCGCATCGAGGCAGAAGGAATTTACACATTGTCCAAAGGTGTCAAGATCGAGACTCTGGTTGACGAGGTCATCCTTCTTGTGAATCCGATGGCAAGGGAGCGTGGGATCAATATCACTCGCAAGGCATGTGACACCCCTGACCTTAGGGCGCTTGTCGATCGTCAGCATCTGCTTCAGGCGCTGCTAAATCTTGCCTCCAACGGCATCAAGTATAACCGTCAAAAAGGCACACTCTCTTTCGAGGTTAAGATCACTTCATCCGGACGAGTGCGCATTGAGGTAAGAGACACCGGTGAGGGAATCCCAAAGGATAAATTCTCCCGCCTTTTCATTCCTTTTGATCGATTGGATGTTGAAATTAGTCGGCCTTCAGTGGAAGGGTCGGGGCTTGGATTGTCACTCACAAAAAAGCTCGTCGAAGCCATGAGGGGGGAGATTAGCTTCCGCAGCGAATTGGGTAAAGGTTCCGTTTTTGTTCTGGAGTTCGACCAGGCTGAAAACGATGGTTCAGCATCAAAGCATTGTGACGAGATTCAAGCGCACGGTATCGAATCAAAAAAGCCAGATGTTTTCAATACCGGTAAAAACAATGATGCATCCCTGACTATTCTCTACATTGAGGACAATCAGGACAATATAGAACTTGTCGAGCAGGTGATCGAATTTCGTGAGCGAGTGTATATGCTGACCGCCATTCAGGGAGGTCAGGGTGTTGACCTGGCCCGACTCCATCACCCCGACATTATCTTTCTTGATTTTCACTTGCCGGATCTTAACGGAGACGAAGTCTTACAGCTCTTGCAACGAGGCGAAAGCACGAGGAATATTCCTGTTTATGTGCTTAGTGCTGACGCCATGCCTAAGCAGATTGAGCGTCTAAGAGGCTTGGGTGTGGTGGATTATCTGACAAAGCCGCTAGACGTTGACTTTTTCCTTGCCATTCTCGACGAAAGATTGGCGAAGAAGAACAATGGATAAGGCCATACAACAGGATCCAGCTCCTCGACCTACTCGAACGGACGCACAAGATAATCTGCCTATGAATAATCAACCTTTCCGCAGCTTTTATGAGATTTCAGGTGAAGCCATCATGCTCATAAGTGAAAGACACTTCATGGAGTGTAATCCAGCCTGTCTCAACTTGTTTCAAGCTTCCTCATTGGAGGCATGGCGATGCCTGCATCTGGCCGACATTCTGCCGGAAAAGCAGTCAGACGGTATCTTTTCGTGGGAAGTTTTGGAGCAGTGTATGGCTGAAGCGATCAAGCACGGCAGTATCCGCTTCGAATGTAATTTCCGAAAGTTGGATGGCATGGAATTCCTGGCTGATGTCCAGCTGAGTGCTGTTACCGATTGCGATGAAACGATTTTGCAGGCGACAGTGCGCGACATGGGCGAGCGCCTACGAGTGGAGCGGGCTTTGCACAGTGCAAAGGAGGAATCAACTCGGCGGGAGCAGGAACTAAGAATTATTCTGAAAAACGTCTCCATTCCTGTGGGTGTCTACCATGCCAGTGGAGGCGTTGATTTCCTGAACGAAGAGTTTGAGAACCTTCTAGGATATACTCAAGACGATATTCCAGATATAAAGTCCTTCTGGCCAATCGCGTTTCCGAATCTTGACGAGCGCAAGCAGGCTCAAGATAGGTGGGCTCAGCGTCTAAAGATGGCTGAAAATACGCGTGGGACTATTCCTCCTTTTCAGTCGCTCATGACCTTCAAGGACGGGCGCGAACGTCTGGTTCGATCATGGGGGCGCATTTCGGGAAATCGAATTATTGTGCTGCTCAACGATATCACCGAGGAGCATAGAATAGCTGAGGCAGCCGAAGCAGCGAACCAGGCTAAGATCGAATTTCTTTCACGCATGAGCCATGAGTTGCGTACGCCTCTGAACAGCATTATTGGGTTTTCCAAACTATTGAAAATGTCGGGCCTATCTGAGCGTGATACGCAAAATGCCAATCGTGTTCATATCGCCGGTAACCACCTTCTAGCCCTCGTTGATGAAATCCTGGACATTTCGCGAATAGAATCCAGTGAACTCCATCTTAATTTTGAAAGTATCAATATTGACGAGCTTCTTTCAGATGTTGAAGGTATTCTCAAACCCATCGCTTTACAGAACGAGATAGGAATCCTGCGCACTAAACCGGAGGAATCTTTGCTAAGCGTTTATTCCGACCGACAGCGCCTCCAGCAGATAATGCTTAACCTTCTTTCCAACGCCATCAAATATAACCGAGATCAAGGTTTGGTTAATTTGAGTGCGCATCGTGTTGATCGGCTTGTTCGCATTGAGGTGCGAGACACTGGTTTTGGGGTTCCCGCAGAAAAAATACACCGTCTTTTCATTCCTTTTGATCGGCTTGACGTTCAGCAAAAAAAGGGTGACACCCAAGGCACTGGCCTTGGCCTGTCTATCACCAAACGACTCGTGAATGCCCTTGGTGGTGAACTTATTGTAAGGAGTAAGGTGGGAGAAGGTAGTCTCTTTGTTGTCGAACTGCCCTCAAGTAATGAGCCCCCTGTAACAAGTCAGCGCACCATTGCGATTGAATCGGGCGAGCAACTTTCTACCTTAACCATTCTCTATATTGAGGATGATGCAGGGAGCATGGCTCTTGTTGAGGAAGTATTGGGCAACAGGCCCACCGTAAAGCTAATGACTGCTTCCAAGGCAAAGCGGGGCATCGACCTTGCTCTAGAGCATCAACCTGATCTGATCTTTCTCGATTTTAATCTGCCTGACCTCAATGGCGATGAAGTGCTGGCTCGCCTGAAAATGGACCCTCTTACCCGTAAGATCCCGGTTTATATGCTCAGCGCTGATGCTATGGACGCCCAGATTGAACGCCTTAAAAGCCTGGGTGCAGCCGGCTACCTTACCAAACCATTAGATATCAAGTATTTCCTTCAGGTGCTCGATGGCTGCCAAAAGCATGAGAATAATGCACTGGCCGAAGCTTGAAGCAGCACTTCAGCCAGTAATCTCTCCAAAAGAGAATTACCATAAGATTCAAAAATGTTTAAAGATTTAAAACAGTCACAAATTCTAGTCGTAGATGATAACTCCAGTAATGTAGAGCAGTTACTCCAATTACTGGAATTCCACGGTTTTTCCCGGGTTGAGAGCACAACAGATTCAAGACATGTTGAGTCTCTGATCAAGACCTTTGAGCCTGATATCCTTCTGCTTGATTTGCAGATGCCCTATCAGGACGGTTTCCAAATTCTTGAGATGCTCAATCACAAAATCGAGGAATCCGATTTTCTACCAGTCATCGTATTGACGGCGGACATTTCTACGGAAGCCCGAGAGCGCGCTCTCAAGCTTGGGGCAATGGACTTCCTTACCAAACCCTTTGATTTCACCGAGGTGATACTGCGCATTACCAATCTATTGCGCACTCGATATTTGCATTTGCAGCTGCATACTTACAATGACCTTCTCGAGGAAAAGGTGCAGGAGCGCACCGCTGAATTGAAAAAGGCTCAGGATGAACTGATCGCTCAGGAACGTATGAAGGCAATGGGGCAAATGGCTAGCGGCATTGCTCATGACTTCAATAATTCCATCAGCACAATCATGGGGTATTCCGAGATTTTTTTGACTTTTCCTGACAAGCTGGACGACCGAGACGAATTGATGAAGGCGTTCAAGATCATCAACAAAGGTTGCAACGATGCGGCAAGCATCGTCCAGCGACTTCGGGAATTATACAAGCATGGTCAAGAGGAAGAAGGCGTTGCGATTGCAGACCTTGCCGCCGCCGCCAAGGAGATCATTTTGATGACGAAGCCAAAATGGAAAGCACAAGCTCTGGCCATGGGACGAAACATCAGCATCCAGAAAGAGTTGGAAAAAGTAGAGGTATGTATTTCGCCGAGCAAGGTTCGTGAAATACTTGTCAATTTGGTTTTCAACGCTGTCGATGCCATTCAAAAGACTGGTACGATTACCCTACGAAGTCGATCTGAGTCTAGCATGGGCGTTATTGAGATACGCGATACCGGTAGTGGCATGAGCGAGAGTGTGCGTCAAAAGTGCATGGAAATGTTTTTTTCTACGAAGGGATCCCATGGGACAGGGATTGGGTTAGGTGTGGTTCATGCCATTGTCAAAAAGCATCGTGGTTCAATAAAGATTGAGAGCCAGGAAGATTCAGGGACGACTCTAACACTGAGATTTCCGCTAGCTAAGGTGAATAATGAAGGGAATCAGGGGCGCTCCAAAGAGGAAGGGATTTTTCACAGTAAGTTCAAGTCTCGTATTCTCAACATCTTGTTGGTGGATGATGAAAAAAGTAATGCAGACATTTTGGCCGAGCTTCTATCCAAAGATGGGCATCAGGTGATACGAGCAAGCAATGGGAGGGACGCTTTTGTCGGCTTTCTGTCGGAATCCATTGATCTTGTGATTACGGATCTGGCCATGCCTCACGTTAACGGAGCTCAACTTACGCGGGCCATTCGGCAGCGGGACTGGAATGGCCCTATCATCATGATCACCGGGTTTGTGGATCAGATTAAATCGCAAAGCATTCAGCCCGAAGGGATTTCTGCGTTGCTGGGCAAGCCTGTCAATTATCTCGAGTTGCGAGAAACGGTGTCAAAGTTCTTTTGATTTGGCAATTCCAAGGCCTGAAGCGGCCCATGGTCTTTAATTACCTTGGTTTTGAGATGGAATCAGGATCCCTTTTTTTTGCCTCTAAAGTGTTTAAATAAAGTGAAGAACGTTAGTGAGTTGTGCTTTTCATTTGTTTTTCAATGTCGCATTTTAGTTGTAATATATAAAAAATTTATTGAATCGTTGGTTTGCCTCTGCCAGCTTTTCTCCAATACCCAAGGGCTTAAACAAACGCTAGGCGTGATTGCAACTATGCTTTTTTTATAACTAAAACCCTAAAGACAATGCACATTTTTTGCTAAAGCTTGGGCTTATTTGTGCCGATCCTTCTACATATTATGAAATGGAAAATTCTTATTGGATTGGAGCAACGCAAGCACAATCGTCTTATTACGAAATATTTTGCCTTAAGGGGGGTTATATTATTGCTGGTATCCGTCTTTTTGTTTTTGGGGTTCTCTGAAACGATTGCCAACCATTCATTCTGGAATCAGAATGATAAAGTGATTCATTTTTCGATGTTCAGCTTCATCACGATAGGACTCGTCTTGTTTCTTAGAAAGAAATGTTTCGCCCGCTGGCATGGTCTCTCCCGCGTTTTTTTGATTGTTCTCAGTATGTCTGTTCTGGGAGTCCTGTCTGAGCTCAGCCACGCTTTCCTGCCGTATCGCACATTTGAGCTAAATGACATCCTAGCGAATTTGACAGGTATATTTGCCGTCGCCATACCAGTCTTGCTTTTGAATCCATTCAGACGTGAGACAGATTCTTTCACATCACTTGATTTTCAATCCGTGGGGCAGCGCCTCGAGTCAAATTGCTGGCAAAAGAGGTATTTAAATGGGCAGTAGAGCCACTCTCGTATTTCCATAGAATAATCATACGGCATAGGTCACGCCTAAAGTTTTATCCAGCACCGCAGTATCCAAACACGAGTATGTTAAATAATTTAAATCAAGTTCAGAAATTGGTATCTCCGTGTCAGCTCCCTTACGACAGCAAATCTCTTGATATTCTGATTGTTGAGTCTGACAGGAAATTCCTCAGAAAATTGGGATCAATGATTGAGATGGCCTTGAAGAGCCAACAAGAAAGGTCTTTCAGTCTTACTTCAACGCAAAATTTGCACAACGCGTCTAGACTTCTAAGTGAACAGACTTTTGATATCATATTGACTGACATTAACTTATCTGATGCCTCAGGTTTTGTCGTAATCGAAGAGCTGACCAAGTATGGCGATCATACCCCTATTGTTGTTCTGAGTAACATCACCAATTGGTCCATGATTCTTGAAACCGCCCAGATTGGAATTAGTGACTTTCTATTAAAAAAGACAATTGATGCGGGTATACTGTTGCGGTCTGTTTTTTATTCGATCGAACGAAGAAAAATGGAACTTAAAGCAAAGTGGTCCGAGCAGAATCATCAGGTATTGGTCGAAAATTTACCTGCGGGTGTCATCCAATCTGATACTGGAATGAGTGTTACCTACGTAAACAGCGTTTTTGCCAACATGATGGATCGCACAGCCGAATCTATAAAAGGAAACACAGTCATGGAGGTCCTGGGAATAGATCACAAGGATGCTCAACTAAGGCAAGTGTTTGATAAAGTCAGCCACACTCACATGGCCGAAGAATTCGAATTGGTCATTCAGAAAAACCTTGATGAACAAATATCTGCTCTTTGTATTGCAACCCCGTTTTTTGACCAGCTTGGCAATCTTGCGGGACTTCAATACGTTATCTTCAATGCTGTTTTTAAAAAGCATTCGCAGTTCCATGAGCAAAAAACTTTGTCATGAACTTTTGACCCCTTCATTAAAGCACTTCC
>MDTB01035352.1_pt1 | contig 17165 bp, 14 predicted proteins | sample 811161 | NCBI WGS metagenome assembly MDTB01 (sample SAMN05326650, study PRJNA326480) | marine metagenome | isolation source: seawater | place: Mediterranean Sea | collected 2009
AAATTTTTACCTGAAGATCCTGACCGTTATTTTGAGGAATTGGTTCATAAATTTGAGGATGTCACCAGAGTCATACTTTATGTTATTTCATTTTTCTTTTTGGCCTTACATTTATCGCACGGCTTTGCTTCTTCTTTTCAGACCATGGGGTTCAACAATAAGTATACAGTTCTTGTTAAATCTTTTGGTAAACTATATGCTTTTGGTATTCCTTTTGGATTTGCTTTTATAGCGATTTATCATTATTTAAATCATTAAAAATGTGTTATAATTATATGTTTTTTAATATGTTGATGTGTTACAAATAATATTTTAAGATTGTGAAAAAAATTACTTATTCATTAAACTACAGAAAACCCAAGAATTCATACAAAAGTGATGATGAATTAATGGTATGTATTCGTTCATATCAAAAATTAGACAATGGCAAATTTCGTGTTGTTAAGAAAAGTACTGGGATTAAATGTAAACTCAAGGATTGGGATAGTGATTGGCACAAATCTGTTGCCAGAAACCCTATTAAATCCACGGATGAAAATTTTTTAGAAAAAAATAGAATTTTAAAGGATAAGTCTATTGAACTTCATACCAAATTAACTTCACTTCTCTTAAGAAACGGTAAATCTGATCCTGTAAATAAAGTTTTCCCTTCTGAATCTATTAAGTCAAAACAAAACGGTCATGGTTTTCATTTAGATTCTAAGGTACCTCCAGGCCCAATTGATAAGAAATGGGTCACTCATAAAAATAATATTAAACTTGTTAGTCCCTCAAACAAAAGGGGAATTGATATCATAGTTGTAGGTACTGGTCTTGCTGGAGGCTCAGCAGCAGCTACTTTAGCAGAACTAGGTTATAATGTTAAGGCTTTCTGTTTTCAGGATTCCCCAAGAAGAGCTCATTCAATTGCAGCTCAAGGTGGGATAAATGCTGCTAAGAATTACCAAGGTGATGGGGATTCTGTTCATAGACTTTTTTATGATACGGTTAAAGGAGGCGATTACAGGTCTAGGGAGGCTAATGTTTATAGACTCGCAGAAGTATCTGCAAATATTATTGACCAATGTGTTGCTCAAGGAGTACCATTTGCTAGGGATTATGGTGGCCTTCTAGACAATAGATCTTTTGGAGGTGTTTTGGTATCAAGGACATTTTATGCCAAAGGGCAGACTGGACAACAATTACTTCTTGGAGCATATTCCGCAATGAATAGACAAATCGGAAGAGGTAAAATAAAAATGTATAATAGACACGAAATGATGGATTTGGTTATTGTTGAAGGTAAGGCCAGAGGAATAATTACTAGAAACTTAATCAATGGTAAAATTGAGAGACATGCCGCCCACGCTGTTGTTATTGCATCTGGTGGATATGGAAATTTATTTTATCTGTCAACAAATGCAATGGGAAGCAATGTCTCCGCATCTTGGAAAATCCACAAAAAAGGTGCCTTCTTTGCAAATCCATGTTTTACTCAAATTCATCCTACTTGTATTCCTGTTTCTGGTGACCATCAATCAAAGCTTACTCTAATGTCTGAGTCATTAAGAAATGATGGAAGGATTTGGGTACCAAAAAGTAAAGAAGATGCTGAGGCAGTAAGAAAAGGTCAGTTAAGACCCACCGATATTCAAGAAAAGGATAGAGATTATTACTTAGAAAGAAGATATCCTGCATTTGGGAATCTTGTACCTAGAGATGTTGCCTCTAGAGCCGCAAAAGAGCGATGCGATGAAGGATATGGAGTTAATAAAACTGGTGAAGCTGTATTTTTAGATTTTGCATCAGCTATAACTAGGTATGGTAAGGAAAAAGCACATGTAAAAGGTCTCAATGAAAATGACAAGGAATTAGTTTTAAAACTTGGAAAGCAAGTTATTAAAGCAAAATATGGTAATCTTTTTCAGATGTATGAAAAAATAGTAGACCAAAATCCATATGAAACACCAATGATGATTTACCCAGCAGTTCATTACACAATGGGAGGAGTTTGGGTTGATTACAATTTAATGACCACAATTCCTGGTTGTTTTGCAATTGGAGAGGCTAATTTTTCAGACCACGGAGCAAACAGACTTGGGGCGTCAGCACTGATGCAAGGACTTGCTGATGGTTATTTTGTTCTTCCATATACTATTGGAGATTATCTTGCAGATGATATTAGAACAGGAAAAATTTCAACAGAAAGCCCAGAATTTGAAAAGGCTGAAAATTCTGTTAAAGCACAAATAGATAACTTAATAATGAACTCAGGGACAAAAACTGTAGATTATTTTCATAAAAAACTTGGAAAAATAATTTGGAATAAGTGTGGGATGTCACGAAACGAAAAAGAGCTTAAAAAGGCTATTAAGCAAGTCCAGCTTTTAAGAAAGGAGTTTTATCAAGAAGTTTTCGTTCCTGGAAATGCCGAATCATTTAACGAGCCTTTAGCCAAAGCTTTAAGGGTTGCTGATTTTCTTGAGCTTGGAGAGTTATTTGCTAAAGACGCTTTAGAAAGAGAAGAATCTTGTGGAGGACATTTTCGGGAAGAATCAAAAACCCCGGAAGGAGAAGCATTGAGAGATGATAAAAATTTTAATTTTGTTTCTGCATGGGAATTTAAAGGCAATCCAGCCAAGGCCAAGTTACATAAAGAGATATTGAATTATGAAAATGTTGAATTAAAAACACGATCTTATAAATAAAAATGGAACTTAAATTAAAAATTTGGAGACAAAAAAACGGGAAGTCTAAAGGTAAATTTCAAACCTATTACTTAAATGATGTTTCTCCTGACATGTCTTTTTTAGAAATGATGGATGTTCTAAATGAAAATTTAATGTCAAAAGGAATAGATCCTATTGCATTCGATCACGACTGTAGAGAAGGTATTTGCGGGTCTTGTTCAATGTTTATTAATGGTGAGGCCCATGGTCCGGATAGGCTAGTAACAACATGCCAGCTTCACATGAGAAAATTTAAAGATGGTGATACAATCTATGTAGAGCCATTTAGAGCTAAGCCTTTCCCAGTTATAAAGGATTTAGTAGTTGATAGATCTTCATTTGATAGAATACAGCATGCGGGCGGTTTCATTTCTGTAAATACATCTGGTAACACTCAAGACGCAAATGCCACTCCAATCGAAAAAGAAGACGCAGATAATGCATTTGATGCTGCTACTTGTATAGGGTGTGGTGCATGCGTCGCTACATGTAAAAATGCTTCTGCCATGCTTTTTGTTTCTGCCAAGGTATCACAATATTCTTTATTACCTCAAGGCAAAGTAGAGGCTACTAATAGAGTACTCAACATGGTTAGACAGATGGACGAAGAAGGTTTTGGTAATTGTACAAATACAGGAGCATGTGAAGTTGAATGCCCAAAAGGAATCTCACTTGAAAATATTGCAAGGATGAATAGAGAATATCTTTTGGCTAATCTTAAAGGCTAATCTATTTAAAAATAAACTTTTCTTGAAGTTCCCAATTTGCTCTGATATCCAGAAGATTTGGAAAATGAATAACTGGTTCAGGTTTAGTTTTTCTCAAATAGTTTCCAGTGTCCCAAATGCCATTTTTATTTGAGTCTACTCTTGCTCTCAAATAGTACTTTCCAGGAATGACATTATTAAATCTTACACTTCCAGCTCTAATTGACAAGTATTTACTTCTTTTTATTTCTTCTTTTTCATTCATTAAGTCAACAAATATTGGGAATGATGGAACATCTATAAGTCTGATTGAAATATTACCGTAGTCTGTTATTTTTTTTGTTCTCAAAGTTTTTTTAATGGTGTCGTTTGTCTTATCAAAAAAATCAATTATTGAACCTGGAAGTATTTGGAAATCATACTTCTGATTTGGTGTTTTCTTGAAATTGAAAATCATTTTATGAGGATTAATTTGTTGAATTTCAAATTCTTGATTTATGGAATCTTTATAAACTAATTTCATGTTTTTTTTATTCAATTTCTTAATCGGAGTTGAGGTAAATACGCTTACAGTATCTGAAAGATGAAGCGTATTTCTTGGACTAAAAGAAACAATTAGCGAATCTTTATCAGCTGATTTAATTTTATGAACATAAGTATTAGTGATTGTATCATTTTTAATTTTAAAATTTAGTGAGTCTAACTCAAGATTCTTATACCAATAATAGATTGTATCAGTTTCTTTATCAAATGAGACTATTGACAAAAAATTATTATTTATTTTGATTTCATTTTCGATCTTTATTCCATATGGATTTCCGACATAACCAAAACCAACTCTATTTTCTCCAGCTTGAAAAACCTTTTTAATTTCAAAATCAAGTGTTTCTTTAAACAGCTTTAATTCGAATTTTTTATCTGTTGGTATAGAAATTATATTACTAAAAACATCAATTTTGTCGACCGATGGATTAAAAATATAATTTTTGGCTTGATCTTTTTGAGCTACAAGCAGGTATTTCCCAGCTCTTAAGTTTTCAATTGTAAATTCTTTTAAGCTATCAAGTGTATTGGTGTAGTAAATGGGTTTGTCTTTGAAAATAATTGAGTCTGAAAATACGCTATCATATGGATATAGCATTACTGAAACAAAGGATTCTGGATTTCTTTTTATTGCATCATTAATTTGCCCTGAAATACTTAGAGAATCTAGTGAATTACCAGTAGAGAAAATATATTTATAAAATGGTAATACATTCCCCTCGTTATTGTCAACAATGCTTTGGCCAAAATTAAAAGTGTAAGTAGTATTTGAAGGTAAAGAATCTGTAAATTCTATTTGTAAATATTTTGCTGGCAATCCTTGCGGAGAAATTAAGTATTTACTCTGCTCAAGAGGAGGCGAAACAACAAGTTGATCACGTAACTCATTTAACTTTATATATTCATCAAAATATATCCTAATTCTATCACTATTAAAATTTAATGTCTTTTGTTTGGGTTCAAGTCTAATTACTTTGGGTGGAGTTTCATCAATTGGCCCTCCTGATGGACTTCCTCTTCTAGCGCACTGCATTAAAATTAGGCTTAGTAAAGCAATAATTAAAATTCGTTTTAGCATACTACAAAATAACGACTATTTTTGCCTTATGTCTAATCCTATTCAATTCAAAAAAATTATATCTCATGCCAAGGAGTATGGATACATATTTCCATCCAGTGAAATTTATGAAGGATTAAGCGCTGTTTATGATTATGGTCAACAAGGAGTTTTATTAAAAAATAATATTAAAGAATATTGGTGGAAATCTATGGTCCAGTTAAATGAAAATATTGTTGGACTTGATTCAGCAATTCTTATGCACCCAACTACGTGGAAGGCATCAGGTCATGTGGATGCTTTCAATGATCCGTTAATTGATAACAAAGATTCCAATAAAAGATACAGAGCGGATGTACTTGTTGAGGATTATGTTGCAAAATTAGAATACAAAATTGAGAAAGAATTAAATAAAGCATCCAAACGTTTTGGTGAATCTTTTGATAAAAAACAATTCCTAAGTACAAATCTTAGGGTTAAAGAATACAAAAAAAAGAGTGAATTAATTATAAGTAGACTTTCTAAATCGTTGGAAAATGAAGATTTTGATGATGTAAGAAAATTAATTGAAGAATTAGAAATTGCGTGTCCTATTTCAGGAACAAAAAATTGGAGTGATGTAAAACAGTTTAATCTAATGTTTGGCACAAAAATAGGTGCTTCTGCAGAATCAACTACCGAACTTTATTTAAGACCTGAAACTGCGCAAGGCATATTTGTAAATTATTTAAACGTGCAAAAAACTAGTAGAATGAAAATTCCATTTGGAATTGCACAAATTGGAAAGGCTTTTAGAAATGAAATTGTTGCAAGGCAGTTTATTTTTAGAATGAGGGAATTTGAGCAAATGGAAATGCAGTTTTTCATTCCTCCAGGAACACAAAAAATATGGTATGAGCAATGGAAAAAAAAGAGATTGAATTGGCATCTTTCATTGGGTCTTGGGGATGATAATTACCGATTTCATGACCATGAGAAATTAGCACATTATGCAGATGCCGCATGTGATATTGAGTTTAAGTTTCCATTTGGTTTTAAAGAGTTGGAAGGAATACATTCTAGAACAGATTTTGATTTATCAAATCATGAGAAATTTTCGGGCAAAAAACTGAAGTACTTTGATACTGAAAAAAATGAGAGTTACACACCTTTTGTTTTAGAAACATCCATTGGGCTTGATAGAATGTTTTTAGCTATTTTATCTAATTCATTAAAGGAAGAAACATTGAATGACGGTTCTCAAAGAACAGTATTATCAATCCCAGCTATATTGGCACCAAGTAAAGTTGCAGTCTTGCCGCTAATAAACAAAGATGGTTTACCTGCAATTGCTATTGATATCTTTAATAAGCTCAAGCTTGATTTTAACTCTTCATACGACCATAAAGATGCTATTGGTAGAAGATACAGAAGACAAGATGCTCTTGGCACACCATTTTGCATTACTGTAGATCATCAAACTCTAGAGGACCAAACAGTTACTGTTAGATACAGAGATACCATGAATCAAGAAAGAATTAGTTTAACGGATGTTTCAAAAAAAATTCAATCTGGAGTTTCTTTTAAAAACTGGATGAAAAAAGTTTAAAATCTTTTTCCAATTGATAATCCAAAAGGAACATGAACTGCAAGTTCAGAGTTTGTAAGGTATCTTCCAACTCCAGTGTGCCACTCAAAAGTAAATCCTCTTTTGTTGACTAATTTACTTCCAATTGAAATTCCAATTGAAATTTCAAATAAATTTTCCGTGGAGTTATTTATGTCTTCTTGTTGAATAGAGGCAAATGAGCTAAAGCCTTCAACAAAAAATCCCCTGGCACCAAAGTCTTTTTTGTTTAAAAAATAAAATCTATAGTAAGGGTTTAAAGCAAACCTTCTTTGCAGAAGATTATCTGGGTTGCTAAAATTTACAAACATTGATAAACCATATCCATTATATTGGTCAATTACTCTTTCATAGAATACATTCAATCCTGGAACCACAATTAAATTAATTGCATTCAATCTGATTTCATTTTTACCAATAAAGTTAAGTTTCTCAAGAGATGTGTCATTAACAACCTCAACTTTAATAATTTTTTGCTCAGAGCTCTCTTGCGATTGGATATAGAACGACAAAAAAATTAAAACAATAAAAAAAATTTTCTTCATAATAATCAAATATAGTTTTTAAAAATAATTTGTTACTACTTTTATAATAATGAAAATTATTTCATATAATGTAAATGGAATACGAGCAGCTTTAAAAAAAGGGCTTTTGTACTGGATTTCCTCTGCCGACCCTGATATATTGTGTTTTCAGGAAATTAAGGCAAATGAAGGTCAATTTGATATACAATTATTTAAAGATTTGGGATATGAGTATAACTATTGGTTTTCTGCCCAAAAAAAGGGATATAGTGGAGTTGGAATATTATGTAAAAAAAAACCAGAAAATATTTATTACGGAACTGGAATAAATTATATGGATTTTGAGGGTAGAAACATTAGAGTTGATTACAGTAATGTTTCAGTTATGAGCTTATATCTTCCATCTGGTACAAACCAAGATAGATTATCATATAAATTTAAATATATGGATGATTTTTTGGAATATATTAATGATTTAAAAAAAACCAATAAGAATCTTATTATTTGTGGAGATTTTAATATTTGTCACAAAGCTTTAGACATTCACGATCCAATAAGGAATGCAAATATTTCAGGATTTTTGCCTCACGAGAGGCAATGGCTTACAAAATTTTTAAATTCTGGTTTTGTAGACTCTTTTCGTAAATTCAACTCTAAACCCAACAATTACAGTTGGTGGAGTTATAGAGCCAATTCAAGAGCAAATAACAAGGGATGGAGAATTGATTATGCACTAGTGTCTGAAAATATCGAAAGTATGTTAAGCGATGCATTTATTTTACCAGATGCCCATCATTCAGATCACTGTCCAGTAGGAATTAAAGTAGATTTTTAGATTTCTATGAGATATAATTTTATTCCACATACAGATATTAAAGTAAGTAAAATCTGTTTAGGTACTATGACTTGGGGAAATCAAAACACTCGTGATGATGCATTTAATCAAATGGATTTTGCTTTTGATAAAGGAGTTAATTTTTTTGATACGGCTGAGCTCTACCCAGTACCAGCTAATGCTGATACCTATGGTGATACAGAACGCTTTATAGGAGATTGGTTTTCAAAAACAAAAAAACGTGAAAAAGTTGTATTAGCAACAAAAATTGCTGGCCCCGGCTCTTACACAGCTCATATACGTTCATCAGGTTTTAGCCCACAAAGTATTGAAAATGCATTAAACCAAAGTCTTAAAAGACTAAAAACAAATTATATCGATTTATATCAATTACATTGGCCAACTCGAAAAACAAATTTTTTTGGTACTCGAGATTATCCAAATGTTGAAGAAAAAGAGAAGAATAATTTTCAGCAAATTTTAGAAACGCTATTAAAATTTATCAACAAGGGAAAAATTAGACATATAGGTTTATCAAATGAGACGCCATGGGGTGCCATGAAATATTTATCAATATCAAAACATGAAAATTTACCCAGAATGAAAACTATTCAGAATCCGTATTCACTATTGAATCGAACCTTTGAAATAGGAAATGCAGAAGTTTCGGATCGTGAAGACTTAGGTTTATTAGCATATTCTCCCATGGCATTTGGAATTCTTTCTGGGAAATATAGAAATGGAACACTCCCAGAAGAAAGTAGACTTAAATTATTTCCAAGAATGTCCAGGTATAGTAGTCAACAGTCATTCTCTGCCACCGAGGAGTATGCATCGATTGCGGAAAAGTATGGAATCAGTTTAGCAAAATTATCTTTAGCTTTTGTGAATGACAGGCCTTTTGTAACCTCAAATATAATAGGTGCCACTACAATGTTACAGCTAAAGGAGAACATTAATAGTATAAATATTAAATTGTCAGATGAAATAATTACAGAGATTAATTCAGTACATAATAGAATTCCAAATCCAGCGCCTTAGAATAAATGCTGAACTAATTCTTTTACTGATGATAATTGAACTAATTGGATTTTTTTAGTAACTCGCTTTACTGTTTTTGCTACAACCATTTTTTCAAATCCTTGTTTAGATGCTTCTTCGATACGTTGTTCAATTTTAGGTACATTTCTTAATTCGCCTGAAAGTCCTATCTCTGCCGCAAAAATATAACCTCTAGGCACAGAGATGTCGAGACTACTTGATAGAATTGCCGCTATAACCGCAAGATCAATTCCAGGATCATCCAAACGAATACCCCCAGCAAGATTTAAAAACACATCTTTTGCGCCAAGTTGAAATCCAGCACGCTTTTCAAGTATTGCTAATAACATATTAAGTCTTTTGTTTTCAAAACCCGTACTGCTACGCTGAGGAGTTCCATAAACAGCAGAACTAACCAAGGCTTGCACTTCTATTAGCATGGGTCTAATCCCCTCAACAGTAGCACAAATGGAGTGGCCACTTAAATCACTAACGTATTTTGAAATTAAAAATGAACTTGGATTTTTTACTGCTTTTAGTCCAGATTGATTCATTTCGTATATACCAAGTTCTGACGTAGTTCCAAATCTGTTTTTATGTACTCTAAGAATTCTATGTAAATGATTCCTGTCACCCTCAAAATTTAAAACTGTATCGACCATATGTTCCAAAACTTTAGGACCTGCTATTGAACCATCTTTTGTTATATGCCCAACGATAAATATTGGCGTATGAGTTTGTTTGGCATAATGAATTAGTTCTGCAGTACATGTCCTAATTTGTGCAACGCTTCCAGAAGAACTGTCAATTAAACCAGAGTATAAAGTTTGAATTGAGTCAATAATAACAAGCGAAGGATTAAGATTATCTAAGTGAGTTAGTAAAGTTTGAGTATTGGTTTCGGATAGAAGGTAGCAATCGGATTCATATTTGTTAACTCTTTCACTTCTTAATTTTATTTGTTGTTCACTTTCTTCTCCAGAAACATAAACTACTTTGCCATTTACACTATTTGCAACTTGCATTAAAAGAGTAGATTTTCCGATTCCAGGTTCTCCTCCTAACAAAACAAGTGAACCTGGGACTATACCTCCTCCTATTACCCTATCAAGTTCTTTATCACCAGAAGAAATTTTATCAATTGTTTTAGAAGTAATGTTTTTAATATGAATGGGTTTTGAACTATATCCATTAATATTTTTACTTTTCCATTCTTTTTTATTGGGGTTTTTAATTATTTCTTCGACCAGAGTATTCCAGCTCTTACAAGAATTGCATTGTCCTTGCCATTTTGAATGTTCGGTTCCACAGTTTGAGCAGAAAAATATTTTTTTGACTTTATTCATTCAAATTAAGTTAACTTATTAGTTTTTGGATTCGGAAAAATAATTTTTGGTTTAAATAATTTTGCCTTTTCAAAATCTAATTGGGTGTAGCTTATAATTATTATTAAGTCATCAACATTTACTTTATGTGCAGCTGGTCCATTAACAGTAATTTCTCCAGAATTTTCTTTACCTTCAATGACATATGTTTCAAGTCTTTCACCATTTGTAATATTGAGTATTTGAACTTTTTCACCAATAATTATGTTTGCAGCATTCATCAAAGCTTTGTCAATAGCTATGCTACCTATGTAGTCCAAGTCGGCTTCGGTAACTTTGACTCGGTGAATTTTTGATTTTAGGACTTCAATTAACATCAATCAAATTTAATTATTTAAAGCTATATTATCAATCAATCTTACTCCCTCAACTGATGCTGAAATTAACAACCTAGATTCTTTAAATTTTCTAAATTCATTTATTTCTAAAAAACTATTTGTATCAATACATGCAACATAATTTAATTTGAATGCCATATGTTTATTAAAATCTTCTAAAAGTTTTTGTTTGATTTCATTCCCATTACTACAAAATTTTTTGCATTCAGATAGAGATTTAAAAATAAAACCCGCTTCATTTCTAATTGATTTACTTAACAAACAATTTCTAGAACTCATTGCCAAACCATTTTTTTCTCTTATTGTCGGACTAGCAATAATATTAACTGGGATGTTCTTGTGCTTTTGCCAATTTTTAATAATACAAAGTTGTTGAAAGTCTTTTTCTCCGAAATATGCATTATTAGGATTAATAATTTTAAAAAGTTTTGAAATTACGGTTAGCACACCCTCGAAATGGCCAGGCCTATGAGCTCCTTCAAAAATATTATTCAGATTATTCATATTAAATTTTGAAGACTCTATTTTTTTTGGATACATTTCACTTTCAGCCGGCAAAAAGACATTAATTTTGTTTGAAACTGATTTGATTTTTTTTAAATCCTCGTCGAAATTCTTTGGGTATTTTTTTAAATCCTTTTCACAATTGAACTGTGTGGGATTTATAAAGATACTGACCCAAATATCATCACCTTTTTTTAGTGCTTTTTCAATCAATGAAAGATGACCTTTATGCAAAGAGCCCATTGTAGGTATTAAACCACATCTATTGCCATTATATTTTATTCTTTGTTTTTTTGTTTCTAAAATAGTTTTAAAGACCGGCATTTTATAGTTAAAATTAGAACACAAAAGTCGTTTAATTTTTATTAATTTTGCATTTCTATCTAATAATACGACTTTTAAACATGATTGGAAAAAGGATATTGTTTATATCATCTGGAGTCGTTCCATATTTACCACAAAATAATGTGTCTAATTCTACTTTTCACATTCCTAAAGTAGTTAACGAGAGAGGTGGACAAACAAGAATTTTTATTCCTAAATATGGAATAATAAATGAAAGAAGACATCAGTTACATGAAGTAATTAGGCTTTCTGGAATGAATCTTGTTATTGATGATTTAGATATGCCATTAATTATTAAAGTAGCATCAATTCCCAAAGAGAGAATGCAGGTATATTTTATTGATAATGAAGATTATTTTAAAGGTAGAGGCCTTTTTTCGGATAAAAACAACAAATTATATGGTGATAATCAAGAAAGAATAATATTTTTTGCAAAAGGAGTAATTGAAACTATAAAAAAATTAAACTGGATTCCTGACTTAATTCATGTTCATGGATGGATAGCATCATTAATTCCACTTTATTGTAAACAATATTATAAAAATGATCCACTTTTATCACAAACAAAAATTATAACTTCCTTTTATGAACCTCCTTTCAAAAAAAACATGGTTGGAGATTTCATTTCTAAGATAAAATTTGATGGTATTGATGATACTTTTATAACTGATTTAAATCCGGCTTCACTTGACTCTTTATTTTGTAATGCAGCTAAACATTCTGATGCAATAATAAAGTCTTCGGAAATGATTTCAGAGAATTTGAAAGCAATTTTTAATTCAATCAAAAAACCATCTTTAGACTTGACTTTGACTGAAAATCCCATTGATGCTCAGATTGATTTGTATGAATCGATGTTTTAATATTTTATGAAAAAAAACTTTTTATTCACATTCACATTGTGCTTATTATTATCGTGTAATAAGAAATTTAATGATGTTGGTTCTGAAATATTTGATCAATCTTTTTATCAAAGTAAAAAGGTAAATTATCCAGTGAAAATTTCTCACAATATTGTTGATTTTGTCCAGACAAACAATGCACCAGTTCTAATGCTTGGTGAAAACAATAATAGTCTTTTTGGTAAAACTGAAGCTACAATAATATCTCAACTAAATATTCAATCTTATAATCCTACTTTTGGAAACTATACTTCTCAACAAGAAATTGACTCCACTTTTAATGAAAATGAAACAGTTAAGGAAGTTTGGTTAGAAATCCCCTTTTTTACAAATCAAAACGACTCAGATGGTGACGGCTTAATTGACGAATTTGATGTTGATGATAACGATCCTAATAGTGACTCAGATGGAGATGGAATAAGTGATTTTTTAGAGATAGCAAATGGTACAGATCCAACAAAAAAAGATACTGATGGCGATGGTATTGATGACGGTGAAGATGACACTAATGATAATACTGATGGACCACCAACATTTTATGCGATTGATTCTCTTTTTGGTTCAATAGATGCTAATTTTGATGTTGAGGTAAATAAGCTAAATCATTATTTAAGACAACTTGACCCTGAGCTGAATTTTGAGGAAAGTCAGAGATATTATTCTGATTTTTCCTTTGCTGAGAAAAAAGAACTTTTATTGGCAAATGCTAATGTTACATTAGATTTGATGGAGGTTACTCGTGAAAATCAGAACAACTTAACCCCGAGGCTCAGAGTTCCACTTAACATAGATATTTTTCAAAGTATTTTAATTAATAAAGAAGGAGATTTTGAGTTGTCTTCCTCTACAGAATGGTTTAATTTTTTTAGATCTATATCAATTGAGACTAGTAATTTCAGTAACTCCTTGCTTATGTTATTAAATACAAATCAAATGGTTATAAGAGTAGTATACGATTATCTCTATAAAAATACGGAAGATGAAGTTGAAACTCTAAGGGATGAGTTTTTATTAAATACAGTGGGTGCTGTAAAATTTAATAATTTTAATAAGACAGTTCCACCTTCATCTGATTTCACAGAAATTATTAATGAAAACACTTCGAAGATCGCGTTATCAGGTGGATTAGGAAGTATTGCAAGAATATCTTTTTTAGAAGACCAAGATGTTTTAGAAAATTTAAAAAGAAATCAATGGTTAATTAATGAAGTGAATTTGACATTTTACGTAAATGATGACTACGTTAATCAAAACAATCTTATTTTACCCGATAGGTTATATCTTTATAATTCAGTAAGCAATCTTCCATTAATAGATTTTTACCAAGATTTAACCTCTGTTTTATCTTTAAACAAAACAATTTATGGTGGTTTTTTGATTGAGGATGAGGATAAAAGCTATTATAAAATTCGAATAACCGAACATTTTAAAAATATTTTTAATAATGATTCAATTAACGTACCAATAAATTTAGCTGTCGTTCCTGATTTTTCAGTATCACAACAGATAGTTCCAATGTCAAAAGCTAACGGCAATAGTTTATTCAGTATACCATCAGGGACAGTGTCTAGTCCAAAATCTTTGGTAATTCATGGCCCAAGCTCAACAGATGAAAATTTAAATTTAGAATTAGAAATATTTTACACCGAATACCAATAAAAATTAATTCCTGTTTGAATATTGAAACTGTTTTTTTATCGGCACATTATATAATGATTCTAGTTCTTTAATATTTTTTTTGTAAAAATTTGTTTCTGCAGGTAAGCTGATATCGTTCCAAAATTTTTCATCGTATTCAACATTGTATAATGTCATATCCTTTTGTGGATTGTCTTCGAATTGAGTGAATTTTTCTTTATTCTCAATCAATTCAACAACAAAAACTTCATGGCGATAAGCAAGTGGAACGAAGTTTTTAAATTTTTGTCCTGATGCACTCATAGCACGCTTAACATTTTCAGGCATAGCAGCGGCACCTTTCCATTCTCTTGAATGATAACCTAAATATAATTTTCCTTTTGAATTTTTTTTGTATAAGTATGTTGCTGTAAGTTCTTTACCCATTTCTTGAGGTATTTTGGACATTTCAACTCTATAAATTCTATATGTATCATAACCAATATAAAATTTCAATTTTTCTGATTTTTTATTGGTACCCTCAATTATTATAACATCTTCTCCATCATATGTGGAAATTTCAATTTTTTTCCAATTATATGATTTTATAATAATCCCTTTTCTTAATGGATTGTTCCATTCCATATATCTAGCGGCGTGAACTCTCTGCTTGTTTTTTATAAATCTGTATTCTGATGATTTTCTGCTTTGATTGACGTTAAATTTAATTACTTCTGAAGCAGGTCCCCGATCAATAATATTTAGATATTGCTCAATAAAAAATCTGCAAATATCGTCTTCAACAGACCACCTTCTGTAAATTACATTAAGTTGATGTGTTGAGCTCAAAGAATTATCTCTTAATTTTTTAAAACTAGTCTTTACATAATGAATTGGGGAAAGAAGTATAATTTCATTTAGTTCGGTTAATTTCTCATTTAAAATAATTTTAATAGGATTGTTAATATAATCGCGAATATTAATTTTGAATGTTTCAAATCCTATAGACGAAATTTCAAGAAATTCATTAAGCTCATTTACTGAAATTATAAAGGAAAATGTTCCTTCAGTTGTAGTGGTTGTTCCAATATTTTTTTTTACAATACCTACTGCTGCGAATGGGATAACTTCTCCATAGACATCAATAACCTTTCCTTTAATCTGAATGTTTTGAGAATAAATGCTAAATGAAAAAAATAATAATAGTAAGTGTAGGGAGTATTTTATTTTTTTCATTTGAAAAATATACTTATAATTTTTTTCTTAGTCGAGCTACAGGTGCTCCTATCATGTCTCGATATTTTGCAACAGTTCTCCTGGCAATTGGATAGCCTTTAGATACCATTTTTTTCATTAATTCTTCATCGGTGTAAGGATTTGATTTATTTTCACTTTTAATAATTTCAGACAATACCTTTTTTACCTCAATTGTGGAAATTTCTTCCCCTTTTGAATTCACAATAGCTTCGGAAAAAAACCACTTAACAAGTTTTGTGCCGTAAGGTGTTTCAACATACTTGCTATTTGCAACTCTTGACACAGTTGAGATATCCATTTTAATAAGTTCAGCTATATCCTTTAAAATCATTGGTTTGAGTCTTTGTTCATCACCGGTCAAAAAATAATCTCTTTGAAAGTCTAATATTTTACTCATAGTTTCATGCAGAGTGTTTTGTCTTTGTTTAATTGCATCTATAAACCATTTTGCTGAGTCTAGTTTTTGCTTAATGAATTGAACTGCTTCAGTATGTCTTTTATCTTTAGTTTTCGATTCTTTATAACCCATCAGCATATTTTTATATTCATTTGAAACATGTAGTTCAGGAATATTTCTGCTATTCAGTGAAAGTTTAAGCTCTCCATCTAAGACTAATACAGTAAAGTCAGGAACTATTTGTGAATTTATTTTTGTATTAATGCCTAATGATGCTCCTGGTTTGGGATTTAATTTTTCAATTTCTCTTATACATAATCTTAATTTATCATCATCGAAATTTAATTTTGATTTAATTTTTGAAAAATGTTTTTTAGTGAAAGCTTCAAATTGATTGGAAACTATAGTTATTGTATCATTAATTAAGTTTGTTTTACTTTTTTGTTTTAATTGAATTAATAGGCATTCTTTTAAATTTAGAGCACCAACTCCTGCAGGATCTAGTTCCTGAACTTTATTTAAAATACTTCTAACCTCTGTTTCATTTGTTTCAATATTTTGAGTAAATGCTAAGTCATCTACAATATCAATAATTTCTCTTCTTATATAACCACTACCGTCTATACTCCCCACCAAGAATGAAGCTATTTTATATTCATGGTTTGACAACTTAAAAGTATCTAACTGAGACATTAGTTGCTCATGAAAACTTATTCCAGAAGCATATGGTATACTCTTATCTTTATCGTTTTGACTAAAATTATTATCTCTTCTTAAATAATCGGGACTGTCGTCTTGCAAGTAATTGTCAACATTAATTTCATTTTCATTATTGTTATCACTTTCATTTTTAAAGTTTTCATCAATATCTTCATTTTTAGGGTTTAATCCAGTTTCTAAAGCAGGATTTTCTTCAATTTCTTTTAGAACTTGCTGTTCAAATGATTGAACAGGTAGTTGTATTAGCTTCATCAACTGTATTTGTTGTGGAGAAAGCTTTTGAGAAAGTTTTAACTGTAAATGCTGTTTTAACATGGACTTAAAAAATTAGTATAAAATTAATAAAGTCCTGTAATACTAAAATTCTGCACTTTGTGGTGTCCTTGGATACGGAATAACATCTCTAATATTTGACATGCCAGTAACGAATAAAACTAATCTTTCAAATCCAAGCCCAAACCCTGAGTGCACAGCAGTTCCAAATTTTCTTAAATCTAGATACCACCAAAGTTCATCTTGATTAATTTTTAATTTATTCATTCTTTGAACAAGCTTATCAAACCTTTCCTCTCTTTGTGACCCACCAACTATCTCACCTACAGATGGAAATAAAATATCCATTGCTCTAACAGTTTTGTTATCATCATTGAGTCTCATGTAAAAGGCTTTTATTTTTGCG
>MDTB01159105.1_pt1 | contig 17165 bp, 12 predicted proteins | sample 811161 | NCBI WGS metagenome assembly MDTB01 (sample SAMN05326650, study PRJNA326480) | marine metagenome | isolation source: seawater | place: Mediterranean Sea | collected 2009
AAGGTAAAAGCCAAGGCCAAGGTAAAAGCCAAGACCAAGGTAAAAGCCAAGACCAAGGTAAAAGCCAACGCCAAGGTAAAAGCCAAGGCCAAGGTAAAAGCCAAGACCAAGGTAAAAGCCAAGGCCAAAGCTAAAACAAAAACCAAAACCAAAACAGCTGTAAAGAAACCTTTGGCCAAAAGGACTTCAGCCAAGAAAGCAAAGTCATGTGTGAAAACAAAGATTAAACCCAAGAAGAAAGCCCCTGCCCGCAAGACGGCGACGAGCAAAAAAACTCCAGCGGCAAAGACACGTAAAGCAGCCCCGCGAAGGAAATCTGGCAGCAACCCTGATCAGGCTAGTTTCGTTCCTTATACACTGAGAAAAAATGAAGAGTATATGAACGAAGAGCAGAAAGAACACTTTCGTGAAATCCTCCAGTCCTGGAAAGTCCAGCTAATGGAAGAAGTTGACCGCACCGTGAATCACATGCAGGAAGAGGCAGCCAATTATGCCGACCCGGCCGATAGAGCAAGCCAGGAAGAAGAATTCAACCTGGAACTCAAGACACGTGACCGGGAACGACGCCTAATCCGAAAAATCGACAACACCATGGAACTTATCGATCAGGATGACTATGGGTATTGTGAGTCCTGCGGGGTTGAAATCGGTATTCGAAGATTGGAAGCACGTCCCACAGCAACACAATGCATTGACTGCAAAACGTTAGCTGAAATAAAGGAAAAGCAGATCCGCGGCTAGAGAGTCCTGGCCCGCAAGTCGCTTATCGATGGAAAACGCATCCTACATTGGGCGTTTTGCACCATCACCAACCGGTCCCTTACACTTTGGCTCGCTAGTCGCAGCGCTGGCGAGTTACCTGGACGCTCGAAACCACGACGGCACCTGGTTAGTCCGTATCGAGGATCTAGATCCACCCAGGGAATCACCTCATGCACCAGGAGAGATTCTATCTCAACTGCATGCTTGTGGGCTGGACTGGGATCAGGAGGTCATGTACCAAAGCACGAGAATTGACGCGTACAAGGCTCATCTCAACAAGATGGCTGACCAGAATGTCTTATATCCATGTATTTGCCCACGAAAGAAAATTTCTGGTACGTATCCTGGCACCTGCAGAGGTCGCACTTTCTCCACAACCGACAAGCCCTACGCAATCAGGCTAAAACTGCGCCATCGTTCAGTAACATTGGATGACCTATTCGTTGGCAAAATTTCCTATGACACTGAAACTGACGTAGGAGATTTTATCGTCAGACGTAAAGACGAATTGTTCGCGTATCAGTTAGCTGTGATTGTCGATGACTGCGAGCAAGAAGTTAGTCATGTAATCCGTGGTGCAGATCTACTTAGTTCAACACCCCGACAGATCTTAATTGCGGAGCAACTCTCGCTTCCGGTTCCCCGATATGGGCATCTGCCGTTGGTAGTCGACAGGAACGGAATTAAGCTAAGTAAACAAACGCATGCATTACCGATCGACACGTCTTCACCTCTACGCACACTTCGATTCGCGCTGCAGGTTCTTGGCCAGGACACTCAAGATCGTGCAACGAATACGAAACAACTGTTATCAAATGCATCGCGGCAATGGAACAGAAGTCTCGTCCCAAAAGAAAATCAGGTGCACGACAAATAGCAATCGCCCTTGCAGATGTTTTGGCTTTTCGCTACTGTGCGCATGCTGGTCATAATAATAACAAAGCTGGCAGTGTTGCCTCTGGCAATGCACAATAATAATAAGAACAGATAACAAGAATAAAAAATGGCTCGCTGAATGGGAAAAGCCTCGCTTTTCCCATTTTCTTTTGTACTCTGTCAACACAAGGCTCACTGCCGATGAATGTCCCATTTCTATATGAATGTCGATAACCGAACTGAAGCGTCCATTGCATCAGAACAAATTAGTATCAATGCTCTTAAAGTAATTAGACGCCTGACAGAACATGGGTATGAAGCTTATCTGGTTGGCGGGGGTGTTCGAGACATAATACTTGGTCGCAAACCCAAGGATTTTGACGTCGCGACGAACGCACACCCGGATGAAGTGCACGAGTTGTTTCGCAACTCACGCTTGATTGGCAGGCGTTTCAAGATAGTCCATGTCCACTTTGGTGGAGATATCGTAGAAGTGGCAACATTTCGGGCAGCACGAGATGACGCCAAGGAAGATATCGATACCGAGGACGAAGATCAGTTAAATCAGACTGAAAGCGGCATGCTACTGGCCGACAATGTATACGGTGAGTTCGAAGAAGACGTGTTTCGACGTGACTTCACTATCAACGCTCTCTACTACGATCCCGAAAAAGAAGAGGTTATCGATCTCGTAGATGGGGAGAAAGATCTTAAGAGTCAGACCATCACACTTATTGGTGAACCCGAAAATCGCTACCGCGAGGATCCAGTTCGAATGATACGTGCGATTCGATTCAAAGCCATGCTGGGATTCTCGATTAATGAAGCGTCTGCAGAACCAATGCGTGAACTTGGCTACCTGCTACAGGATATCTCCCCCGCCAGGCTGTTCGAAGAATTCCTCAAGCTTTTCATGTCTGGGTACGCGGCAGCGGTATTCGAAGAGCTCTTGCGGTACGAATTGTTCGGCTGGGTTTTTCCAGACAGCCGAAGAGCGATGGATTACGCCCCGGCAGAAAAACTCATCAGAGCTGCGCTGGACAGCACTGACAGGAGAATAGCGGAAGATTTACCCGTTACCCCCGCATTTATTTACGCCGCGTTCTTGTGGTACCCCTTTGTTGAGGAAAAGAAGCGGCTTGAAGAGGAAGGAGTAAGTCACGTAGAAGCGAGCAACGAAGCCGCAGCAAATATTCTCGCCAAACAGCAACTGTTCACATCTATTCCACGTCGTTTTTCTGGCCCAATGCGCGACATCTGGTACCTACAGTATCGACTTCCAAATAGGAACAAAGCCCAGTCTTTGGTAAGACATAAACGGTTCAGGGCGGCATATGATTTTCTGCTCTTGCGTGAACAGGCTGGCGAAAAACTCGATAATCTCGGAGAATGGTGGACGGAATATCAGGATGCCAATGAGACCGAGAGGCAAACGATGAAACCGAAACCAAAACGCCGTCGTCGCAGGCGACGTCGTGAACGACCGACCTGATTACGCTGCATAAACGGACGTGAAACTGGATATCGACAGTGACGATCTACCGAAATCAATCGCGGTAGAGGGTCCTATTGGTGTTGGTAAAACCAGCTTGGCCCTCCTTCTGTCTGAGACCCTTGGCTACGAACCATGGTTAGAGTCCTCCGAAACCAACCCGTTTCTTAAAAGATTCTACGAGAATCAACGTCAGGCTGCTTTACAGACCCAATTGTTCTTCCTATTCGAACGTGCCCGACAACTGCAAGCGATGAGACAATCACAGTTGTTCAATCCTCTAAGAGTCACCGATTTTTTAATGGAGAAAGATCAGCTATTCGCGAAGGTAAACCTTGACGCTGACGAACTAAAACTCTACGACAATATCTACCAGCATTTATCGATCGAAAGCCCTGCGCCAGACCTAGTGATTTATCTGCAAGCACCTGCAGATGTATTAGTGGAGAGGATAAAGCAACGTGGAAACAGAGCGGAACAGAACATCGATAAACTCTACATCACGCAACTTGTCGACGCCTATACATCTTTCTTTCATCACTATGAAACATCTCCACTATTAATTGTTAACGCCTCAATGATCGACCCCGTTAGTAGCGAGAGCGACTACGAAGAATTATTGGACTTCATTGTTTCCATCAAGCAAGGTCGTCATTACTACAACCCGGTGCCCAATCTGCTCTAAACTTAATTGCTTTCGATCTACCCCCGCGATTTCGATATGATTAAAGATGCGAGACAGGAGAACCTAATGAGCGAAGAAAAAGTCTATCCGATTCATAAGGATGCAGAATCACGGGCACACATCCGCAACGATCAATATCTAGCCATGTACCAGGCTTCTATTGAGCGACCCGAGGAGTTCTGGAACCAAAAAGCAGACGAGTTCCTTACGTGGACCAAACCCTGGGACAAAGTGACAGAGTCAGATTTTACCAAGGGTGAGGCCAAATGGTTCATTAGTGCAGAGCTAAACGCTAGTGTGAATTGCATCGACCGACATCTTTCACTTCGAGCAGCTCAAACCGCTATTATCTGGGAAGGCGACGACCCAAACGAAGCCAAACATATAACCTACCGGGAACTACATGAACATGTCTGCCGTCTCGCAAACGTGTTGAAGAATCGAGGCGTTAATAAGGGAGACAGAGTTTGTATATACATGCCCATGGTACCGGAAGCGGCCTACGCGATGCTTGCGTGCACTCGTATCGGTGCTGTGCACTCTGTTGTGTTTGGTGGCTTTTCACCGCAGTCGCTACAGGACCGGATCCTCGATTCCGACTGCCAAACTGTGATCACGGCCGATGAAGGCGTTCGAGGCGGGCGATCAGTCCCTCTAAAGCAAAACACCGATGAAGCCCTGCTGGCCTGTCCCAACGTACACACAGTAATCGTCGTTCAACGAACCGCAGGTGATATCGATTGGGTTGAGTCCAGAGATGTTTGGTATCACGAGGCAACTGCCGAGGTTGATCCAAACTGCGATCCAGAACCCATGGGTAGTGAAGATCCCCTGTTCATTCTCTATACGTCTGGTTCTACGGGCAAACCGAAGGGGGTGTTGCATACCACCGGTGGCTACATGCTTTACGCTGCCATGACTCACAAGTACGTGTTTGATTGTCATGATGGGGATATCTATTGGTGCACTGCGGATGTTGGTTGGGTCACCGGTCATTCCTATATCGTCTATGGACCATTGGCCAATGGCGCGACGACATTAATGTTTGAAGGTGTTCCCACATATCCTGACGCATCTCGTTGCTGGGAAGTTGTGGACAAACATAAGGTCAATATCTTCTATACCGCCCCGACCGCACTCAGAGCCCTGATGAGAGAAGGCGATGAATTCGTTACCAAAACATCTCGGAAAACGCTTCGCTTACTTGGCACAGTAGGAGAGCCCATCAACCCGGAGGCCTGGGAATGGTATTACCATATCGTCGGCGATGAGCAGTGCCCAATAGTTGATACCTGGTGGCAAACGGAAACCGGCGGCATCATGATTTCGCCGTTACCTGGCGCCACACCGCTGAAGCCCGGTTCCGCAACCCGTCCATTTTTTGGCGTTAAACCGGTATTGCTGGATGGTGACGGCAATGAACTTGAAGGCGCAGTTTCAGGAAATCTTGCGATCAGCGGATCCTGGCCCGGCCAGATTCGGACAGTATTTGGTGACCACCAACGCTGTATTGATACCTATTACTCTACCTACACCGGTTACTACTTCACTGGTGATGGCGCCAGACGCGATGAAGATGGTTACTACTGGATTACCGGTAGAGTAGACGATGTATTGAATGTTTCCGGGCACCGGATGGGAACCGCAGAAGTCGAAAGTGCTCTGGTACTCCACGAGGCGGTCGCAGAAGCAGCTGTGGTTGGCTACCCCCATGACATCAAGGGTCAGGGAATTTACGCTTACATAACCCTCATGCATGACATCGAGGTTACCGTCGCGTTACGGGATGAACTTATCGCGCTGGTACGATCAGAGATCGGCGCGTTCGCAAAGCCAGACGTATTGCAGTGGGCGCCCAGCCTACCCAAAACGCGATCCGGGAAAATCATGAGGCGGATCCTGAGAAAAATCGCAGAGAACGAATTGGACAACCTCGGTGATACCACGACACTAGCTGACCCCAGCGTGGTTGAAGATCTTATCGCAAACAGTCCAACCGCCAACTAACTCGGCATGGGGGAATCTTTTTCCAATTGGTATGACGACTATTGGTTAAAGGCCTACTGCAGGTGTGAAAAAGTGGCCCACCCGGACGGGTGGGCCGAAATACTCTCTATTCCTGGTCTTGACCGGGTGGTCGGCGATATTTAAGCGCCGTCCTCCGCTGCGTCTTCCTCAGATGAATCATCTTCGAGGAGCTCTTTGATGGAAAGCTTAATACGACCACGATCCACATCCAGCACCTTCACCTGAACTTCCTGACCTTCACTTAGATAGTCGGACACTTTCTCCACTCGCTCTTTCGCAATCTGAGAAATGTGAACCAACCCATCCTTTCCTGGAAGGATCGTTACGAAGGCCCCAAAGTCAGCAATCTTGGCAACCTTACCGGTATAGATCTGGCCGACTTCTGCTTCAGCGGTTATCGACTCTATCTGGGCGATCGCTGCATCTCGCGACTCAGCCCCTTCACCGAAAATAGTGACGGTACCATCATCTTCGATATCGATGGTTGCCCCCGTTTCTTCGGTAATACCGCGAATGGTGGCACCACCCTTGCCGATGATGTCGCGAATCTTGTCCGAATCTACCTTCATCGTGACCATTGCCGGTGCATTCTCGGAAACGTTCTCCCTGGATCGGCCCAGGACCTTGTTCATTTCACCAAGAATATGTAATCGAGCTTCTTTCGCCTGTTCAAGCGCGGTTTCCATTATCTGCTCTGTGATGCCTTGAATTTTTATGTCCATCTGGAGCGCAGTGACGCCAGTCTCTGTGCCAGCGACTTTGAAATCCATGTCACCTAAATGGTCTTCATCACCTAGAATGTCAGTTAGCACAGCGAAGCCGTCATCGTCTTTCACGAGTCCCATAGCCACACCTGCAACGGGTGCCTTCAAAGGAACGCCCGCATCCATCAGAGACAGACTAGCGCCACAGACACTTGCCATTGAAGACGAACCGTTTGATTCGGTAATCTCCGAGACAACTCGAACCGTATACGGCCACTCCTCGGTTGTTGGCAGCACCGCAGTGATTCCACGACGGGCTAATCGACCATGGCCAATCTCACGTCGCTTTGGTGCGCCAGAAAACCCGGTCTCACCAACACTATAGTGCGGAAAGTTGTAATGCAGGAAGAAAGGATCACGAAATGATCCACGTAAAGCATCCACAATCTGAGCATCACGCATAGAACCCAGGGTGGTTGTAACAATCGCCTGAGTTTCACCACGGGTGAACAACGCCGACCCATGCGCTTTGGGAAGAACACCGACCTCAACATTGATATCGCGTACCGTACTGCTGTCACGGCCATCGATTCTTGGTTGTCCATCGATAATCGCTCGGCGAACTGTCATCTTCTCCAACTTGCCAAACGCGTCTGATACATCATCAGCACTGTCTCCATCGTCCGAAGACAACGCTTCAATCGCAGCACTCTTTGCATCGGCGAGCGCATCCTGGCGCGCCATCTTCTCTTCGATTTGATAGGCGGCGGCAATCTGATCTGCATAACCGTCGTTCATCGCCTGTCGTAAGGCTTCGTTTTCTTCTGCTGGCTGCCAATCCCAGGCAGGTTTCCCAGCTTCTGACTTAAGCTCGTTGATCGCAGCGATTACCGTCTGCATCTCCTGGTGCGCGAACAAGACTGCGCCCAACATTTGATCTTCCGTCAATTGATTCGCCTGTGATTCGACCATTAAGACCGCCGATTCTGTCCCGGCGACTACCATGTCCAAATCAGACTCTTCCAACGCGTCATACTCTGGATTGAGCAGATACCCCTCCTCGGTAAAACCGACGCGCGCAGCGCCAATGGGGCCTGCAAACGGGACACCAGACAACGCCAACGCTGCCGATACACCTATCATTGCCGGAATATCCGGATCTATATCTTTATTCGCCGACATTACCTGACAGGTAATCTGAACCTCGTTCATAAAACCTTTCGGAAATAGCGGGCGAATGGGACGGTCGATCAACCTGGAGGTAAGGGTTTCTTTCTCACCTGGTCGCGTCTCACGTCGTGGAAATCCACCGGGGATCTTTCCTGCGGCATACATTTTCTCTTCGTAATTTACCGTCAATGGAAAGAAATCCTGGCCTGCCCGGCCCTCCTTCTGTGCCACCACTGCCACCAACACAACCGTCTCTGACATATTAACTACTACTGACGCAGTGGCCTGTCTGGCTACCTTGCCAGTTTCGATGACCACTTCATGATCACCATATTTAAACTTTTTACTTATCACTTTATTCTCCAATGCTTACTTGGCTACGATCTTTATCGTCGCAACCCCAATCTACCTATTAACGTTGAGTAACGCTCAATATCTTTCTTTCTTAGATAGTCCTGTAACTTTCTTCTCTGACTTACCATTCTCAACAAACCAACTCTGGAATGGTGATCATGACTATGGTCATTCAAATGTTCCTGCAAACTTTCGATATTCGCTGTTAACAGTGCTATTTGAACCTCCGGGGAGCCCGTATCACCTTCCGATAATCCATACTCCTTTACTATTTCGGCTTTTCTCTCTGTTGTTAACGCCATTACTCTTTCTCCAATATGCCAACCACGTTGCCGTGGTGATTAAGATATACAAGCTCATCCGTGCATATTTACAGATAGCTCAATCGTTAAGTACGTATTACGTACCGTTCGTTTCAGTGGGCTACAACTAGCCGTCGTGGCGCCACCTTTCCATCGTCCAGGATTTCTCCTACACCAATAAAATTTTTGTCTTTTGCAGCCTCAGCAAAAACTCTCACCCACCCATTGGTAGGGGAACTCGCCACCTGCACTGGCTGACCTTGCCTGAAATAGGAAGCGGTAATCTCTGTTAGTTCTATTGATGGCCATTGTTTCACCGCAGAACTGATAGGCAGCAACACGGCGTCGAGCGCATCATAACCGTCATCGCGCAGCCGTTCCAACCTATCCAGGGTTATTGTTTCCTCAATCACATAGGGTCCCGATTTAGTACGCCTTAACCTTGAAACGTGTGCGCCGCATCCAATAACCTCGCCTATGTCCTCTGCGAGGGTTCTTATATAAGTACCTTTTGAGCAAAGAATATCGAGAACAAGCTCGGTATCGGTCTGTTCCAGAAGTTCCAGCTCATATATCGTCACTTCTCGTTCTTTACGTTCAACCTCGATCCCAGCTCTAGCGAGCTTGTACAGAGGCGTGCCTCCAACCTTAAGGGCTGAATACATTGATGGTATCTGGGTGATTGGGCCTCTGAACTGCGCAAGTATCGATTCTATGTCTTGAATCTGTGGCACCTCAGCTTCGGCCACTACTTCCCCGTCAGCATCACCAGTTTTTGTACTGACACCCAGTGTAATGGTGGAGATGTAGCGTTTATTGGCCTCTAGCAAAAACTGTGAAAACTTTGTTGCTTCGCCGAAACAAAGAGGTAACACCCCTGTTGCAAGCGGATCCAAACTTCCCGTATGTCCAGCCTTTGCAGCCGAGAACAATTTTTTGACCTCCTGCAACGCACCGTTCGATGTCAAACCCGCGGGCTTATCCAACAAGAGCATCCCATCTACTTTTCTTTTTTTGTACTTACTTTTTCGCTTTTGTTGTCCCATCGTAGTCAGCCGGAGCACTCGTTCCTGACATCACTAGCCATCGCTTTATCAATTGCCTGCGACAACCTTGCCCCTCTGTCAATGGTCTCGTCATAATGGAAACGAAGTTTGGGCGTTATTCTCAAACTGATTTTTCTAGAAAGCTCCTTTCTAAGAAACCCAGCTGCTCCGCCAAGCACCTGTTCTGCTTCCTCGCTTTTTTCCAATGGTAAAACGGTGAAATAAACATCAGCGAAACTTAGGTCACGGGAAACTTTGACATCACTAATCGTGATTAGACCCAAGCGAGGGTCTCGGAGGTCCTGCTGAATCAACACAGCGATCTCTCGCGCGATCAGAACTGCGACTTTATCGCCGCGATTGGATTCGTTAGGCATAGGGAAATAAAGCTATAGTTCGCGCGCTACTTCGCGCGTGTCAAAGACTTCTATTTGGTCACCCACTTTGACATCGTTATAGTTCCTGACCCCAATGCCACATTCGGTTCCGCTCTGCACATCTTCTACTTCGTCTTTGACTCGTCGTAATGACTCCAGCTCACCTTCATAAACTACAACGTTGTCGCGCAAGACTCTGATTTTTTTGTTTCTGGACACGGCACCATCGGTAACCATACAACCTGCAATATCACCGAACTTTTTAGACTGAAACACTTCTTTTACTTCTGCGATACCTACAATATCTTCTCTTACTTCCGGTGACAGCATCCCCGAGAGCGCTGCTCTAACATCATCTACAAGGTCGTAAATGACTTTGTAGTACCGTAAGTCCAGGCCCTCAGACTCAATAATTTTCTTGGCAGGATTGTCCGCACGCACATTGAAGCCAAAAATGACTGCTTCTGATGCCACGGCATATGTCGTATCAGACTCGGTGATACCACCTACACCAGACAGGACTACATTCACCTTAACTTCATCATTACCAATATCATTTAAAGCGGATACAATCGCCTCTAGAGAACCTCTTACATCCGCTTTTACGACGATATTCAGCAGCCGGGTTTCCTCAGCACCAAATGAATCAAGCAGGTTATCCAATGAAACAACCGGACTCGCAAGACGTTCATCATTGGCCTTCTCTTTTCTAAATCCGGCAACTTCCCTCGCTTTCTTTTCATCCTTGGTTACCATAAAGCTATCACCGGCCCCCGGCGTTCCATCCAGACCCAGTATCGCGACGGGCGTTGCAGGCCCGACGCTTTTTATCTTCATACCGTGCTCATCGTTTAACGCACGAACGCGTCCAAACTGTTCACCTGCGACAACAATGTCACCCTGGGATAATGTGCCTTCTTGAACAAGGAGGGTTGCAACGGGGCCCTTCCCTTTATCTAACTCCGAGTCGATTACCACACCTTGTGCTGGTCCATCCTCAACAGCAGTCAATTCAAGCAGTTCGGCCTGAAGTAATACCGCCTCAAGCAAATCATCCACACCCTCACCAGTTATGGCAGAAACAGACACAAACTGTGTATCGCCGCCCCAGTCATCAGGGATTACCTCACGAGCCGCCAGCTCGTTCTTAACTCGATCAGGATCTGCGCCCTCGACATCAATTTTGTTAACGGCAACGACCACAGGGACGCCTGCCCCCTTACTATGAGCAATCGCTTCTTCGGTTTGCGGCATCACTCCATCATCTGCCGCGACCACGAGTATGACGATGTCGGTACAGTTTGCCCCTCGTGCGCGCATCGCTGTAAAAGCTGCATGTCCAGGAGTGTCTATAAAGCAAATCTCTCCGTGATCCGTATTCACTCTGTACGCGCCAATATGCTGAGTAATACCGCCGGCCTCACCATCTACTACAGCTGACTTCCTTACATAATCCAGTAACGATGTTTTGCCATGGTCAACATGTCCCATAACGGTAACCACAGGCGTTCGTGGCAGTGATTCCGAATCATATACAAGTTCTTCTGAAAGAGTTTTTTCCACCGCGTCAGCGTCCAGAATCTTGACCGTGTGCCCAAACTCTTCCACCACCAATACGGCTGTGTCCTGATCTATGGTCTGATTAATTGTCGCTGCAATACCCATATCAAACAGGGTCTTGATAACTTCACTGGCTTTCTCAGACATTCGCTGAGACAACTGTTGAATAGTTATCGACTCGCCCAGTTCAACCTCACGCGTCACCTCTTCGGTAGGAGCCATGAACTTGTGCTGGCCACTTACAACACGCATCTGTTGTGGACGCTTGGGTCTCGCACCAGCACTTAGTGCAAGAGTAGAAGAATCATCCTTCTCAACTATTTGTGTCACGTCTTTGCTGAGGAGATCTTCGACCTCATGTTCCAGCAACTCCTCAACTTTACGTTTACGATCGCCATACTTGGACTTCTTTTGCTGAAGTTCATCGTCATCTAGATCATGACGATCGCGCTTGTCCTTACGGGTACTGACCTTACTTTCTTCGGGATCAACTGCAGCCTTACCCTTGGCAGTACTTTTATCTGCTTCAGCCTTCTGTTCCTGCTCTTGTTTTTCTTTCTGCTCAGCAAGTTCCGCTGCCTTCTGAGCAACTTCTTCGCGCCTTCGTTCCGCCTCAGATTCTGATTCTACATGAGCGGCACGACGTCTCGCCTCGTCCTCTGAAATTTTACCGACGTCTGAAGATGCCGGCTTATTTGAAAGCGATGCGCCTTCCTCACCTTCAGCCGCACCGCGACGAACGTAGGTACGCTTCTTTCTAACTTCTACGGGCACACTGCGTCCGCGACCACCACCCGACGTCTTAAGCGTTGACAGCGTACGCCGCTTCAAGGTGATCTTCTTCGGTGCATCTTCAGATTCGCCATGACTACGCTTCAAATGTGCCAACAGTTCTTGCTGGTTGTCATCCGTCACCATGTCCTCTGACGTGCTTTGAGGTAGCCCAGCCTCTTTCATCTGTTGCAGCAGTCGATCGACCGTCACGCTAAGCGTCTCTGCAAGCTGTTCTACCGATTTATCTGCCATTTAAATTCCTAGTGGTTCAACCACTCTTTAACTTTATTCAGACTCTGGTTCTTCTGACTCTTCTTCGAACCAGGGCGCGCGCGCCGTCATGATGAGTTGACCCGCCCGCTCCTCCGTCATGTCTTCGATGTCGATGAGATCATCTATAGCCTGCTCAGCCAAATCTTCCATGGTCACAATTCCCATACCCACCAACTGATATGCCAGCCGGGTATCCATTCCATCCATATTAAGAAGATCTTCAGCAGGCTCTGTGTCTCCCAACTCTTCCTCGCTTGCCAGCTCCATCGTCATCAGCGCATTCTTTGCCCTGTTGCGTAATTCCTCGACAATCTCGTCATCGAAACCTTCGATGGCGGTCATTTCTTCGATAGGAACGTAGGCAATTTCTTCAAGCGTAGTGAAATTTTCCTCGACCAGTACAACGGCCACCTCTTCCGAGACGTCCAGCTGCTCCATGAAACGCTCTACTATGGATCCTGCTTCCTGCAGATGTTTTTCCTCCGCTTGCTCCTCAGTCATGATGTTCAACTCCCAGCCCGTAAGCTCGCTGGCAAGTTTGACATTCTGACCACCCTTCCCGATTGCCTGGGCCAGGTTTTCTTCAGCGACAGCGATATCCATGCTCCGCGTTTCTTCATCAACAATTATTTTGACGACCTCTGCGGGTGACATCGCGTTAATTGCAAGCTGTGCAATATTGTCATCCCACGGAACGACATCTATACGTTCACTCGCCAACTCACTCGATACTGCCTGGACTCGAGACCCGCGCATGCCAACACACGAACCAACCGGGTCAATACGTCCATCATTGGTCTTCACCGCAATTTTTGCTCGAGACCCTGGGTCCCTCGCTGACGCCAAGATCTCAATGACGCCATCAGAAATCTCAGGGACCTCAAGGGAAAAGAGCTTAACCAGCATCTCTGACGATGTGCGGGACAATGCCAGTTGCGGTCCCCTTGCTTCTGGTCGTATCTCTTTGAGTAACGCACGCAGACGGTCGCCTACGCGAAACATTTCTCTAGGTATCCACTCTTCCCGTGGAAGCACTGCTTCTGCATTGTTACCAAGGTCTACGATAACCGCTTCTCTGGAAACTTTTTTGACCTGACCACTCACCAACTCGCCAACTTTCGACCGATACGCATCGACTACCTGCGCTCGTTCGGCTTCACGAATTTTCTGCACAATCACCTGTTTTGATGTCTGCGCGCCAATCCGGCCATACTCCATGGACTCAACTGGAATTTCGTAAAAAGAACCAACCTCTAAAGCCGCGTCCTTTTCATTGGCATCAGACAATGTCATTTGTGCCTCGGGAAACTCCATCTCTGTATCATCGGGCACAACCTCCCAACGCCGGAAAGTCTCGTACTCGCCAGTTTCCTTGTCCATCGCGACTCTGAGTTCAACTTCGTCCTCGTATCGCTTTTTGGTCGCCGTTGCCAGCGCAAGCTCCAATGCCTCAAAGATGATATCTTCCGTTACACCTTTTTCGTTGGAAACTGCTTCTACGACCAGCAGTATTTCTTTACTCATTGTCCTCGCCTCAAGCTCGACCACTCATATATCTAGATATTGGGAACCACATTCGCTTTATCTATCTGCTCCAGGGGAAACAAGATCTGCTTTTCCTCACCTGTCTGCAAAATCACCTCATCGCCCTCTAGGCCTGCTAAAAGACCTTTGAATTTCGTTTGCCCTTCATAGGGTTTCCGCAGGCTAATCCTAATATTCTCCCCAGCACACTCAACAAACTGATCCCTCGTAAAAAGCCTTCTATCCAATCCCGGAGAAGACACCTCCAGGATATACTTACCCGGGACTACATCTTCCACGTCCAACAAACTACTCAGCTGTCTGCTCACTCGAGCACAATCTTCAACGTCAACATTCCTGCCCTCGCCGTCGATATACACTTTCAGCGTCGCACCTCTTCCCTGGGACATATGTTCGATCCCCCAGAGTCTGCACCCTAATGCCTCGACAACCGGCTCAAATAATTCTTTCAACGACCCTTCCAATTAGTTCTCCTGAACAATCCACCGCCGAAAAAAAATGGGCCAACAGCCCATTTCCAAACGGCTAGACGATGGGTCCAACCTCGTCGTTCCACACTTCAATTTATCGAAGTTTAATAAAAAGCCCCTAAAGAGGGGCCTATCGCTATATATCGTGGTAGCGGGGGCAGGATTTGAACCTACGACCTACGGGTTATGAGCCCGTCGAGCTACCAGACTGCTCCACCCCGCAACAACAAGGGCCGAATTATAGGTTCGTAAAGTACGAGGGTCAACCAAATTAAGTAGACAGAAATCAGTGAAAACCGCAGAATTCGGGGCTCAACGCAGAATTCCGAGTAAAAGACTACCCGGTTTTAACACCGGATGAGTAGAAGTATTGGTGCCGAAGAGAGGAACTAACCACTCTATAAACCCCTTGTTTTCATTGGCCTGTAGGCCGTTTTTCTCATAAGAGTATACCGAAAGTAGATTTTTTGTAATTCCTGACAAAACATACGGACGGGGGGCGGTGAACTCTGGTTAATTATTGTTGTTGTTCCTGCGTCAGTACATCAGAGGTCGTTTTTGAAAAACCCAGACCAAGCGGTTTAAAAAAAGCAGCAGGAAAGCGTGGGAAGCCCGTGTTTGCTCGTGTTCCGGAATTGAAAAAGAGTAAAGAAACTCATTTTAAAAAAAAGCTTACATGACAAATAGCGTGTACCGTCTGCTACGCAAGGAATACTGCTGGGTTTGAAATATGGGGAGCGAATCAGCTACTGTGTCTAAAGTGAAAACTCTTGTTTAACTGTGGTGGATGATTTGGCTAATGCTCGTTCATAAAGCTGGAGAGAGAAATGGGAATTTGTAGGATTTTAGGCTTGGCCGGCAGTGCGATAATTGTCGGGGTTTAATTTTTGGGATCATCGACAATGGTTTTCCGACTAAGCTGTTTGACCCAACATGGCTCTTTATTTTTGCTTTGGCGCTGACAACGCACAGCGGCTTTCTTTTTTTCGGTTTTATGAAAAACATGATTAAAAAAAATAATCTCTTTCCTTCGACAACAGTAAGAATCTGTATTTCTTGTTTATTGCTATGCGGTTGCGGTGGCAGTGGTAGTAGTTCACGCGAACCCCAGGAACCAGGCTCCACTCAGCCTCCAAGTTTTTATTGGGAAATTAGCTCTCCAGAAGAACAAGGCATGGATCCAAATAAAGTCCAAGAAATTATGGAATATGTTTTAGATGATGATTTTAACACTCAAGGGTTGATTGTAGTGAGAGGCAATAAAATTGTTGTTGAGGAGTATAGAGGGATTTCTGAATCTACTCTTTCAGGTCTTCAATCTGTGTTTAGTAATAATGATTGGGATTTTGATATTGATGAATGGAGAAATACGTGGGGCACAAGAGATCAATATAGTCTAGTTACAAGCTGGTCTACAGCAAAATCATTCGCCAGTTCTCTTATAGGCATAGCAATTGAGGAGGGGTTTATTGATTCCGTTGATCAATATGCTTCAACTTATCTACCAAATTGGACGGGTACCGATAAAGAAAATAGCGTCACGATAAAAGATATTCTGGAAATGAGGTCTCGACTTCAATGTCCACTTGGGGGTAACGGGGGAAGTTCAATTTACTACCAGGAAGATCAGCTTACACCCTCCATTGAAAGGGACTTTAACCAGGATCTACCTGATAATGGCTGGGTTTATTGCAACGCTGACACTATGCTTCTAGGGGAGGTTTTATTAAACGCAACTGGATTTGATGCAATGGAATTCGGTGAAAGATATTTATTCTCAAAAATTGGAATGACTGTCGAATGGTGGCGGGATGGGGAAAACAAGTATCTCACTTACTGTTGTCTTGATACGACCACAAGAGATTTTGCACGTTTTGGATTGCTTTGGCTTAATCAGGGCGTTTGGCAGGGAGAGCAAATCATTTCATCAACCTGGATCGAAGAATCTTTAAAGCCTGCAGCTAAAGTAAATTGGTCTGAGACGATTGAGTATGGGTATCAATGGTATATGCACGAGGGATTAAATGATGGGGAAGATTTTTTAGATGTTTTTGCTTATGGTGCAAAGGGGTATAGCACCAATCATATAACAATCGTACCTAGTTACGATCTTGTGATCGTTAGAAACAGTCTCTATTCAAGAAATATTAATGTAGGAAGTGAGAGCGTTCGCACTGGTGACCTCGATGATTTAGACAATGCTAATTACCACCTAACTCTTTATCCTGGGAATTTATTTATACGAGGTGGTCAAGTTTATCTAATGGATTCCTCTTACATCAAACAATTTAACTCTGAAGCAATGGTTAAAGGTTTTATAGAGTCACTCATAGAATGAGCAGATCTATAAGCAAAGGATGCAAGGATAAATTTACTGATTGTGAGGAGAGTCAGTGAAGTCTCTAGCCGCGTACCTAGAGATCATCGCGCTAGACACCCGATTTTACGGCACCAGATAATCACATTTGCCCAGCGCGGCGCCTTCTGGAGGCAGGGGTCGTGCGTTCAAATCGCGCCATCCCGACCAGTTTATCTTTTAATTTCAGTATCTTACAGAAAGACCCGCTTGTCTTGAGTAAACATCGCCTGCTCTAGGTAACAATAGGGTAACAGGTACGCACCTTTCGCTGTGATATTTTGCAGATTGAGCGCTGCTGTTATAGCCCGGGGAGGCCCTACAACTGCTGTTTATTCGGTTGGTTACCGCACGTATTCATAAAAAGCTAATTTGAAAAACCTTAATCAAA